>Ga0182738_1007853_pt1 | contig 10733 bp, 5 predicted proteins | sample eDN5th30CBELigMG_FD_128876 | JGI IMG/M metagenome (GOLD analysis project Ga0182738, IMG submission 128876) | Enriched Miracle-Growth compost microbial communities from Emeryville, California, USA - eDNA 5th pass 30_C BE-Lig MG (version 2)... ... | reverse complement strand
TTGCGGAGCTGCACCAGCAGTTGCGCTGCAACGCCAGCGAGCAGGCGGCCGCCGCCGTTGCTGGCCTGCTTGGTCACTCATGAGCACGCCCTTTGCCGATTATCCGCAGGCCGCCAGTTGGTTGCCCAGCCGTTTTGCGTGGCAGGCGGGCATGTTGCTGGCCGGCGTCGATGAGGTCGGGCGCGGCCCACTGGTGGGCGCGGTGGTGACGGCGGCGGTGATTCTCGATCCGGCGCGTCCCATCGCCGGTCTGGCCGACAGCAAGAAGCTCACCGACGAGTACAGGGCGGTGGACTTCTCGGCGCGCAAGCGCGTGCGCGGCTTTGGCCTGGGCTGGACCTGGGAGCGCCGCGACGAGTGGCTGGGCGGCGGCTACTGGGCCAGCGCCGGCACGCTCTACCGCGGCCGCCTGTCCATCGGCGACGCCGACACCCTGCTGGCCGACCAGGGCGTGGGCGGCCACCGCACCGAAGGCGGCTTCAGCAAGGCGACCTTCCAGTTCTCGCGGCTGCAGGCGGTCATCCCCGGCCATTCGCTGTACCTGGCGCTGGGCGGCCAGTGGGCCAGCAGGAACCTCGATGCCTCGGAGAAGCTGTCGCTCGGCGGCGCGCGCGCGGTGCGGGCCTACCCCTCGGGCGAGGTGCTGGCGGACCAGGGGCTGATCGGCACCGTGGAATGGCGCTGGTCGGCCAACGCCGAACTCACCCCCTTCGTCTTCTACGACGCGGCGCGCGGGCGCCAGATCAGGAACCCGACGATCTACGACGCCGTGCCCAATTCGCGCAGCCTGCGCGGTGCGGGCATCGGCCTGAGCTGGGTGCGCCCGGGCAACTTCGCCATCAATGCCACGCTGGCCTGGCGCGCGGGCACCGAGCCGGCGCGCGCCGACGGCGGCGGGCGCAACCCGCGGCTGTACGTGCAGGCGCAAAAGACATTCTGAGAGGCGCCATGAGAAACCGTGATCTTTCCGCGAAGGCCATGCCGCGGCACTGGCGCCTTCGGCCGCTGGCGCTGTCGCTGGCGTGCATGGGCGCCGGCATGGCCTGGGGCCAAGTCATCATCAACGGCGGCCCGAGCCCCGTTGGCGGCTTGCCTCAGTTCGGCAACGTGATGGCCGGCTCCGTGACGGGCAGCGTGGCCGGCAACGTCATGACGATCAACCAGGCGTCGCAGCGCGGCATCGTCAACTGGCAGAGCTTCTCGATCGGCCAGAGCGGACACGTCAACGTGGTGCAGCCCAGCGTGGCCAGCGTGCTGCTCAACCGCGTCACCGGCGGCACGGCATCGGTGATCCAGGGCAAGCTCACCAGCACGCTGATCGGCTCCGACGTGCCCGGCTCGGGCGGCTCGGTCTACCTGATCAATCCCTCGGGCGTGGTCTTCTCCAAGGGCTCCAGCGTGAGCACGGGCGGGCTGATCGCCTCCACGCTGGACATCGCGGGGCCGGACGAGGCCACGCGCAACGAGGCCTTCATGGCCGGCGGCAAGCAGTTGATCCTGGGCGGCGACATCAACGACGCCAACAGCACCGCCCGCGTGACGGTGCAGCCCGGTGCCACGATCAGCGTGGGCGAGGGCGGCACGGTCGGGCTGATCGGCGCGCTGGTGCGCAACGAGGGCGAGATCAACGTGGCGCGCGGCTCGATGGGCCTGGTGTCGGGCGCCCGGGTGACGCTGGACTTCGAGGGCGACGGGCTGACGAAGTTCACCGTGCCGGTCGATGGCGGGCTGATGAACACCTCGGTCGCCGTCGTGCAGGCCGACCCGGGCGGCAGCGCGGAGGAGGCGGAACTCAACGCGAGCACCAAGGCGCTGGTGATGAACACCGGCACCATCACCGCTGACGGCGGCCGCGTGGTGCTGGTGGGCGCGTCGGGCGTGGCGCAGCAGGTGGTCAACCAGAGCGGCACCGTGCGTGCCCGGTCGCTGGTCAACCGCGGCGGCGAGATCGTGCTGGAAGCGATCGGCGCCAGCGTCGACGGTGCCGCCGGCCTCGAGGTGGGCGGCACGCTCGATGCGCGCGGCGACGCGGCAGGCGTGAAGGGCGGCGAGATCCGTACCTCGGCCGGCAACCTCAGCGTGCTGGAGGGCACGAAGATCCATGCCGGCGGCGGCGCGGGCGGCGGCAACGGCAGTTGGACGGCCGAGGGCGGCCAGAACCTGACGATCGTGGGCGACGGCGACACCGGCAACATCGCCGCCAGCGTGATCGGCAAGGCATTGAGCCAGGGCGCCGACGTGACGCTCACCACGCGCTCGTCCGGCACGGTGCCGCAGGAGAACGTCGGCGTGGTCTTCCAGAGCGGCGCGCAGGTGATCAAGGACAGCGGCGGCGCGGCCACGCTGCGCGTGAACTCGGCGGGCAACATCGAGATGCGCCAGGACGAGGGTGGGGGCGCCATGATCGCCTCCGAGAGCGGCGCGCTGAACGTCGAGTTCAACGCCGATGCGCAGGGCCTTGCGCTCGCGCAGGCGGGCAAGGCCAACAGCGCGGCAGCAGCCATCCGGCTGGATGGGGCGGTGATCGATGCCAACGGCGGGAACATCCGTTTCTTCGGCCAGGGCAAGAGCGACGGCAGTGCCGTCGGCGGGCAGGTCAAGGGCGAGGAAGCCGATGTCGCCGGCGAGGTGCGCAGCGGCATCTGGCTGGGCGAAAGCACGCTGAGCACCCACGGCTCGGGCAGCATTTCCCTGCGGGGAGAGGGCGGCATCGGCAGCGCGTTGGGCAGCGGCGTTCTGAGCGCCTCGGACGGTGTGAGCATCGGCAACGACAGCACGCTGAGCACGGAGGCCGGCAGCATCACCCTCACCGGCCGCGGTGCCGCGGGCGCCTCGGGCGTGCGGGTGAGCGGCGACGACTACTCGGCCAGCCTGTCGTCCAAGAGCGGCGACATCGTGCTGAACGGGACGGTGCGCGACTGGGCCACCGACGACCTGGTCGGCGAGGCCGCAGGCGGCGCCGGCGTGTCGATCACGGGCGCGGAACTGAGCACCGGCGGCAGCCTGCGCATCTCGGGGCAGGGCGGCGACCTGTCCGGCATGGCGTCCGGGCTGCCGGATCTCGCGACCTCGCTGAGCACCGCCTTCACGGTGCAGGCCTCGCACGGCGTGCTGATCGACGGTTCACGCCTCGAGGCCGGCGCGGGCCGCAGCATCGAGATCAGCGGCACCGCGGGGAGCGCCGGCTTCGGCGTCGACGAGACGGGTGCGCCGGTGACCTTCCAGCCGCTGGACCTGGATGTCACGCCCTTCGCCGTCCAGGTACGGTCGCAGCAGGAGGCTGACGGCCTGCACGCCGCCGGCGGCACCATCACCATCGCGGCCGGCACGGGCGACGTCCGCCTGACGGCCGGCGGCTACGACTCGCCCCTGCTGGACGTCGTCAGCACCACCGGCGTCGGCGGCCACATCGGCGTGAGCGGGCGCAACATCCTGGCGGAGACGGCGGCCGACATCCCCCGCCTCGCCGACGCCAGCGGCCAGGCCGGCGGCGGGAGCATCGACATCCACGGCGCCACGGCGCCCGGCGCCGGCAACGAGGATTCCGGCGTGGTGGCGATCGGCTCGGCCTTGTCGCTGCAGGCCAATGCGCTGGGCGGCACCGGCAACGGCGGCAGCATCCGCGTCGTCGGCGATCGCTCGCTGCGCGCCTTCGGCAGCTTCGAGGCCAAGGGCGGCAGCGCCGGCGGCAACGGCGGCACGATCGAGACGTCGGGCGGCTCGTTCGAGCTGGGCGGCATCCAGGTGGACGCCTCGGCCCCCGCGGGCCAGGCGGGCAGCTGGCTCATCGACCCCTACAACGTGACCATCCAGAGCGGCGTGGCCAGCGGCTCGCTGCCCACCAATCCCTTCGTGCCGGTGGCCACCTCCACCATCCAGGACGGCGACATCAACGCGGCCCTCAACAAGGGCACCAGCGTGACCATCACGACCGGCACCGGCGGCACCGATCCGGGCAACATCAACTTCGACAACGGCGTGCTGATCGAGCGCAACACGGGCGCGGCGCCGGTGTTCTTCCAGCTCGACGCGGCCGGCAGCATCGGCCGCAGCTTCGCCGGAACGGGGGCCGCCCCCACCATCCGCTCGACCACCGGGCCGATGGACGTGATCTTCAACGCCGGCACCGGCGGCGGCGCCTTCAACTCCCTCAGCTTCTCGGGCAACTCGGCGGCGGACCGGGCCACGATCGCCACGCAGGGCGGCAACGTGACGATGCAGGTCGCCGGCGGCACCTTCTCGAACCTGTCTGCCTTCAACACCGACATCGACACCGGCGGCGGCAACCTGACGCTGCAGGCCGGCACGCCCGGCGCCGCCGGGACGAATTCCACCGTTTCCCTGAACGCCGCCCAGGTGGCGACCGGCGGCGGCGCCCTTTCCATGGCGGCCTATGGCGACGGGGCCTATGTCGGCGTCGGCTCCGGCACCCAGATCACGACCGACGGCGGCGGCGTGTCCATCCTCACCGGCCAGCCCGGGGCGCCGGCCGGATCGGTGGACGTCACCGCGGCGCTGATCGACACCCGCGCGGGCCAGTCCGACGCCGGTGCCGGCGGAAGCGTCAGCATCGCCAGCGGCAGCGTGAGCCTGTCCGGCGCGACCATCGCCACCTCCACGGGCAACGTGGACATCACCGCCACGGGCAACCCGCCGTTCGGCTACTCCGGCGTGGTGATCGGCAACAAGAGCAGCATCACCACCACCAGCGGCGAGGTGCAGGTCCGGGGGGTGGTGCGCTCCAACCCGTCCTCGGCCTATGCGGCCACGCACGGCGTGCTGGTCACCGGCGGCAGCGGCATCGTCACGGGCAGCGGCAGCATCCGCCTGCGCGGCGCCTTCGACGCGGACATCTACGACGGCACCGACAGCGGCGTGCGGCTGGAGAACGGTGCGCGCCTGGCGACCACCGGCGGCGGCGACATCGAGCTGACCGGCAGCGCCACCGGTGCCAGCACCGGCGTGTCGATCCAGGCGGGCGGCGCGCCGTCCCTGCCCGGCGCGGCGCCGCAGGTGCAGTCCAGCGGCGACCTGATCCTGCGCGCCGCCAGCGGCGGCAGCACGCCGGCCCTGGTGGTGGAGGCCCCGGTGAGTGCCGCCGGCACCATCAACCTGCGGCCCGGCGGCATGGACACCGCGCTGAACGTCTTCGACGCCACGTCCTCGGCCATCACCGTGGGCGGGGCGCCGGCAGCGGGCTTCGCCGTCTCGGACGCGCTGCTGTCCCAGTTGAACGCGCCCACCCTGGTGGTGGGCAGCAACACGCATGCCGGCGCCATCACGGTCGCCGCGCCGCTGACCCGCGGCGGCGCGCTCACCCTGCAGAACGAGGGCGCCGGCAGCGGCGGCATCGCGCTGAACGCGCCGGTCACGGCCGACCGCCTGGGCCTGCTGTCGGCGGGCGACATCACGCAGACGGCGGGCGCGCCCGTGGTGGCCCAGCACCTGCTGGCGCGCTCCACCGGCGGCAGCGTGCTGCTGGACCGGGCGGCCAACAACGTGAGCGAGAACAGCCTGGCGGGCGGCGCCGCGGGCGCCTTCCGCTACCAGGACGTGGACGGCGTGCGCCTGGGCGCCCTGTCGGTCACCGGCTTCGATGCCGCCAGCAACCAGCCGCAGGTGGTGTCCGCCACCTCGATGGCGGCGGACACGGTGTTCGTGCGCACGCTCTCCGGCGACCTCACGCTCGACATGCCCGTCAGCAGCACCTCCGGCGTCGACCTGGTGGCGGCCGCGCGCTTCCAGAACCCGGGCGGCGGCAGCATCGGCGGCGCGCCCTGGCGCATCTGGGCCGACACCTGGGAGGGCGAATCGCGCGGCGGCCTGTCCGGCTCGGGGCAGCGGCCCGACATCTTCGCCTGCCCCTATCCAGGTCCCTGTCCCGTCGCCGTCTCGCCCGGCGACAACCACTTCATCTATGCCCGGGGAACCAATGCGCCCGATCCCGTCGTGACATGGCGCCTGCCGCCGCTCGTCGGCCCGGATCTGGTGCGCGAGCTGCCCAGCACCTACACCTACACCTTCGACCGCAACATCGGCGCGGCGCCGATCTGCTTCGCCACTGGCCCGCTGGGCGGCGACCGCGCGCAGCAGGGCGACGACCTGCTGGCGCGCGAATGGTCGCGCGTGCGCTCGCGCCCCAACCTGACGAGTTGCGTGGACACCGAGCGCAAGAACGGCTGCGCGGATTTTTGAGGCACCCCCGGTCTTCTCGGCCGTCAGTCGTCCCGCGCCGTGATGACGAACAACTGCGCCATCAGGTCGGCCAGCAGCCGCAGTTGCGGATCGGCCGTCAGGGGGGCATGGCGGTAGGCCGCGACGTGGGCCTCCAGCCCGTCGACCGCGCCGGCGAAGAACAGCCGCCGCAGCGCGCCGCCGAGCGCGTCGTTCTCGGCGGCGCGCGGGCGGTCCGCGATGGTGCTGCGCGCATGGCTGTCGAGCATCGGCGTGGCCAGGAAGGGTGCGAGCACCGCCGCGCGGATGCGGCCCTCGTGCACCAGCCGGTTCAGCGTGAGGTCGAGGGGCTGGGCCGGCCCCGCGGCCAGCGCCTCGCGCAGCAGGGCGGGCAGCGTGCGCAGTCCGCGCGGCGTGGCCAGGTAGGCCACCGCGCCCCAGTTGTACAGCCCGCGCGCGTCCAGGATCTCGACGCCGGCGGCGGCCTCGCGCGGCGCGCCGGCGTCCGTCGGCAGGTGCCGCTTCAGGCTCTGCCACAGCGCCAGCAGCGCCGGCGCCGAGGTGTAGGGCAGGCATTCGAGGAACACCAGGTCGAAGGGCTCCAGCCGCGCCAGCGCGTCGCTGCGCAGCAGGGCCGGCAGTGCCCGGCTCAGCAGCGCATCGTCTTCCAGCACCAGGTGGAAGCCGCCGGGCGCGGCCGCCTCCAGCGCCGCCAGGTGCGAGAGGAAGCAGGCCTGCTCGCCGGCGGAGACGGCGGCGCCCGCCGCGGCCGGCGGCAGGCCGGCCGCGTCGATCGCCTCCAGGCGCCGGATGCCGGTGAGGCCGAGTTCGCGCAGTTGCGCCTGCATGGCCTCGCGCCGCGCGCTGCTGCGCTGCAGGTTGATGAAGCAGCCGTTCATGATGGCGGGATGGAATCGATGAGCCCGGATGGCGCATTCTCCCGTGCGGACGAGGACGCGGCATGACGCCGTGGCTCAGCATCGTGCTGCCTTTCTACCGCAAGCTCGCGGAGTTCGAGCGCGTCGCCGTCCTTAACGCGCCCTACTGGGCGCGTCCCGGCATCGAGGTGGTGATCGCGCTCGACGACGGCGCCGAGGAGGCGCCGCTGCTGCGGCTGCTGCAGCGCTTCCCGGCGGTGTGCTGGACGCTGCTGGTCAACGACCGGCCGCATGCCTGGCGCCCGCCCTGCCGCGCCATCAACGCCGGCGTGCGCCACAGCGCCGGGCGCTTCGTGCTCGTGCATTCGCCCGAGTCGGCCTACGTGGGCGACGCGCCGGCCCTGGCGCTGCATGCGGCGATGTCGCAGCCGCGCGCCGTGGCGCTGGGCCGGGTCGGCTTCGCGCGCTTCGACGAACTGGACGGGCATGAGCCCCCGCCCGGCCGTTCCGAAGGGGGCTCGCACCGCAGCGCGTCAGCGCGAAGGTACCCCAATGAGCCGCTGCAGGCGCTGTTCGCGGCCAGGGTGCCCGAGGCACCGTACCTGCGCACCTTCTACGGCTCGCTGTGCTGCGCACGCGAGGCCTTCGATGCGGTCGGCGGCTACGACGAGTCTTTCGAGGAGTGGGGCGGCGACGACGACGACTTCCGCGTGCGCCTGGAAATGGCGGGCCGGCAGTTGCTGGCCTGCACCGCGCTGCGGCTGCTGCACCTGTCCTTCGAGGCGCGCGACGGCGGCGAGCGCTTCGACGCGGACGTCGACTGGCAGCGCTGCACCCCCGCGGCGGCGCGTGCCAACGGGCCGCATGAGGACGGGTGGGGCCGTGATTTCTCGCGCATCGCACGCCGCGACGCGCCGCAGGCGGCGGCCGCGCCCGCCTGGCTGCAGCCCGCGCCGGTGCTCGCCATGGGCTCGCGCCGCCAGTGCGAGATCTGCGCGCGCATGCTGCACCACGAGCCGGCGCCGCACTACTTCTGCCCGCGCTGCAGCGCCGGCGCACCGCAGCGGCTGACCTCGCGGCTGCGCATCGTCTGCGTGATGCAGGTGCGCAACGAGGCGCAGTGGCTCGAAGGCTGCCTTGCGCACCTGCGCGCGCACGTCGACGGCTTCGTGGCGCTCGACGACGGATCGACCGACGCCACCGCGGACATCCTGCGGCGCGAGCCGAAGCTGCTGGAGCTGCTGTCCAACCCGCCGCGCGAGCCGCATGTCTGGAACGAGCGCGAGAACCGCCGCCGGCTGCTGGAATGCGCGCGCCGCCACGGCGCCGGCTGGGTGCTGCCCTGCGACGCCGACGAGCGCTACGAGACGCTCTTTCTCGAACATCTGGGCGCGATCGTTGATTCGCTGCCGGATGAGCGCTTGTCCTGCCTGTCGCTGGCCAACTGCGAGCTGTGGGACGCGCCCGACCGCTTCCGCGTCGACGGCGTCTGGGGCCGCAAGTCGCGCGTGTGCCTGTTCCGGCTGCCGCAGCAGATCGCCTTCGATGCCGTGCCCGCGCTGCACGGGCCCTGGTATCCCGACGTGGTCGCGCAGAGCGGCGAACTGCTGCGCAGCTACTACCGCTTCTATCACCTGGGCTCGATGCGTCGCCAGGACCGGATCGCGCGGCGCGAGCGCTACAACCGCCTCGATCCCGAGCGCCGCTTCCAGGCGATCGGCTACGACTACCTGGCCGAGGAAGGCCCGGCGCTGCGGCTGGCCGCGGTGGCGCCGGGGCGCGGCTACGACATGTCGGGCCTGCCGCCGGAGCCCGCCAGCCTGCGCGCGAAGTCGCCGCGGTAGGTGCGCGTGCCGGTGTGGCTCAGGCGCGAGCGCGTGTCGACGAACACCCGGCCGCCGATCGACTGCCAGCGGCGGCAGAAGGCGAAGTCCTCGCTGAGGTAGCGGCCGTTGCCGGGCTCGGCCCAGACGTCGAAGAAGCGGTAGTGCGGCTGCGCGGCGGCGGCCGCGTCCTCCATGTGGTCGGGCGTGTAGCGCAGCTCGGGCATGGCCTGGGCCAGCCGGGTGAACACGCTGCGCTCGATCAGCATGAAGCCGGTGGGCGCGTCCTGCACCTCGACGAAGCCGTCCGCGTCCGCGCGGGCCGGCGCCGGCCCGGCGAAGTTGACGGGGAACTCCGCATGCCGCGCCTCGAAGTCCTCGCGCGTGCTGCCCGCGGGCAGGGCCTCGGCCAGGCCCCGCGCCGGCCAGCCGTCGGTCTTCTGCGGGTATGCGCCGGCCACCACCTCGTGCCCCGACAGCAGCAGGCGCAGGGCGGCCTCGGGCTCGAAGCCGACGTCGGCGTCGATCCAGAGCAGGTGCGTCCAGCGCGCGTCGGCCATGAACTCGGCCACCAGCCGGTTGCGTGCGCGCGGCACCAGGCTGTCGCCGTCCAGGAAGCGCGTCTGCATGGCGAATCCGTGCGTCCAGGCCGCGTTGACCAGGCCCAGCAGGCTGCGCACGTAGACCGAGGTGAGCGCGCCGGTGTAGCTGGGCGTGGCGACGAAGGGGCGGATGTCGCGCAGGGCGGTGAGGTCCTTCATGGGCGGCATCATGCAGCCAGGCGCCGCGCGGCGAGCAGCGCCCGCAACTTGGCCGGCGCCACCGGCTTGGTCAGCAGCATCGCGCCGTGCTGGCGCAGGCGCTTGAGGTCCTCCGGCCCGGTGGCGCCGGAGACGATGACGGCCTGCGCCTGCGGATGCAGCCGCTGCGCCGCCGCCACCACGTCCATGCCGTCCTCGCCGCCGGCCAGCTGCAGGTCGCACAGCAGCACGTCGTAGCGCGCGCCGGCGGCTTCCAGCAGCGCCAGCGCCTCGCGCGCGGTGGCGGCGGTGTCGCAGCGGCACTCCCACTGCCGCAGCAGCGCGGCCGTGCCTTCGAGGATGGCCGGGTCGTCGTCCACCACCAGGCAGCGCAGCCCCGCCAGCCCGGCCGGCACCGGGGCGGGGGCAGGCGCGGGCGCGGCGGCCGCGCCCTCGGCGGCCGGCAGCGCGACGGAGAAGGTGCTGCCCAGCCCCAGCGCCGAGCGCAGCGCGATGCGCGTCTCCAGCAGCGCGGCGATGCGCGCGCAGATCGCCAGCCCCAGGCCGAAGCCCTGGCGCCGGTCGCGTTCGGTGTTGGCCACCTGGTAGAACTCCTCGAAGATGCGCGACTGGTGGATCGGCGCGATGCCCACGCCGTTGTCGCGCACCTCGATGCGCACGCCGGCGGCGCAGGGCCGCGCCGCGACGAGCACCGTGCCGTCCAGCGGCGCGTGGCGGATGGCGTTGGCCACCAGGTTGCCGACCACGCGCTGCAGCAGCGCGGCGTCGCTGCGCACGGCGCGGCCGCGGTCGCGCCACACCAGGCGCACGCGCGCCTCGGCCGCGCGCGCGGCGTGCTGCGCCGCCAGCGCGTCGAACATCGGCGCCAGCGGCACGTCGGCCAGCGTGGGCGCCAACACCTGGGCGTCCAGGCGCGAGATCTCCAGCAGGTCGTCCAGCAGCACGCCCATGAAGGCGGCGCTCTCCTGCAGGCGCGCCAGCGCCGGGCGCTGGGCCTCGGTGGCACCGTCCAGCAGCCCGTCGATGAACAGGCCCATCGCATGCAGCGGCTGGCGCAGGTCGTGGCTGGCGGCGGCCAGGAAGCGCGCGCGCGACAG
>Ga0182738_1007851_pt1 | contig 10734 bp, 8 predicted proteins | sample eDN5th30CBELigMG_FD_128876 | JGI IMG/M metagenome (GOLD analysis project Ga0182738, IMG submission 128876) | Enriched Miracle-Growth compost microbial communities from Emeryville, California, USA - eDNA 5th pass 30_C BE-Lig MG (version 2)... ... | reverse complement strand
GTGGCCACGACAAATCGTGTTTCCATGGGTACAGGATGGGGAATGGATTGGGTTGTGGCTGGATCTTCGCTTCTGGATCATTGCTGCGCTGGCTGGCTATATCGGGGTCAATGTCCTGCTTTTCAGCAGCGCGGTTTACGCGGGCACCTGGCGGCTTTTGAACAGGTGCTTCCAGGGATTCTCGCAGCCGAAACACCTCGATGCAGCCGCAGCCGGCAGTCGTGCTCCGCATAACGGCTCGTTTTCACCCGTCAAAAAAATTGTGTTGGTGCTTCTCGAAAAACTGCAACGGTTTCACAGGGAGGTGCACGGGTATACCTTCTGGTTGCCAGGGCCACTGATAATCTCGTTTGCAACCCAGCTGGTGGATATTTGTGTGGTGATGCTCCTGTCGCGCGCGCTCGGTTATCATCTGCCTTTTTCTATCCTGGCAGTGGTTGTCCCGGCGGTTACTCTCGCTAATCTCCTGCCGGTTACAGTCAACGGGATTGGTCTGCGCGAAGCAGTCTATACAGCCTTGCTGGCTGGTGCCGGCGTCCCAGCTGATCAGGCTGTCGCCTTGTCGCTGATGCAGTTTGCCGTAATCGTCTCCATGGCAATGATTGGCGGAATTGTGCAGTTGATCAGGCCGCGCCAACGCCGAAATTCGACTTCAGCTATCGAGCAAATCTAAGAAATCCCGGTTTGTTATCGATTGCGATTGCCGGTTAATGGTACACGAAGATATTGCCAGCCTGGGCAATCGCCTGCTGGTTATTTTCACAGAATTCCAAATAGAGGAACAGGACACACCCAATGGCGCGAGTTCTCGTAAGCGATTCCCTTTCAGAAGAAGGTCTGGGCATTTTAAAGGCAGCAGGTCTGGATGTTGATTTTCGACCGGACATTTCGCAGGAAGATATCGCGAAGGAAATTGGGAACTACGATGCACTCGTAATTCGCAGCCGGACTACGGTGACGCCCGAAATCCTGAACAATGCTGGAAATCTGAAGGTGATTGGCCGCGCCGGTGTGGGGCTGGATAACGTGGATGTGCCTCTTGCTACACAAAAGGGCATCATCGTCATGAATACGCCCAATGGAAACACGATTTCCACGGCTGAACACACGATGGCCATGATGACAAGCCTGGCGCGCAGCATTCCGCAGGCAGACCGCGGCATGCACGAAGGGCGCTGGGAAAAAAAGAAGTTTATTGGCGTCGAGCTTTACAACAAGACCCTGGGCGTGTGTGGGTTTGGTCGCATCGGAAGCGAAGTGGCCCGCCGGGCGCAGGCCTATGGCATGAAAATTCTCGCTTACGATCCATTTATCAACGAAGAAGTTGTGAAACGGATGGGCGTCACGAAGGCTACGGTTGACGAAATTTGCCAGCAGGCGGACTTCATTACGGTTCATTCTCCGCTCAATGCGCAGACAAAAGGCCTGCTGAACAAAGAGCGCTTTGCCATGATGAAGAAGGGCGTCCGCGTTCTGAACTGCGCCCGCGGCGGAATCATTGATGAGTCTGCGCTGCTTGAAGCTTTGAACAATGGCACTGTTGCCGGCGCTGCTCTGGACGTGTTTGAGGTGGAACCGCTGCCAGTGGATCACCCGTTCCGCTCTATGGATAACGTCATCATGACACCGCACCTTGGGGCCGCCACGAGCGAAGCCCAGGAAGGCGTGGCTCGCGATGTGGCGGAACAGATCGTAGACGTGCTGACAGGCAAGATGATCCGCAATGCCATCAATGCCCCGTCGGTCGATCCGGCCATTCTTGAGCAGGTTCAGCCGTATATCGAGCTCGCGCGCCGCATGGGCCGTTTCATGTCGCAGTATGTGAGCAGCCCCGCCAAAAAGCTGATGGTGTATTACAGCGGCAGCGTGCTGGATTTCCCCGTTGCATCCATAACAAATGCGGCCGTGATTGGTTTTCTCGAGCCAATTACAGAAGGTAGTGTTGTGAACTTTGTCAATGCCGGTTCAATGGCGAAGGATCGCGGGATTGAGGTAGTGGAACAGACGAGCAACAATCTCTATAACTTTGCGAACCTCATTACCCTGGAAGTGACCTGCGAAGACGGGACGACACAGTTCATCGGTGGAACACTGTTTACCCGCGATAACCCGCGCATTGTCATGCTGAACGACAAGTTCTTTGACGTGGTGCCCGAGGGCGAGCTGATCGTCATTGAAAACAAGGATGTGCCTGGGATCATCGGGCATGTTGGGTCCGTCATGGGTAAACACAATATCAACATTTCACAGCTGACGTGGGGGAGAACGGCGCCGGGTGCGGATGCAATCACCGTCATCAATGTGGACCATGCCGTCTCGGAAGACTTGATCCAGGAAATCGTGGACATGCCTAACATTCTTAGCGCAAAAATTATCAGGATCTGATCATGACAGAGAACGCTCTGAGTGGACGCCCCGTTATCGGCATCAATGCTGGTGTGCGGGATATTGAAGGACCAGGAAAGCTGTTTTTAACTTTGCGCACCACGTATGTGGATGCTGTTCGCGCGGCTGGCGGGATTCCCATGGTGGTTCCTGCGGTGGAAGATGAAATGTTGATTGCGGCTCATGCGGATTTGTGTGACGGGTTCATTTTCACTGGCGGTCCAGACCTGGATCCGGCTTTGTATGGGCAGGAGACTCACGACACGGTGAAGGGCCAGCTGGTGGAGAAACGCCGCCAAAACTACGATCTCGCGCTCATCCGGGAAGTTATAAAGCGGAAAAAACCGTTTCTGGCAATCTGCCTGGGTTGTCAGGAAGTCAACGTGGTTCTTGGAGGCACGTTGATCCAGGATATCCCATCGGTTATCAAAACAGATATCGAACACTCAAAGAGCTACTCTCGCCATGACGTGGAAGTTAAGCCGGGCACGTTGCTCGCCTCAATCGTAGGCGCGGGCACTATCCTGGGAAACACCTCTCATCATCAGTCGGTTGACCAGATCGGCGATGGAGCTGTGGTGACATCGCGATGCCCCGTTGACGGGATCATCGAGAGCTTTGAGCTTACTGACTATCCATTTGGTCTTGGCCTGCAGTGGCACCCGGAAGTTATCCACGAAGAGCCGACTCAGTTGGAGATTTTCAAGGCGCTGGTTGCTGCTGCGAGCCGGGCAGAGGCGACTGCGGCGGTTTAAGCGGACCTGCTGCTGCAATGGTGAATTTATTTCGCCATTGCACAGCAGACGGTTTATCCTAACAGCATTTTAGGAAAAGCCGGTTTCAGTAGGAAGCTGTCGACCAGGTCTGAAAAAGTTTTATTGCGCTCGAAGAACTGGTAAAACGTGGAGTGAAATCCATAAAGCCGTTCCACCGCACCGATGGCATCGTCCCAGTGTTGGGGCTCCGTGTCAGTTCCGCCGGATTGTTTTGCATACGCCGCAGCATACCAGCCTACGAGCGCGGCATTAACAGCAAGCAAACGCATGCGGTGGTTAATATCACCCGAAAGCACCAGGTCTTTGCGGCTGAGGCAATGGTCTATATATCGTGTAATCTGAGAGGCAACGGGGCCATTCTCCGGCAGGAGTGCTTTATCCAACTGCGGTAGAGAGAGCGTAATGCCAGGCGGTCGTAATTTCATACCGCCGAGGCCCACCGCGCAACGGAAATACTGATGCATGACTGCCGCAACAGTTTCGAGCCTGCCTGCGTTTTGACGGCGCTGAAGTGAATTAGCGAAGCTTGCGAGCATCCCGAGAAACATTCGCCTGGGCCGGGGCGACTGCCGATGTCCTGCAGATTTTCGGACCACCTGCATCAGGTGAGAGAAGCCGTTACTCCGCATCGCATCGATAATTTGACGAATGTGCAGGCGCTGAACGGTGCCGGATTCGCCGAGTACAGAATCGATGAAGCCGGGGAGATGACAGCATGCCTGCAGACGCAAGGGGAGTGGTTCATCGGTCAGTGCCAGCAATTCACGCAGAGCAGATTCTATAGCCAGGTAGTCGTTCCAGGTGATGCTGCGCCGCAGGTTGAGCTGGAGGCTGGACACAGCTTCGCGAATGCTGGCAGATCGCGTATATCGCTCCTGGATTTGAGCAGACTGCTCTTCCAGGAGTTGTCCACGATTCTGGCGGACAGAAGGACAGACAAAACTCAGACCTACATAAACTCCACCGGGGGTTTCAACATAACGCCAGGGGAAATCCTGACAGGCTCGCGGTTTCGCAGCTTCACCTGCCAACGCATGAACGGCGCAGAGATTATCTTCCGTCAACAAGGCACATGACTGGCAGCCGTTATGCTGTTTGCGAGCGAGCCGCGGAGCTTCGTCTCTCTCAGGACTTGTAATTACCGGTTCCAGTTCGGCCGGGTTGCCGGCGCGTGCATTCAGCATGGATTTATCAATGGCAGCAATGGCCATTTGAGAGCTGTCGTTAACCGGTATGGAATCAAATACGCGACAGCACACGCCCGAATTGTGGCAGGTAAAGGCTATGCCCTTGGGCACGTGGATTTCTGCAGAAGACATAAGCCAGGGACTCCGGTAAATGATACAGCCGCCTTCAGAATTGTTTCGGTCGGGGTCATTGGCGACCTTTTTATTTAGACGCAATGAAACGCGTGCCGCGCCGTAAGTTATGCCTCGATGAAAATCACTCCGCCCGACAAAAACCGCGTGGCCAGTATTGTGGTGCCAGTGCGCAATGGTGCCCGGTATCTGCCGCGGTGTTTGGGAGCCATTTGGGATTCCTGGCAGCCTTCATGGGAACTGCTAATTGTGGATGATGCCAGTACTGACGACAGCATTGCCGTAGCCGAAAGCCTTTGCCATGAGCGGGGGGGCGGCCGTCCCTGGAAGGTGTTGCGCGTGCCCGTACAAAGTGGTCCGGCCGCATGCCGCAACATGGGGGCCGACGCCGCCGACGGACGAATTCTCGTTTTTCTGGATGCTGACGTGGAGGTTCACGGCGGTACGGTCGCCGCGCTTATTGCGCCGCTGTCAGGCGCCAGCGTCGACACCAGTTCTGCCAGCAACAGCCATGATGATCCAGTCGCGGTATTTGGATCGTATGATGCAGATCCAGCAGCACCGCAACTCATTTCAACCTTTCGCAACCTCCTGCATCACTACGTGCATCAGCAGGGGAGCGGCGCGGCATCAACGTTCTGGACGGGCTGCGGAGCAGTTCGGGCTGATGTTTTCCAGGCGCTTGGCGGGTTCCGGGATGCGGGGCTCGACTGTATGGAAGATATTGACCTTGGTTACCGTTTGCGCGATCTCGGCTATAAAATAATTTTGCGGTCAGACGTTCAGTGCCGCCATCTCAAGCGCTGGTCATTTCGTGAGATGGTGAAGACGGACCTCCTTCGGCGCAGTATCCCCTGGACGATCATGATGTTTCAGCGTCGCAAACTGGAAACGCACCTGAATGTTTCGCCGGTGGAAAGATGGTCGTCTGTTTTCGCGCTGCTGACTGTACTGTTTATGGCAGGTATGGCGGTGGCGATTGTGGCGCGAATTATTTTGTCACTGCTCACGGCGGGAGAGTTCGCCGGGACAATTGATCTTCTGGCAGTGGCAATTTCGGCGGCTGTCGCGGGAGTCGCCACTTTAAGTATAATGCTGTATTTGCAGAGAGGCTTTTACCGGTACATTGCCCGTATTAAAAGCCGAAGGTTTGCGGTGGCGAGTTTCCCGCTGCATCTTCTGTATTATGTGGTCGGCGTGACTGGATTTGGGCTTGGGGCATTGCTTTATCTATTCAGGTATAGAAACAAAGCCAAGTCAAGTCAGCGCAATGCGTTGCATTAAGAAATTCATCCAATTAAGTCATTTCCCTCTTGCACAATGAATTTCTATAAGGCTGCTACGTTGTCAAAGCGTGAGGAAAAACCGCCAGAACAGCGGCGGGAATGTAGGTGCCTCCGAGGTAGCATCTGTAGCAACTGAATCAAGACGAGTGGCTTGCCGGTTGAAGCAGGGTTCCCGGCATGCAACACATCCCCGGTTTCCCCGTAACATTAAACAGCGGAAGCAGCAATGCTTCCAAAAGGAGAGGCAGCAATGCCTAACGGAACCGTGAAGTGGTTCAACGATGCCAAGGGCTACGGCTTTATCACCCAGGAGGGTGGTCCGGACCTGTTCGTTCACCACTCAAACATCGAAGGCCAGGGCTTCAAAACTCTTAGCGAGGGCGAGCCTGTTTCTTTCGAAGTTGCTGATGGACCCAAGGGGCTCCAGGCAACAAACGTACGTCGTGGCGCCTGATATCGGGCGATCCCGTCATATATTCCTTTAGAGGACGAATGCTCCTCCTGTCTTTCAAGATGGGGGGAGTTTTTTTGTTTACAGCACACCCAGTCGAGCCCATGTCTTTGTTATGCGTATAGCCGTTTACAGTACCAAACCTTATGATTTCGAAACCCTTTCAGCCGCGAACGCGGCGGGGCACGATTTTACTTACATTAATCCGCGACTCGATCAGCTGACGGTTGCCCTTGCAGATGGCCACGACGGCATCTGCGCCTTCGTCAATGACCAGCTTGATTCAAGCGTTCTGTGCAACCTGGCAGAAATGAACATCAAATTCATCGCTCTGCGATGTGCCGGGTTTAATAACGTTGATTTGCCTGCAGCGAAAAAGCTGGGCATTACTGTCGCTCGCGTCCCAAAGTATTCGCCTTACTCCGTGGCAGAGCATACGATCGGAATGATGCTGGCCCTTAATCGGCAACTCCCGAGAGCTTACAACAGGGTCCGCGAAGGCAACTTCGCCTTGACCGGTCTGCTTGGCTTTGATATGTATGGCCGCGTAGCTGGTGTGATTGGCACTGGCAAAATCGGAAAACAGGTTTGCCGGATTCTTCTCGGGCTTGGCTGCCGCGTAATGGCTTTTGATCGCCACGTCGACCAGGAACTTGTTTCCGCAGGTGTTGAGTATCATGATTTGCCAGAGCTGATTCTGCAATCTGACATCCTGACACTTCACTGCCCGCTGACGGAAGACACCTATCACATCATTAACGACGACTCACTTGGAGCCATGAAAAATGGCGTGATGTTAATCAACACCAGTCGGGGTGGGCTGCTTGATACGCGCGCCGTTTTACGAGCACTCAAAACCGGGAAAATTGGTTACCTGGGCCTGGACGTTTATGAAGAAGAAGCCAGCCTCTTTTTTGAGGACAGGTCGGGTGCTGTGTTGACGGATGATACCTTTGCCCGTCTCCTGACTTTCCCCAATGTGCTGGTGACGGGACACCAGGCCTTTTTTACTCGCGAAGCGCTGGAAAAAATCGCGTCGGTCACGCTGGACAATATTACATCTTATGCGCAGACCGGCCAGGTGCCAGAAAAAAATCTGGTCTCCTGATCAGGCAAATCCGGAAGGAATTGACAACAAATGACTGGCTGGCTGCTCCGGATTAAAAACTGGCGAGGGATGCGCCATCGGTGTTACCGCCTCTGGCAGCGAGACGTGATTTTCTGGAGACGTCATCGCAAGGCGATTATTTCATGGACGGTCATCCTGTTCCATGTTCTGGGTATCTTTTCCAGCATTCGCGCCGTCATGCAGTCGCGCACGCCTCAGGGCGCAATTGCGTGGGCGGTATCGCTGAACACGTTTCCTTACGTGGCCGTGCCTGCCTTTTGGGTATTTGGATCGTTTGAATTTGAAGATTACCTCACTGCCAGGTCGCAGGCCCGCGAGAAATCCCGGACTGTGGAAAAGGAACTGCGTCAGCGTCTGAGCGACGAAGATCTGGTAACTGCACCCACAGACGAGTGGGAGCAGGTTATGCTGCAATTGGCCGGCCTGCCGTTTACGATTGGCAATAGTGCCGAACTGCTGCAGAACGGCGGCGAAACTTATGATTCGCTACTGAAGGGGATTGATGACGCGCAGGATTATGTCCTTTTCCAGTTTTACATCATACGCGACGATGAGATCGGTCGGAAATTTCGGGATGCACTGGTCAAAAAAGCTGCGGCCGGAGTTCGTGTTTATGCCATGTATGATGAGATCGGAAGCATGGGCCTGCCGGCATCATTTAAGGCGCCGCTGGTCAAAGCGGGGGGGCAGTTCATCCCGTTTAATACGACGCAGGGTTTTGGCAATCGCCTGCGCCTGAACTTTCGCAATCACAGAAAGGTTATGGTCGTCGACGGAAAGCAGGCGTGGGTCGGTGGTATTAACATAGGGGACGAATATCTGAACGTTGGTAAACCCAGCTCGGATGTCTATGTGCGAGATACTCACATTAAAATGTCAGGGCCGATCGTCCAGATGGTGCAGGCGACGTTTATAGAAGATTGGTACTGGGCGGCGCGAAATCTTCCAAAGCTCAACTGGGACCCGGAGCCGTCAACCAGCGGCAGCATGAAAATGCTGTGTCTTCCTACGGGCCCTTCCACGACTCTCGACACCTGCGCTTTGTATTACCTCACTGCCATTAACAAAGCACGTCATCGTGTCTGGATCAGCACGCCGTACTTTGTGCCCGATGAGCAGATTGTCAGCGCGATTGCTCTGGCGGTCTTGCGCGGAGTGGATGTGCGGATCATGATTCCGCAAAAAACGGATAGCCACCTGATCAATGCAAGCCACCTGGGAATCGTCGGTGAAATGGAACCTACCGGAGCAAAGATTTACAGCTACCAGAAGGGTTTTATCCATCAAAAGGTCATGCTGGTCGATGATCGGTACAGCTTTGTGGGCACTGCCAATTTCGATAACCGATCATTCCGCCTTAATTTTGAAATCACCATGTTGGCAGATAACGAGGCATTTGCCAAAAAGACGGAAGAGATGCTCAAAGACGACTTTTCTCATGCAGTATTACTTCCGAAAAAGAAGTATGAAGAGAGCAGCTTTGTGCAAAGATTAATGGCCCGCACGGCGCTGCTGTTATCGCCAGTGCAGTAAATCTCGAATGGATCAGATAGAGGATAATGACTGTAAAATCAGTGGCATGTTTTTGGGCTTTTTGTTGTTTATTGCTCCTGTCAGGGTGTTCAAAGGACCAGGCCAACCCGCGCGCGAGCCGCAAGGATGGGCAGATCAGCATCGAATTCTGGCACTATCAGTCTGGCCCGCAGGGCAAAGCCATCGATGAATTACTCCGCAAATTTGAATCTGCAAATCCGGGCATTAGGGTCCGCGCAGTTTTCCAGGGTAACCCCGGACAGCTGAAACAAAAGCTCGACGGCAGTTTTGCTTCAGGTCTAAATAACAACCCGGCGGTTAGCCTGGTTTATGAAAACTGGGCAGATGACTTCGTAGCCCGCGGCTACATTGAGCCCGTCCAGGATCACTTCGAAGGGCCTGACGGATTGTCTGCCGAGGACCAGCGGGATTTTGTGAAGGCATTTCGCGATGGCAACACCTGGAATGGCAAGCTCATGACGTTGCCATTTAACAAGAGTATTTACATGCTCTACCTGAACATGGATATGCTAAAGCAAGCAGGATTTACCACAGGGCCTGCCACGCAGGTTGAGTATGCAGAAATGGTCAGAAAAGCAACGATCCGGCGCAATGGACGTACGGCTGCCTATGGAATGGGAGTTATCCCTAAAGGCGAGGCCATGACGACCCTGCTGCTGGCCGGCGGAGGTGACCTGGTTGACTCAGCAGGTCAGCCTCATCTGAATTCTCCCGAAGCTGTCGCCGCACTGCAATGGCTGCGGGAATTGCAGTATCCGGACAAATGCCTGTACGTGAATACGGATTATATGAGCGTTCCGTTTTCCAGCAAACTTATCGCGAGCTTCATTTATAGTAGCGCCAGCCTGCCCTATAACCAGGAAGCTTCACAAAAGGGCGGTTTCGAATACCAGGCTGTGCCCATTCCGGGAGTCGCCGGCAAGACACCGCGATATCTGATGCAGGGGACGAACATCGCCATGTTTGCGAACAAGAGCAAAGAAGAAAAGAGTGCCGCCTGGAAAGTGATCCGGTTTCTGACGTCCCCGGAAAATGGCGCCTATTTCTGCGCAAGGTCTGGTTATATGCCGTATCGTTATAGCATGCTGGAGCAGGCCGAGCTTAAAAGCTACATGGCGGCACATGCGGATTACGCGACCGCTGCCCGACTGGTCCTGTCAGACCAGGGAGTGCAGGAACCAAAGGTCCGGGCCTGGGAAGGGATTCGGCAGGAAATCGATAAAGTTGTTGATCAGGCACTCTCGCGCCCGGATGCGGACCCCGTTGCACTTTTAAATGATCTGCAGAAGCAGGCAGAGAAACGTTTGCGACAGAACTGATTTTAACGACGTCCGCTGGCAAACACTAAAATCGCTTCCGTCCTCTTCTGGAATCAAAGTTGCACATGCAAATAATGTGCTGCCAGCAGCGGCACGTAAATACAGCAGCAAAATAGAACAGACAGGTATGGCATGATTCCATTTGGACCGGGTGAAATCCCAGCTTCGAGCAGTGAAGCAGCGCAACGCATCGAGAACACCATTGCGGCGATGATCGCAGATAAAAAAGGGCGGCGGCCCGAGGTGCAGTGTGAGCTGGGCAATCCAGGAGAAATCAACCGCCTTTCCGTTGATATTTCCAATCTGGAATCCGCCGCGACTGAGGCACGCAAGCCTGGATCCTTTTCGCGACTGGGTGCCGGGATAATGCGCAATTTTGCTGTCGTTGGTCACCCTCTCATCATTTACGGCGCACCCGTTGATCTGCAGATTCAGGGCCAGAACATGCCGGTGGAATGGGTGCGGGATGACCGGGGAGAACTGTGGCTTATGCCATCGCAGAATGGTGTGGCAGG
>Ga0182738_1007850_pt1 | contig 10735 bp, 10 predicted proteins | sample eDN5th30CBELigMG_FD_128876 | JGI IMG/M metagenome (GOLD analysis project Ga0182738, IMG submission 128876) | Enriched Miracle-Growth compost microbial communities from Emeryville, California, USA - eDNA 5th pass 30_C BE-Lig MG (version 2)... ... | reverse complement strand
TTTTCAACCTAAAATTTTAAATAAAAGAAGAAGTCCAAAGCGAAAATTTACTCTCGGCAAAGGTACCAAGATATCTATTTCTTTTAAAAACGATTTATTGGGATCAAACTAACTGCAATTTCTTTTTCTGTTCATTATTTTCCCTAAATGGAAACTTTGAGCGAAATAAGGTTTGAAACTCAACTTGGTTCCGAGGCTTGAGAAAATAAAAACAAGTCTTTCGAAGAAAGGAAGCAAAGTAGTTTTTCCTCATAGCTTAAAGAGAGAGGCTGTGCTCTTTTCCTTTTTCCTAAAATCATTAATTAATTTAATTAGAGTTTCAAATAGAAATTTCTTTGAATGAGCCGGCTCCCTCATTTGACCGAGGAATTGAGAATCCATGATAAACCTTGACCGAAATTTCTTGAAGAAGGTCAGACAACGTTGGAGGGACAAGGATAAACTTTGGATTGATTTTCCAAATTTAATCATAGGGACTGCGTACAGTAAATTCTTTTGTTTTAAAGCTCACTAATTAATTCCTTGATTAAATGTCAAGCCAGACAAAACTCTTATTGATTAGCAATATTATTATTAGATTCCTTTCCTGGTTTCTGGAACAGGAAACACAAGTCTGAGATGGACAACGTTTCTCAAGAGAAAGGAATCTTTTCCTGAAATCCTAAACGGAGACTTCAAGAAAAAAGTGAAAAAATCTCGACGAGCATGAGCTTTTTGTTGTGAAGTCCTAAGACACACTCGAGAAAAGAAATAAAAATTATCAATAAGAAATTAAAAGAGCAGAGATGTTTTAAATTTTTTAAATCAACAAAATAGTAATTCTTTGAATTTAAATCCTAAAACTTTGGAAGTTAAAGCCCGACAAAGATTTCCAAGAGGCCCTTCTCTCAAAGCTCTTTTCTCTTCTTAATCACTTTCAAAATCTCTGGAGTAAAAACAATGGTCAAAAACTTTTTTATTTGGTTATAAAAGTTAATTTAGCCTTTAATGCATTCTGAACTGTTGACCTTTCTTTAAACCGGAATAAAATTTCCAACTGAAATAAATCATATAATTTTTCGATAATAATCTCATTCATTTAATTAGTTTTTACGAAGACTGTATTGTTGTGTACTGCAAAACTCTGATAAAGTTTTTCTTATGACCAGCTTTACAAATCATCTTAATAGTCCACCAGCATTCATAGCCCCCTCCCTCTCACAACAGCGTCCACTTATACCTATTTTACCAAAATCTCAGCTTTACACTAATTTTTATCAATTTCCCTCTCATCTCCAAAACCTTAACTGTCCTCCTATATATTTCACCAATATCTACCCCGATCCTCAATTAGAAGCCCATCCTGAAACAATCCTTTACTCGGGACCATGCTTGGACTCGGGAAACAGCTCTTTGATTGAACCTAAAATCGAGGTTTCTTGTAAGATGGAAAGTGGTGATTATGACGGAATCGTGAAAAAAGAAGAGTTTAGTGAAGAAAGCATGGCTACAGAAAAATTAAGGGCTGACGTGGTGCAGATGCTCAACTTGTTTTTGAAAGATTTTGGAAAAGTTGATAACTACGAGGTTGCTTACCAACGAGTGAGATACAGCCACAATAAGGTGCTATTGCAGGTCTTTGATTGCCTCAGTGAAAAATATACCCTCTCAAGCAAAGGAAGGGACGATATGATCCGATTCATCCTTCGCAGAGCCATCAGTTCCATGAGAGATAATTTAAGAAATAAAAATAAAATCAGCGCAAAAGACGCATCAATGGAATTATGTAAAAAATATTTTGGGCCTGCGGCAGGCAAGAACCCGGACCAAGGCAAGCTTGAAAACGAGGATGAGTTTCTCAACTTCTTGCTGCCTTACAAGAAAAATTCCAAAAACAAGACTGTCAACATAAGCTTTATCAAAGAGATATTCTCATCCGATTTGTTTTACAAAGATTACCTCGTTTATCTCGATAATTTTGACCAAATTCTTGAAGCAGACAATCTCAAGAAAATCGAAAAGTTTGTGAATTTTCTCATGGCCTGCATCCAAGAAGGGACATTCCACAAAATCAAAAAGTACAAGAGACTGCCATGGCTCAATGTCTGGGCTCGCACAACGAAAATTATTGCTCAGGAACTGTTGAACTCGAACACCTGGAAAAGTGTCAACAAAAGGGGCAAAAAAGAAGCAAAAAAATAGTCAAATTGGACCTCTTTTGGAATCCTTTGAAATATCCTGATGCATCAGAAGATGATTTTCAGTTTTCTATTTGAGGACCTTTTGCCTCGCTTATTTTAAAAAGAGAAAAATTCGAATTTATTTTATTTTGGTGTGTTCTGAGAAATACACTGCGTTCTTTCTACACATTCTATCTATCAACCGTGTTCACTTGCTCATCTATTATTAAAACTGAACTTGTATGTTTTAGAATAACTGTTTGTTATAACTAATTTAATAGAATCTAATTTCATTATGGTTGCTTGCCCTCTATTATAATTCGAGGTTTTTTATTAGTCTCACTTTGGACTCTGCGCTTTTAACTCTGATTGTTTCAATCAAAGGAAAGGCCCAACAGACCAATGATTTGAAATTGATTTGGCTAATTTTCAAATCAGATTTTTCTCGAACAATTATACTTTTCGTTTACTGATTCATCTAATATTTGGAATTATCAAAACGTTATGGGAAAATTCTGTTATTGAACCTTTCCTTTATAGAACTTTGGGCCTAAAGACGCTCGTCGCCCAGAATGAGCTTTATCACTCACATCCTAAACTCGAAATTAGCTGGGTATCTATCTCCCTCAGCTCTCCCTAAATATGTGCGCTTCAAATTAAAAATTAATCTGTGAACCTAAAGCACAACTTTTGAAGAAACCCCTCAACCTTTTGATATTTGGCTTTTTCTTCAATGAACAATGATGATTTGAAGTGGACTTGTCGATGGGAAAGAAAAACAAAAATGAACCTAAAAAATTAAGTAGTGGTCTTTCAAGAATGGACTGAGCCTTATTATTCGTTTTTTCCCCTCTGAAATTTTAAGACAACCAAATCAATCTCCGTCTCTTTACGATTTGAAAATATTTTTCATGATTTTCTTGAACATGCAGCGTTTCGAAAGAATCGAGGCGACAGATATTCATTCATAAATTTGAATAGAAAACTTGAAGAGATATAGAGATTTCATTTGCTAAAGATTCAAAAGGAAAATTATGGTTCCGATCTGCCATTTGTTTTGAATTTAAAAAACACTTCTTCTCTGCTTCTTCTGAAAAGTGTTTCGCAATTATCAAGAGATGTCATTAAAATGTAATTTTAAAAGAAGTCCTCAGATTAAATTTTCGCTATTTCGATTTATTAAAGAAGGGTATTCAAATCGGGAAGAAAAAAACACGGCACACACGTCAAACAAAGTTTCATATCCCGAAAGCTCTCAATTGATCTGCCTTTGATGAAATCTTTTTCTCAGTTTTTCAAAACATACGAGTATTGTTTGTCTGGACGCCACAAAAGACAATTTCAGTTTTCTTGCATTTTAATTTGCCGGAATTTAGTCCTCGCCTCAAAGACCTTGCGTGGTCAGATTCACAATTAAATCCTCAATCAAGCAGTAAGAAAGCTATTTTATCCCTTCATTAACTGCTGCTTTTAAATCGGTCAATGGACGGCTTCGATTTTCTTCAAGATTTTATTTTGAATCGTAAGTCTGACTCTTTTAAATAAAAGCTATTGTTCTCAAAGCACGAATGTCTCTTCCGTCCTTGTTTCAAAAGTGAGCTTGATCACTCCAAGTCAAAACATGGGAATCTCAGAAAAGAAAGGGGATTTCAAATTACCCAACTCTTTACTTCATAATGAATCGAGCCTAGCTTTCGTGATCTCAGAAGAAAAACTTTTGAAACTCATTGGCTTGAAGGTTTATGAAAGCCATTATTGAGGTGATCAGTTCGATATGGTTAAAATAATTCATTTCGAAAGAGGGAGAGGATAGAAAAAATCACACATAAACCAACATAATTAGAATGTTCTAATTTCCATTTCTAGAATACAAGGGCAAAGTTTGTTATTTCCAACTGTCATATATTCTCATTTTGATCCAAAATTGATTGGCCTTAAGCTGTGCAACTAGCCTATAGTTTTCCGAAACAAGTTTATTGGAGTTTTTAAAATCGATTTTTTCTATTTTATTCTTTTGGGCTTTTCATTTCTAAACAGCGCTACAATTCATCGCCAAAAACTGGTTGAACCTATACTCCCTCGTTTTCAATTATTTAGAGCCATATATCTCACCAGCATCCAAAATTCAGTGAAAATCTCTTTCCCTTAACTTCATTTTCTGATTTAGAGAAAAAGTCATATAACTTTGGTTCTTCAAAAGCTCATATTCATGTTCGAAAGAAACCCCACAAACTGGATTTTGATCGAAGTTCTGAGAAAGTCCTTCTGACAGCGACATGAACTTTGTGGGGAAAAATTCTATGTCTTTTTAATTTCAAAAAGAAGTTTTTTCAGACCCTTTATCCTTCTTATGAATGCTTTTTTGTCGGTAAAAACGCTGCCCTAAGTCACTATTATAAGCTCCCCTCTCATTTGAAGCTTTTCTAGTCAAAATTTACCTCCACTCCAATAATGAACTCTCCTTCCTCCGAAATCATTCATTTTTGAATAAATCTATGAGAAGTTTCATTGTTTTGTCAAATAGCCACCCACTTTCCTATACTTCTCATTCTAAAACTGCTCCATTCTTCAATTTCTCTACAAATCTATAAGATTTTGAAAGCAAGACCAAATGGCTTGAAACTTTTGCTTTTTCAAAGAGAATTGACTCTATTTTGTCATGTTGTTTCCCTGGCTGGAAAAAACCAGCATCGATGCATCTAGTCCTTCTCTTATTTAGATCTCCTTTTTTGTTCTCGAAGCTTTAAAGACAAATTTAAAGCTGTTTATCTGGCTAAATTTTTCGAAAAAGAATTTCCCCCATCAGCAAATCGTTCCTCTGATATTTTTAGGTTCTGTCTCAATGAACAATGATCAGTTTGTTTCTTTGTTGACTTCCCTTATGACCAAACAGGCATGGTTAAAACTCGAATTAATTCAATCGATTGGCTTTATATGTGCAGATCATTATGATTTAATTGAGGAGTTTATTATAGATGAATTGATTTCATAATTTCAGATCGTCCTTTCTCACCATTACTGTGGTCTGGAGAAAAATCTGTGAACTCCTTCTCATCTAATCAAACTGAAAAATCAATCGAGATCTTCCTGATCTCCCAAGAAAGTTTGAGACTTTTAAAAGATAAAATAGGCTTCAAGTCGAAAATCGCTAAGGATTGCCTCTCAAGCCATAGAAAAATTCATTATTTAATAAATATTTCAAAGAAAGAGATTGAATGCTTATTAAAAATTTTCAAATAAATAACCAGTAGTCAGATAGTGAAAAGAAAATATCAAATTTAGTCTCATTTGAGCAACTTTAATTTTTCAAGGTTTGAAAAGATCAAGCCCAATTGAAAAGGATTTGGCCATATTCTTTCGATCATATTTCAAACATATGGGTTTTCAAAATTTTTGACGGTTTATCTTAATTTATGAGAAAAATCAAGTTTAAATGACCAGACAAAAGGAAAGAGAGGAACTCGAAATCTCAGGATCAAAATAAGTACATTTGTTTTTCTTCATTATTCCCTCTCCCTCATTTAATCATGAAAATACAGTGATTCGACATTTTATTCCAATCATATCAATTTAAGAGAATTTGAAATTCTCGGAAAACAATCCTTTTCGTTGGACTCCAGTTCAAGTGTTCAACTTTCTTATGCAAATAAATAAGATACATTGTCACAGGAAATTTTATTTTTATTTTACGAAATGTTTCCAAGAAAGAAAAAGCTGTGTGAACAGTTTCTGTAGAAAAATACCAAAAGATCCTTCTTCTTCTCGGTGGGTTCTTTGCAAATGCAAGATGAACATTTTTTCCTCAGAGAAAATAGAATATTTGAATAAGAAAATTCATGGGTTAATGTCGACTTGGAAAAATCCCTGAGCAAAATAAATCCTTTGATTAATGAAAAGAAACTGACTCCATTAACCTCCTTCACTACATACATACAGACTTTAAAAGCCAAAAATCAGCATGTCCTCAGCTTAACCCTCTGATTAAAAATGCCATACTTCAACAACCTTCAAAGGAAACGATTTTATCTCCTGGAAAAGATTATTACAAATCCAGGAAATTCCCCCATCCATCCTATTTCGAAAATCTTTTCTGTAATTGATATCTTTCACATCTTAAATAATATTCCCCCAGAAGCAGTCCAGAAAAGAATTTAAAACAAGAAATGGAATCAAATTCACTTTTACAACTGATATATCGAATTTACTCTTCAGAAGGAGTAGATAAATAACATCGAGATTCATGGGAATTAATCAAATCCTCGTCAGGAGCTTTCTTGGATTTCATACAAAAAAAACTTTCTTCATAGTTTTGAGCAAAGTTGATTGAATATGTAAGATTATTTTTGTCATTTTCCATTTATCATCAAAGCTCTCTTGATTTTTTTCATCTGAGGGAGGGAACATCGAAAAGAACGAAGCTTGATTCTTCTTCATATTTTTTGCCTCCCAAAAACCAGTTCAAGATTAAAAATTTTTCTCCTCAAAATTGATGATTTCAGAAGAAATATTTTAAATTCGTTTCTGACGCTTACAAAATGGTTTCTAATCTCACATCTCTTGATTTTGTCGAAGTCAGCCAGGGGTTCTTTTCGCAATTTCAAAGAACTTCAACCCCTCAAAATGTGCACTCTTTTGAAAGAGCTCAAAAATACTGATAAATTTTTGTTTGAAATTATTTGATTTGCTTTAAAAATTATTTTTCTCAGTTATCAAGAAGAAAAAAGCCTTGATACATACTGAACTCAGGCGAAAAAATTTCCATAAACGATAGATTATTTCTATTTTTCGAATGTCAAATTAAAAAGAACAGTGAAATAAATAAATCCACATTTTGGTCCAATTGATGTTTTCTTTTTACCAAACTTTGTACTTCTAGAAAAACTGAAAAATTTGCTCAAAAATAAATCTCAAAAAGGATGATGAGCCCAGTTTGGCTTTTTGAAAAAGAAAATATATCAAAATATGGTGAATTTCAAATTGATTAAATTATTCTTTGGTGATTTAGATTTTAATTTTCAAACTTTTTTGATATTCATTATTTCTCTTGAAAAGTGGGAAAAGCGCTCTGGACTTTGTTTCAGTTAATTTTTTAATAATTTATTTGGAAAATTTCACTGGCGATTTTTTCAAAGCCAAGGCAAGTCCAGGTAACACCTTTCTTTAAATCAGCGAAAAATTCTTTTTTGTCAAGATAAAACCCCAATCTAAAAAATTCCATCATCGAATTAATAATGCCTTTCCCTCAAGTTTTCATATTCTTTGAATCCATCCATTACCTTGAATGATTGAATCATCAAAGAAGCGATTGGGAGGCCAGTCATATTTGACTAGCAATCTTGTTTGTGTGAAACTGATAAACTGGCTCATTACCATTATTAATTAACATCAGAGTTCTTTCATTCTCGATGGCCGTAATTTTTTGGTTCTAGTTGAGTGGCATAATTGGTAGCTTTCCCTTGGTTCATCACTTGAAGCTGAAATATTCAGTGAAGGAAATTGATGCCTTCCAAATGAAGAGCAAAAAAAAAAAATCGCTATTTTAGCAGGAATTAATTCAGTATAAAGAAGCGGTTATTTAATTGTTCTGTCAAAAATCCATCACTGATTATTGTGATTAAACTTTTATGGAAATAAAGAGATCATGCAAAAAACTTGCTTTTGAAAGAAAAGATCCTCTTTAACTGATATTAAAATCCCGTTCAAACCAACTGGACTGAAGTGATTTATCATGCGGCTAGACTTGAAACGAGAAAGACCTTCAAATGCAACCAGAAACTATTTGTGACTTTTGTGATTTAACAAATTTTTTTGTCTTTAATTTCTGGAAAAAAATTGAGTTCAAACATTTTTGAGGGCAAAATTTGCAGGAATAAAATTCGCTCCGCCAGTAATTTTTTATCTCGAATTCATTAGCTCTTTTGACTTGGATTGGCTTATAAATATTTAAAAAAATAAAGCTCTTGAAATGAGAAAAAATCGAAGTGTCTCAAACTGCAATGCTTCAAGCAAACCTTCTATCTTTGATAAAAACTCTTCTCAATTTAGCTTTGTCCCCCTCCGAGCTGGAGAAATTGATGCTAAGCAAACCCTTGCAACTCAACTCACTTGCAGAAATTTGTCCTCATACAAACTCACCGAGGGTATTCATACTCTGCAAAAAAATTTTCTTGTTTATTATAGAGTAAGGGTGGTTTATGTACGTGTACTTATTCGAAACAGGCGAGCATGTCAGACTCTCCAAAAAGTGCTATTGATCTCACAAACTCAAGGATAAAATACGGCGGTGAACAACAATATAGCATCATATTATCAAGAGATGGAACCTCTTTTGAACTCACTTTTAACAACCAAGCTACTGCAGCTGAGTGGTACAATGCCTTGAAGGGAATCTGCATTTCAACAAACTTTACTGAACAATATGAAATGGTAAAATTAATCGAAAAAGGAAGATTCTCAAGAGTAATTTTTCTCTTTCTCCCTTGGGACTTTATTCGAATCATAGATTTATTTATTGAAATCAAAAAAGCTCGACAACTATTATGCTGCTAAAGTTTATGATAAGTCACTTCTTAATTCCAATACAGAGAACTTGGATATCAAGGTAAAAAAACAAATCTTAATTTCTTAACTTATATTTGTTAAAAAAAAGGCTGCAATGTTGAATGAGGTTGAAATTCTCAGAGGTCTGAATCATGAAAACATTATCAAGTTGAACCAAGTTTTTGAGACAGACAGATCCATCTCTCTTGTCTCAGACCTCATTAGGGGAGCAAGTTTGGATGATATTTTGAGAAATCCCAATTCAAGCTCTGAGCTCTCAGAAAATCAAATCTGCTGCATAATCTACCAAATTCTCAAGACCCTCACATATCTGTCATCCAAAAAGATTATGCATCGTGATGTGAAAGCCTCCAATATTTTTCTTGAAGAAGGAGGAAAAATAAAAGTTATCGATTTTGGCTTGGCAGCGGATTTCGCTACTTCCAACTACCCCTTTAAAAGATGCGGAACCCCAGGTTACATTGCCCCAGAAATCTTTAGTTTCAACTCAAACATCCCTTCGAGCTATTATAATGACAAATGTGATGTCTTTAGCGCAGGATGCATTCTCTTTTACCTGTAACAATTTATTTGCACTGAACCCTCCTTTACTCATTGATTTTAGATTATTTAAAAGACCGATATTTGAGGGTGGCAATGTCTTTGAAACCCTGGAAAATAATAGAAGCGGTATTGGACAAAAAATCATCCAAACTATCCAAGGAGAAATTTCTCACCCTCAAAGCCAGCTTCGGAAAGAAGGATTGGAATTGTTATTGTTACTTCTTGAGCCGGATTTTAGAAAACGCGTTTCTGCTGAAGGGGCTCACAGACATCCCTATTTCGATAGTCTGAATGATATGTTTTTGCTCTCTCCCAAATCTCCAAATACTGCTGAACCAATAAGCCCCACGCATGAATGTTTTTCACCAACAACTTTTGCAAAAAGCAAATTTTTTAAATACAAGAGTCCGAGCAATACATCTCTAACTTCAGCTAAAGATTTTCTTCTTACTCCACCAGAATGCCGAAACTCAAAATTCACTTTTAATGCAAATGCCTCCTTGCTTGGCTTTGACAGCCTTTTCAATGCTGATTATGCCTTAGTTTCTGCATTTTGCAACAAAAAAATTCAGAGTTGTGAGAAATCTAGAGGCTCCAGTAAAAGCCCTCGAAACTCGAAAAACTCAAGATCTCCAAGCCCCAGCCACAGAAACTCCCAAAGTTTCTTAAAGGCAGCAATCTTTTGCAACATAAAAAACCAGAGTAAACCCCTCAGCCTTGATGGGAACTCGGATTTACTGCAGTTGCAGTCAATGAAAAGAAGTTCAAGTGATGCGATTCTCCCTCAAAAGCAGCAGTTTGATCCCATATGGGCCTCTAATTCAGCCACAACCTCTTCCTTAAACTCCTCTTGTGAAGTTGAAGAATCTGACGATATCTGCGATGAAGGATCAAATATTTTTACGGATTATGAAACTTTTAAAAACAGAAGCCCAAGAAAACAGCCAAGTAAAGCTTTATTCAATTCTCCTAACGACTCAGTACTCTCTTTTTAAATGTTCACAATGAAATTATTCAATTCTTTACTTTTTGTTTGTCTAAAAAATTTTATCTTTCTTGATAATGTGCTATTGTCTCCTCTCTCCACATTTTTATGACATACATGTCTGTTTGTCTCTTCAGGAAAAAAGTTTGTTCAATATATTTTGAGAAAAGAGTTCAATAGCAATACGAAAAGAAATAAAACTGATTTCGAGATTCAGGGCCAGTAAAATCTTGAGAAATAAAATTCTATTAAAAATTGTAAAAAAATCAAAGAGAGATCTCGACAAAATCACCTGATTCAAATTTATCTCATCAAATCTCAAACACATGAGAGACGAAAGGGTAATCGTTCTCAAGGCGATGTTTAGTTTCTCCAAGTCAAGTTTTTAAAAAAAAGCACTTTTGAAATTTCAAAAATAAAATTAAACTTTGATGGTGCACATGGAGAAAAAGTGCAAATTAAGAAATAAATTCCATGTTTTTATTTA
>Ga0182738_1007849_pt1 | contig 10737 bp, 8 predicted proteins | sample eDN5th30CBELigMG_FD_128876 | JGI IMG/M metagenome (GOLD analysis project Ga0182738, IMG submission 128876) | Enriched Miracle-Growth compost microbial communities from Emeryville, California, USA - eDNA 5th pass 30_C BE-Lig MG (version 2)... ... | reverse complement strand
TAAATTGTTGTTTTATGCAATTTCATCCAAAGAATCAATCAAAATCGGGAATAGGCAGCATGGGAATCAAATTCACAAAGTCGTTAATAGCCCTTAAATGGACATAAAATTAGAATGAGCTTCTTTCTCATGTCTGAAGGCCTAAATCTTTTAATTTCTCAAGATATTTTTTTTTTTAATTTGAAAAATTTATTGACAAGAGTAAAATTGAGAAAAAAGCATTGATCAACAAAGCTTCAATTCCAATTGTTTTTTTGTTAGAACTTTGAATTGTGTTCTCAATTTTTGCCTTTCGAAAAAAGCCTCTTGACATTTTTAGAGAAAGGGTACATAAAGCGGCAAAAGCTACAATGAAGGTTTTTTAAATGATTTCTCCCTTAAAATAATAGCTGTCAATTTTTTTTTACGAAAAATCAAAATTAAAGAAAATTCCTCTGTTCTGGATTTAATTTTATCAAAAATTTCCCTAAAAAAAGTCTGATTTGGATTGCCCATTTTCAAATTCAGAAATACGACAAACCATGTATCAGAGTCAAGTTTTACTGAGATCTTGAGTCAAAGAAGCTTCATAGTTTGTTTTTAAAAAATTTATTTGTTTTGAACAGTGTATTAAGATACATTCAGTATGGCTTTCCCCAATTTTGTTAAAAGAGAAAAAGTTACATTTAAATATTCAGACAAAAATCAATCATTCTGAAGGTTTAATATTTGAACATTTCTAAAATCCGAACCAGACTCTGAGAGGAATTCTTGAGTTATTTTTCGCAAGGAAAATCTTTGAACCTATCACTTGTGAAATGATTGAAGAGAGAATCTCCAAAATGAAACGAAAAACGAAGAATTAAGTGCGGAACACCTTTCAGCCACAGGACACATCAAGTTTTCGACAAATGAGGCAAAATTAAATAATTCAAGGCTTTCGAATAAAAGTTAACGTTAAAATTATTTCAATCTAATTTTAGCAAGCCAATGGATTTTAATAAGTACTGGATCTCACTATACTCACCTCAAATCTCAACAAGAAAGTCCCTCATTCCTTTCTAGGCAATCAGGACTCTGGACCTGAATGAGAAAACCAAACAATCACAAAACTTTCAAAGATGGACTTCTCTGAAAAATTTTATTTATGAATTCTTGAATAATTTAATTCGGCAAAGGTCTTTATGTTTTCGAGAGAACCTTTCCAAAGGCCATTTTACGTATCTAAAAGAAGAGAAAACGGCCATCAGGTTGGGAGTTTAAAATGACAAAAAATATCTCTTTCTTTTTATTTTTAACCCCTTCAGTTGAGTCTCTAACTGAGTTTGCTTTGAAATTAAAAATTACTTTGATCGCTGAGCAATTGAGATAAAAATAGGAAAGCAATCTTAAACGAAAGAAACTTGCCACAAACTAAAAACAAGCAAATCACAATCAACTAATTAAAAACAAAAAAGAGATTTTTTTCGTAGTCTGTTTCATTTGTTGTTTCTTACTTTTAATGATAAAATCTCCCAAGCTCGAAAACCATTTGATCCCTCAGCCAATCTCTTTGAAGTATCTAGTCCAACCTTAAAGTCCCTTCAAGGCCTATAAACACCAACCCTCTCTTGTTCGTAAAGATTAGGGCTGAAGCTGAGTTCAAACTTTCTTGAATCCTCTCGGTTTCAGTGTTAAAGATCTTTAATCCCAGTTTCACTTTCTCTTTGAAATTTAATCAGCCTCAATTTTCTAAGCAGTTTTTGCGAAAATTTTAAACCGCTAAAATTAATTGGAAAACTATTTTTTCTTCTTGAGGGTTTTTCAATCAATTTCTTTCAGTATCTTTAAGCCTACAGAAAAACCTTTTGAGATTGAAACCCCAGCCCTGATTCCTGTAAGTCTGAGGAGTTATTTTTCGAAAAATCGAATCGTTGAAAGCCCCATATGGAATTTCTTTAAAAAAAGTTACACTTTTAATTAATTATTATTTTGAAAACCAAATTATATTGCGAGAAAAGCGGCTGGGCTGATACGCCTTCTCGATCAAAATATTTTCTTACCTTTTTTTATTCAACAGTGTTGAGTGTGATAAAATCTACTGACTTTGAAGAATTGAAACCAAAATTAGAAATCGCTGAGGAGAATAATTTAGATCATGGCGTCGGTTTAATTAAATCCTTTCTGAGAGTTAAATCGAATCAAACTAGATGTATTTTAATCTCGTCACTCAGTCTTTCAAAAACCTCCTCCGAGAGACAAGGGTCCCAGGACCTCGGTTTGACGATCTCCTCAGTTCATTGAAATTTATTTTTAAAGAGAATTTGATTAAAGCCACTTTAAATATCTTAAATCTCAATATTTGTCTGCAAAAAATTTTTTTTGGGGTTATAATTATTCGGTGATGAGTCATTCCTGAGTTTTTCTATTTCATGGTTGGAATCTTCGATTTTGAACCTCAAAACCAATACATTCATTCACTATCTTCGAATATCTCCCAGTACTTCTGAAGCTAAAAAACACAACTATATTAAAACTTTTTGTTGTTTATCCCATCTTCTGAACCGACATTTCTTTTTTTTTCATAAATCGAGGTCTGAATAGTGACTCTAGATGATGTACTTTCTGTCTCTGAGTTTATGAGGAGCTCCAAAATTGAACCCTTAATCGTTAAGACTAATATTAATAAGCTTAACCTGTGATCACAAAATGAGTTATTATGGTTCAAATTTGATAAATTTAGAAAAACCGATAAACAAAGTTTAATATCACCCGAGATTTTTATTTTTTAATAATCTTTATTTTTTTTATTGTTGTTTCAGATGTCAGCGTCTCAAGAAAACGTTCCGTTACACACAAAATTCAAGGCCAACAAGGATGATCTCACAAACTTAGTCTCAAAGTGTCAACAAAGAAACTTTGCAGAAGAAGTCGATTTCCTTGAACAGCTCGGAGGTTTTTTTCCCTGCTTTCCAACAAAACTGACCTTTTCATAGGTGACCAGGCCTTCACTGACCTCCTTAGCGTCGATTACCACAAAGGTATTGACGCAAGAGAAGTTGAAGATAGAAGAATTCAATATGGTACTGCCAAAGTCGAGGACACTCCTCCCGACAGTCAGAAATCATTGTTTCTCCAGCAAACTAACGTATTTTAGGCTTCTTCGCTCTTTTGTGGGGAGCTCTCGAGGATACCACTTTGAGAATCTTGCTTGTAGCAGCAATTGTCTCTATTGTGGCCAATGAAATTGTCGAAGATGACCAAAGAGGAATCGGTAACTATTTTTACTTCCTCCAAATCTAAAAACTCTTTTAGCATGGATTGAAGGGTTCAGTATCTTGATCGCTGTCGTGGTTTGTAGTACTGTCGCAGCTGGTAACGATTACTCAAAGCAAAAGCAATTCCAAAAGCTTAAAGAAATTTCTGGTGCCAAAAAGCAAGTAAGCTCTCTCCAACCTTCTTTCATAAATCTCACTTCGCGTAGATTAATATCTGGAGGGATGGAACTTTGATTGCTCTTCATGAATCAGAACTTGTCAGTGGTGATATTGTTAAGATCAGTGAAGGTATGGATGTTCCTGCTGATATGCTAGTTCTCGAAGCTCACGATATCACAACCGATGAATCAGCCCTCACAGGTGAACCAGATGCCATCAAGAAGAGAATCTACCATGAGTGTCTCGAAAAAAGAGATGAAATCATCGCAAATGGCCAGAAAAACAGCTCCAAGTCTCATGATGTTTACTCGCCAATTTTAATGTCAGGAACAAGCGTAAGACTTTTCAAAATTAAATTTTAATTAATTTTAGGTCCTCACTGGAGAAGGAAGAGCCCTTGTCTTAGTTGTCGGTGAGTCCTCAGTTCTCGGACAAATCAAGAAATTCTTGGTCCAAGAAACAGAAGTCACCCCACTTCAACAAAAATTAGAAGCTGTCGCTGAAAGTATCGGAAAGTTTGGTCTCATTTCAGCTATTTTGGTTCTCATTGTCCTTCTTGTGAGATTCCTTGTCGATAGAGGTGTTACGCACACTTGGGATGATGGAAGTCAATACACTCAACTCATTAGATTCGTTATTATTGCCATCACTGTGCTTGCCGTCGCTATTCCCGAAGGTCTTCCACTTGCTGTCACTCTCTCCCTTGCTTACTCCGTCAAGAAGATGATGAATGATAACAACCTTGTCAGAAGATTGCATGCCACTGAAACTATGGGTGGTGCAGACAACATTTGCTCTGATAAAACAGGAACCTTGACTCAAAACAAAATGAATCTCACCAACTTCTGGAATGAAAGACTTATTGACATTGACCCTTATAGCAAAGGTCAACTTGGCGAGTCTTTCCCTGATAAGTATCATGAAATCATGAAACAAGCTCTTGCTTGCAACGGTTCTGCTACTTTGGAGCCATACTTTGGTTCTAAAACTGAAATCGCCTTGCTTGAGTTCCTCCAAAACCGTGGTGAAAATTATGAAACTATCAGGACCCAATACCTCACTCCTACATCTGTCAAATTCCCCTTTTCTTCTCAAAGAAAGAGAATGAGCTCAATCCTTGAGAACGTTGAAAATGGACTCTCTTCAAAGAAGAGAATGCACATTAAAGGTGCTTCTGAAATCGTCCTCGAGTCTTGTACTCACTTCCATTCCTTTGAAGAAGACAGAATCATCCCCATCACAGCCACCATCAAAACTCAAATTGAAAATGAAATCGAAAACATGGCCACCAAAGCTTTAAGAACCATCTGTATTGCTTACAAAGAAATCAGTGGAGATGAAGATCTTACCACAAAGGATGACAAAAATGTCTATGAAGTCGAAAAGAATGACTTCATTCTGTTAGGTGTTCTCGGTATTAGAGATATCCTCAGAAAAGAAGTCAAGGACGCCGTCAAGAGATGTAGAGGAGCCGGTATCAAGGTTAGAATGGTTACTGGAGACAACAAGATCACTGCTAGAGCCATTGCCATTGAATGCGGTATTGTCAATCCTGAAGATGGAGAGAGCTTGATTTTAACTGGTCCTGAATTCATTGAACAAACTGGAGGTGTTGTTTGCAAAAAGTGCCAGACCAAGGAATGCGATTGCCCTAGAGATAAAGAGCTCGCCAAGAAGAAAGGCAAGGAAGTTAGAGTTGATACTATTGCCAATGCTGCTGCCTTTGATAAAATCTACAAGAATTTGGATGTTATGGCAAGATCAAGACCTGAAGATAAGTATGCTTTGGTCACTGGTCTTATTGAGAGAGGATGTGTCGTTGCTGTCACAGGTGATGGTACAAATGACGCTCCTGCCCTCAAGAAAGCCGACATCGGCTTTGCAATGAACTCTGGTACTGATGTTGCCAAGGAAGCTGCTGATATTGTCTTGCTTGATGATAACTTTGCTTCAATTGTCAAGGCAGCTATGTGGGGAAGAAACATTTATGACAACATCAAGAAGTTCTTGCAATTCCAACTTACAGTTAACGTTGTCGCTGTTGCCATGACCCTCATCTCCTCTGCAATTTTGAAAGAAGAAATCCTTACTGCCATTCAACTCCTTTGGGTTAATTTGATTATGGATTCCCTCGCCTCCCTTGCTCTTGCTACTGAGCCTCCCACTGAAGACTTGTTGGACAGAAAACCACATAACAGAAATGAATACATTATTTCTAGGGTTATGATGAAGCACATCCTTGGTCAAGCTATCTATCAATTCACCGTGATCATGGTTTTGACATTCTCAGCTGATTCTTGGGTCCCTGAATATTTGGATCATGAACTTATGGGTAAAGACTACCCTGGTCTCTACAAATTCTACCAAGGCAAACCTTTCTCCCTTTCTTATTCTAACCTTTCCTATAGAGGATGGAAAACATATGAGATCTGGTAGACCATATTATATTTCCCACGAAGGAGAAGATTATGAAAGATTTATTGATGTAACCTCAAATTTTGAAAGGCAAAAACTCAAATAACATCTTTTAGGACATTGGACCTTCCAGACATTACAGTCTTGTCTTCAACGTCTTCGTCTTTATGCAAGTCTTTAATTTCGTCAATGCCAGAAAAATCCATGAAGAAAAGAATATCCTTGAAGGTAACCTCTCGCTTTCAACTAGAATAATTAATCCCAAAAGGCATCACAAGGAACTGGTTCTTCATCGTCATTGTTCTTGCTATTGCAGGCATCCAACTCATCATTGGTAACTTGGGAGGCAGAGTCTTTAATGTCTCTTTCCATGTAAAATAACAAAACAAAACTCCACAAAACTCATCTTTTCTAGGGTATGGATATCAGACACTGGCTCATTTGCCTCGGTTTCAGTGCCTTTGGTATTGTCTGGGGCTTCATTCTGAAACTCATTCCAATTGACAAACTTTGCCCCAAGGCTGGACAAAAGATGACTGATCCTCTTCACTCTTCTTCAAAGATTATGAGTGTCAAGAGATCTCATAATGAAGATACCATCCACAGAAAGTTCTCTAGTATAAACAAAGTTGACCACAAGGGAGGATCTTTAACTCAAATTCAACATCATGCTGTTGGAAGATAAAAACAAAAAGTGTCAAATCTCACTTAGTTAGATTATTTTTGACTCTCCAATCAAACTCTTTTTTTAACTTAAGTAATTGCATTCATACATATGATCCTTGACAGTACTTTCTCAAAAGGAAATTTATTAATCAATATTCATACAAACCATTATAAATGAAATCAGTAAATAACAAACACTTTTGGGGTCATCTATCTCTAAACATTAAAAATTTGCTTTCAAAATCAAACTTTCAAATAGTTTGTATTATATAATACCAATTTCAACTAATTACATAAAAGTATATGATAGTAGATTTTTTAATAACAAGTGCTTTTCCGATTAGATTATTTCAGCTGCTGTTGATCGGACTTTTTCTTCTTCTTTTTCTTCACCAATTTCAATATCTCCAACTCCATATCTTTGAGACTCTATTTTTGCATCTTTTAAAGCCTTATTGTTTCCAAACCCTTAAATTTTTAAGAATATTCACACAGACTTTGAAACCTACATGATCCAAAACAAGGGAGAAAAGTTATCCATGGTTTCTTGATACTAAATCGAAAGATTGTCCTTCCACTCTGGATCCAGGAAGTTTTGAAATTTACATCATTAATCACAAGAGTATTGCCCATTAAAACCAAAGTGCCAAATTTTGAATTATTATCTTTCAGGTACAATTTTCCTTTCAATACAGAAAAAATTGCGTGCACCCTTGAGACAGAAATGTCAGTTAATTTCAAATCACACTCATGACTGCGACCCTTTTCATCACATTTATTAAAGCAACGAAGTGAATTGAGTATTTACCAATTTAAACTCCTGGTTTGATGAAAGATCAATGATATGAATGCCAGTCGAATCATTATCTCTTGAGAAAGACTCGAGAATCACATAAGAATCACTAATTTTCTCTCCAAACGAGACCAGAGAAAACTCCTTGTTGTTATGGTAATATTTTAAGGAGAGCTTGTGCTTGCAAAGCTCACAACTTAAACTCTTCCAAAAAATTGTCACAATATTCTTTTGCTCTTGTGTGCTTAGCTTACTCTGTACCCAGTTCTGTATGCACTTTAAATGAACGTATTTCACAGAACCAGTGCAATGGCAAGGGCTCAACAGAGGATCATCTTCTTCTTGAATTTCTGAAAGACAAATTTTGCAGATAGCTCCGACTGATGCTCTTGGAACTTCCGTAACTTGATCACTTGCTTTAATCAGTTCTTCGTTTAATCCAGCTTTTTGCTAGAAACTCTCTCAATAGAGGATATGAACAATAGTTACCATATGGTTTCTAATTGAGTCAGCAAGTGATGATTCGTATGGATTTGGATTTTGCATTTGTCTATCTTGAGATAATTTTATCTAAAATGAAAATATCAGAAAAAAAAATTCGGAAATGGTTCTCTCACTTGGTTAATTTTGAACATCACTCTTCCCAATTTAATCACATCATTAATCTTTAGAGCATAGCCATTTGTATTATCATCTCGATCTAATACATGCCAAAAGCTCTCTGGGCTTCTGCTATCGTCCTTCATTTCTGGTATTACCTGAATTCCATCTAAAAATACTCAACATCTCTTAATTATTAAATTATCACATACTTGGACCATCAGTTATAGAAGCTAAGCTCTTTGGTGACTCAAATTCGAGGATGACTCCTGTATTTTTTCGGGCCACAGCCTCCATTGTAAGCGGAGTATTATAATGAGAGATCTCATTCTGGGAACGAATAATTTTTGACGGTCGGGTGATTATCAAGTTTTGTGTATGATGATTCCTTGTCTCATAGTCATATAAGCCATAAGAATCTTTATTCCACGTCTTGGACTTTATTTGGAGATGGTACTTCGAAAAGAAACTCATTTCTACAGTGGATAACTTCAAGTTTTTGGTCTTCCCAAGGTTAATTCTAAAATTATTTGATCGATTAAGACTGTACTTGAGACCTGGATCAAATTTCAATTTTGGCTTCCCAAATGGTCGTTAGCTTTAGAATTCTCAAATTTCGATGAGTTCTGGAGGCAGTTCAAAGGAGTTATATTCATAGCTTGTTGAGACTTTGATAAGCATTTATCCCTTCGATCATGATTTTCAACTTTGTCTTCCATATCTTCTATTTTATCAGCCCAAAATAGTGGAAGATTAATTTAGTAAAAAATTTGTCCTAATTTTAATTTAGCATGAAAAAATTATTTGAGCCTGAACAACCTTCTTGGCACTTCAGAATTATTCAAAACTGCATCAATTTGTAGTCTTTGGTGAAAAATATAATCCTTGAAATTAAAAATTTTTGTTTTAGAAATGAAGTTGTATTTTTTATTTTTTAAAAGGATTTTTTAGACTCTGGAGTTTTACAGAAAATGAAAAATTAATTTGGATAAATTCTGAAGTGATTTTGATTTTTAGTTTTTGAATTATTCTAAACCTTCTTCAATAAATTTTGATTTTAAATTAATTTTTAGCCTTTAAAAAATTTTATTGTCAAATTAATTCTTTTTAATAATTTTTTTTCTTTGAAATTTGTTTTGTCATTTTTTTAATTTTACTTTGAAATATTTTTTTTCTTCGATGACCATCATATGAGTTTTATTGAAATATTTTTTTTTAAAAAGTAATTTTCGTTTCTTGACAACTCTTTTCTCAAGGTTAAAACAAACATGACTCGAGACTCAGAAAGGGAACTGGCTGAGAGAACGATGAAATGAAAAAACTTCCAATTACTTCAAAAAATTCAATCGAATTAATTTCACAATTATTATTTTCAAACTCTGTCCAGAATATTTTGATTTTGCAGAAAATCCCTCAGATTCTATTTTAGCGGTCCTTCATTTCATCGAGAATATTGTGAATTCATTTTGAAGTAGAATGACAAAGCACAAACCATGACTGAGAGCTGATCTCACAACCTTCAGCACTTCCTTCAAGGTTCAAAATTTTAATTCTTTCTGATTTATTTGGAGTTAATAAAACGCTCGATTAGACGCTCAACCTTTTTTTAGAATACTTGAAAATGTTTTTCAAATCTTTTGCTTTCTTATGATCTCACTCAAAGACATCTTGCATCGAATGAATAAAGACAGTGGTCATTCTTATCTTAATATGTCTCGAATCCTCAAGGAAGAAATCGGACCTTGAATTTGTATTGCTATATTTAGCCTGTAGAAGAAAAAAAATCTTCAGATTGTATTATACCCGTATCATATTGAATACTAAAAAAAATACTTTGTTTGCTTGCCTGTTAATTCAATTAACAAATCTAATTATTAATTTGACTTTGAGATTAACTCTCTCTAAAGACTTACGAGGGAAACTCTGGAATGGAGAATTCTGCGACAGATAAAGACACACTTATTATTGAAGAAAGGATCACAAAAGTTAATGGAGATTTTCACATCAAAAGATATGCCCAAGGAAAGCTTCTAGGAAAGGGAGGCTTTGCCAAAGTCTATAATTTCACCAATCTTGAAAATAATAAAATTTTTGCTGGTAAAATCATCCCTAAAGCCAACCTGGCCAGAAGCAGAGCTCGTCAAAAGGTAAACCCAAACTTCCTTTTCTGTTTCTCAATGAGAATAAAACTTTTTATGCAAATCGAATTAAACATGAATAGCTGATGACTGAAATCAGGTTGCACAAAGGCTTGCACCATCCAAATATTGTCAAGTTCGAGCACGTCTTTGAAGATCAAGACAATGTTTACATTATGCTTGAACTTTGCCAAAATCAAGTTTCAATCATTATTTCCAGTGATTAAAAGTTATTGGTTAGAGTGTCAATGAGCTCTTGAAAAGAAGGAAAAAACTTACAGAGTTTGAAGTGCAATGTTATGTTATTCAAATTGTCGATGCTCTCAAATACCTCCACGCCAACCGAATCATCCATAGAGAGTAAACTTTTCAAATTTTGACATAAAGTCATAATTCACTAAACTAGCATGAAATTGGGAAACATGTTTTTAAATGATAAAATGCAGATCAAATTAGGAGATTTTGGGCTCGCTGCTAAACTTGAGTTTGATGGAGAAAAGAAAAGAACTGTCTGTGGTACTCCAAACTATATTGCACCGGAAATCCTTGATGGTAACATCGGCCATTCATATCAAGTCGATGTCTGGTCATTAGGTGTCATTATGTAAATAGATAACTTCTTTAAAAATCTCCTGATTTTATTTCTAGTTATACTTTACTTATTGGAAAGCCCCCATTTGAAACAACAGAGATCAAACTCACTTATAAAAGAATCAAGGAAAACAATTAC
>Ga0182738_1007847_pt1 | contig 10741 bp, 3 predicted proteins | sample eDN5th30CBELigMG_FD_128876 | JGI IMG/M metagenome (GOLD analysis project Ga0182738, IMG submission 128876) | Enriched Miracle-Growth compost microbial communities from Emeryville, California, USA - eDNA 5th pass 30_C BE-Lig MG (version 2)... ... | reverse complement strand
TATTTTAGTGTATGAAAAATTTCAACAAAATTTGTTGAAAATTTTTTCATCTTGAAAGACAATTTAATAATTTGATACGACTTATTCTTTATTTCACTCACTCGACTTACAACCCAAAAAAAAACTCCTTATACAATTCATTCGTTTCTCTTTATTATCCATGCATAATATGGACTTGATCATCATCTAGTTTTTCTATTGAAGGCAACGCCCTCGCTGCCTTAATCTTTCTCGCAATTCTCTTTATCCTCTTTTTTCTCTTCTTCCTGCTCAACCTATTCATCAAAATCGATATTTTTATCCACAACTTCTTTCTATTCTTTATCTGCATAATAATCGAATATCCCGTCTGCACCAACTGGGACAAAATCGCTGGAATTATTATCAACCATCCTATTAATATCAACGTACTATCCTTTGCCGTTTTTTCCATTATAATAAACGCCAATATCATACACTTCATCATCAACAATAACACTTCTTCTATAACCGTTGCATACGTTAGCCCAGTATCAAGAAACACCGTCCTGACCCCATACTTCTCGACAAACAAAGAGATCACCCCAAGCTGATACACAATAAGAATCAAAATTTGTGTATAAGGGTTAAAATCGAAAAACACACTGACATAAGCAAGCACAAAACCTCTTACTGTCACAGTATAAAAGTAATATTTTGCATAAGTTTCTGTATTAAGCGTTTCCCATAACGTTCCATACTGCTGAATATGCATAAGGAACTGGTACCGACTCTTCGGAAAATACTTTATGAGCCCAAACATCTTGAGAAATCCCCAGAAAAAGCAAAAGAGAGTCGCCACTGCTAATATAGTTGAAAATGTGGAGACTGAGCTGCTGAAGACTGAAGAGTAAATCTGTATAAATGTCCCTGTAATTACCGGTAAAGATAACGTCATCGCTTGTCTGATCAGGCCGTTCCACCTCAACTTATTATTCGCGAATTCACAGAGAATTCGAAGCAATGTCATCTGTGGACTGAAGCGGAGATATCGCAAGAGCAACGAAGCTACAGTTAAGGCGACAGCGACGAGAATAATTTGAAGGACAGCTTGACCGATATTCTTGACAAAATCAGGCTGATAATTGAGTGTAAAGTATTTCTGCGGCATGATTCGAAACAGATACTCATCAGTGGTAGAGTTCGAGCTGCTGCTAGAAGAGCCTGAGCTCACCAAAATATCATAATTAGCCAAGCTTTCCAGGTACACTTGCGTATGTCTGAGATAATTCACGTTCAGATATATCAAATAATATGTGTATTGACTATCTGGCATAGAAGTCCACAAAGCTGTAAGCCCACCGCCAAGCACCATACTGAAAATACTCACAATAAACAGAAGAAAAGCGACTTGTGAGGCACCGTCGAGGGTGCTGGTGACCTTCTGGACCGTAGCCGAAAGGAAAGTGATCCTGGGGATTGTGAATGTAGTGGAAATATCGATGTTTAAAGGGGAATATGTCACATCAGCGGTGAGATCGCTCTCGTAAGAAGTCAACAAAGTAAAATTTATTTGGAAAGTTCCCGTGCCTAGTTTCGTGATTTTGTACACATAATCGTCATTTACGGTGAGTCCAGGGACGGAAAACGTAAGAGTATCATTGCCATCAGCGACAAGACCTTGTCTAGGAACGACTTTTACAGAGAGAATTTGCCCATTAAGAATGGATTTTATAGCTTGTCCAGTGAGAGAATAATCATTCATTGGAAGACAGAAATATCCAACCCACTCATTACAATCATAATAGTCAAGGCAAGCCGAGCCTCCAGGGCCACAATAAGTGCATTGGACAGCTCCACAGCGTGGGGGATCACAGATATCTTGGCTGAGTTTGGAGGAAGGGACAAGAGGGGATTTGCAATCGGACATACAGGTGTTGTTGAAGTGGAGATACGGAGTGGATAAAGTGCAGAGAGGATCGCAGGTTTGGAATAAGCCATGAGGAGTGAGGGTCTTGAGGAAGAAAGGATAGCTACAAGTGGACGAACCGCATGAGTTATTTACGTAGTAATATAGCTCAGTACCGTTCTGACAAGGATATTCACAGATTTTGTACCCACCATAGGGGATCAATTGTAAAGGGTAATCACAGGTCATGGAGGCGCATTGGCTATCATAGAAGAAGATTTGAGTGCTGGAGCTGCATGGGAAGTGGCAGAAATATCGGCCATATGTGGTATCAAAGGTGGAATTGAAGCGAGGATCGCAGGAATCTGAGCACGTCCCATCATCGTAAAGATATTGGTTCCATTTACAAGGGAAGGTACAGTACCCATATTTACCGTTCAAGCTTTGAGATTTGATAAGCCCAGACGAGAGATTACAGTAAACACAGGTGGAGTTGTATAAATATAAAGGAGGGAGGCAGTAGCTGCAGGAGCTCGCAGAAGGACTAAAGCACATAAAACATGAGGAAGCGCAGGATTTACAGGCATCTCCTGTGAAGAAATACGAGTCTTTACAACGGTAACATTGTGTGTTTGAAGACCCATAACATGTCTCACAGGACGTATCACACGGTAGACAAGAGCTTGAAGATGAATCCCAATAATATCTCGTCTGACAGAGTGCTTGATTTGGAAGGTAAAAGACGGTCGGCTGGGAAATAGAAGAGCTTGTGCATTTGGTCTTATTAGCGGGTCCAGGGTTAAATGAGCAGTTAGTCAGGGTTCCGAGATCTGGCTGGGTAAATGAGACAGCGCATGTGGGAGATGTGGCACTGAGGGCGGTGGTTGTGGTAATGCAAGTTCCGTAGTTTGTGCAGTTCATCATCGTCATGTTATAGATGAGATTGGTGCAGTTCGTTTGGTTGACCATGATACTGGAGCAGTCTGTGAGGTTTCCACCAGTGCAGTTGGTATAATTATACGTACAATTAGTCGGGTCGAAGGGATCGCAGCTGACAGCGGTAGAGCAGTTTGTGTAATTATTATTGGTGCAGTTATTGCATTGGTAATAGTCAAGGGTGGTGTTGGTTTGTGTACAGTTTGTCGTAGTAATTTTGGCCTCACCTGTGATGTCGACGAGAACCTGATGATCATCAGATCTTGTAGCAGAGTTTCCGAACAAAAGATTGACATCTCTGAAGCCAAATGACCCATACTGGACCATGCTTTTACGTTTATTGACAATGGTGACATTGAGAGTGTCTGCAGTATGTAATAATGTCCCGTAGATCCGCATCTGAACATCATTATAAGAAGATGACCCGCAGATGGATTGATTAGAAGCAGCGTAGCTGAAATTCTGAGCGTTATTGATAAAACCAACGCTGTTGTTGTCAAGGTAGACATCAATGTTGTCGCCAATATCCCAATAATCGATAATGATGAAGTGAATGGAGTATTTGATCATATTATGTGAAGGAAGATGCTCATAGATACGGGTGATTGAGGAGTTTTGGGCTGGGAAGACGGAGTATAGCCCAAGAAGGTAGTACGACCCACACTGAAAGGTCTTTTTGTTGTTGGGAGTTCCGGCTGAAGTGGTCCAGCGGGTCACGTCTGTGGTAAAATCGGAATCTGTGGAGTTTAGATCGAGGATTTGATAGCCTATATAGGGTGGTGAAGGGAAGAGAAGTCTAGGGTTACCATTGAAGAGAAAGGGTGTAGAGGGGGTGAAGAGGGTGATAAGGAAGAGAAGGAGAGAGGGACACCGGGGAGCAAAGATCATTTAATTCATATAAATAGGAGATTAATTAGGAGACTTGCAAGGTTAATTATAGACTGAATTTTATAGAGATAAAGTGAGGAAAGGGCCGTTTCAAGTATGGATTGAGATTGAAAGAGGTCCTAGTTATTGAGATCAGACGTTTTTTTCGAGTTAGTTTGCAGAATGAATGAAGAGAATTGAGAGGATGTGGAAGTGTTCTTTTGTTTGGGCAGTTTTGTCCTCCTTTTCCCTTTGGTAATTTGATCATTCTGTTGGGGAGAAAGTTTTTCTGACATTTGATAAAATTTTGAGCTCCTAACTTATTCAATGTCAAATCTTTGACACTCTCGACAGACCAATGATTTATGTTCCTGTTTTTGCCATGAGAAAAAGATTGGGGATGAATCAAGTGGAAAAAATGATCGAGTGAGTGAAGATATCAATGAAAGAAAACTCAACATTTTTTCGGTTAAAATTCTAGAAAAATTGTGCTTGCACTAAAATAAAATTTTCATGAACGAATTTCTTTAGGAGTCTTCCCTAACTCGCAGGTTTGAGAAAAATTTGCCCTCTTCTTTAAAGATGGCTCCTATACTATGAGAAGCATTTCTCTTTTTGAGCAAGATATTAGTCATATTTATGTAGTGAAAAATTTGAGTCTCTCTTTTTTAGGCTGGGCAAGCTTTTCGGCCATATCAACGAACAGACGAGATCAAATAGATCGATATATTTCACTTTTCGATTTCTTATATATTCTTTTTGCCTTTGTTTTTTAATAATCCCAGCTTTCAATCTCAATCTCAATGCCCTTCTCCTTTCTCAAAAACTATTTCTCTTTTCCTTCAGATTCACAAAGATTGAGAAAAGAGGGAGCTCTGAACAAATCTTCCCTCAGAAGCTCAGCAATGGCTCATTTATCAATGGCTTCAACGCGAGGGAGCCTAACCAATAAGGCTTCAGTCTTAAATAGTGGTGGCCATCTCTCTGAAAGCTCAAAAATGAGAGTTTTTCTCGACAGTCAAGACTCTGGGCACATTCTACAAAGAATTTCTGAGATAAATCATGACAATATTCTTCCAATAAAAGATCCCCAAGTTTCTCATAATCATGCCAGCTTCACCACAGTCATAATAAAAACGTCTCTTCTCGACTTGATCAAGCGTTACAGGGAAGAAGAACAGTATATTCCTAGAGAAATTCTTCTGAGGTATTGCTCAGAATTGACAAATGGATTCCAACATCTCAATGAGATGCTCCCAGATTTGGGATATTTGGACCCTAAAAGCATCTTGATTGATCAGAGTGATCATATAAGGATCGCTGGCTTTGGTGATTTCAAGTTTGTGTATGAGAAGAGTGAGTCTTCTTTGAGATTTGAATCTAGTCAAGTCAGCTCAGTCCTTAAATCGATCTCAAAAAGAGATCCGAGATGTCAAGGATGGAACCTTGGAGCGATTATTGCAGGTCTATGCACTTTGAAGCCAAGACTCATGTCAAATATTAAACTGTACGGAGAGAATCGGAAGAAGTTTATCAAGAAAAAGCTGAAAAACATTGATGTTTTATATGGAAAAGATTTCCTCAAGCTTATTTTTCACTTATTTGATCCTGATATTTCCAAAAGTGATGCCATTAACCAGCTTAAAGATGCACTGTCGCTGATTTCTCCACCAGGTCATTTTGACTCTCGTTCTATCAATCAAAAGCAAGAGACAGAGGAGCAGAAAATCATTGAAGTTTCTGATTCAAGATCAAATTCATTACAGTCTCTTGAAGAGTCAATCAATAGAATCCCTGCTGAACATTCTGAAAATACCCAAAATGCAAATGAAATTCAAGCTCCGAGATCCATCCCATCTGGTTTAGAGGTTGTCAGCGGACCAATAGAAACTCCAGTTTTCGAAGAGAGGCTTCAAGACCCTCACCCTCTACCACTCTGTGAATCGATTTTAGACTACCAACCTCGAGATCGTTTTGGGTTTCCTGCATGGAAGTTCGAGATTAGCTATATACCGATTGAACACGAGTCAATCTTAGGCTATGTTCCTCAGAACCTTTTACCAAACACTCTTGAGCAGCAAACTCATGATGAAGTTGCTCAAAATGAAGAGCAACGAAACTCCGCTTCTCCACGACTGGAAGAGACAATGAATATCGAATGTCTCAGTCTAAGCACTTCTCAGATTCACCACAAGTCATCTTCTTGGGAGGGAATAAAAGAAGGACCTGATTCCAGCCAGAGAAGCCAGGAACTGGCTTTCTCGAATGAAGTATCAGTGATCACTATTGGGGTTTTGGAAGATTTTCATGAGGAGAACTTAGAGATCAAGAGGCTCTTGAAATTTATGGATCCTGAGGATTTTATCGAAGATAATTTAACGAATCTTATCTATGAGGCCTTGGCGGGTATGACTCTTCTTTCTTCTTGTTAAACATAACAATTTAAAATAGAGCAAAGACGGAATTTGATCAGAATATCACGTGTTCAGATCCGTGATGTCCTCGGAACAGTTTTAAAGATGATCAGCAATGAGCAAATCTCGTTATATGAGCTTTTCAATAACCCATTCCTCAATTCTCAAGCTATTCTTCCAGAAGTCCCTGAGGTAATAGTCTTTCTAAAGGTTTCTTAAGATGTTTAGGATAGGAAGGAGGAATTGAAAGGAAGTCTTGTAAATTACAAATTATTGGAAAAAGGGCTCAACCTAAGCCCAGTACCAAACTCCTTCGGATCAGATGGAGAAACAAGCAAAGATGCAGATCAGGAGAATTTTCTTTCAAAGCACTTAATTGGAAAAGAAGAATCTAACAAGAAACCTCTCCCGAGCAGGCTTTGCAGATCTTCCAAGAGTGAAAAAAGCCAAGAAGTATAATTAAATTCTGCAGAGTTTTTGTTCCCAATAAGTGAAATTTTCAATCAGAGAAATCTTTCTTGGATACTTTAAAATAAACAGGTAAACCTTGGCCCTTTCTAATTGTCTTGTATAAAAAATGTTATTAAAAGAGAGTTTTTAACAACTTTTTCTTTTTAATAAATGTTTAAATAAATGAATAAGTGATGTTGTCTTCAAGATAAAATTTATAAATTTTTATTTTATGTTTATAGCTTTCTTCACAATAACTTTTAACTTACATTGACTTAATCTATCTTGCCTTTCTCTCCATCACAATATGCGCAACATAGTGAGGGAAGAAATAATTTTTTGGAGTAAAAAGTTTGAGAAGTGTGTCAATTCTAGGCAGACTTTGATTATAAAAAGAGTTGTAAAAACGCCAAAAGTATTCAATTTTTCGGTACTTTTTCGAATAAATAAATAAATACAAAGGTTACATTTCCGACTGAATAATAGTATCTTCATCTTTATGATTAGTCAAAGTAAATGTCATTGAGGAAGCATCACGAGGCCTTTGCACACGTTGTACACGCTTAATCCTCTTCTTTTTCTTTCTGCTAAGAATTCTCCCCCAAATCAGAGCAAGCAAACTATAAAATTTCTTTCTATTTTGCAGTTGTTTCATCATCGCATATCCAATTTGCAGCATTTGGCTTGCGACTCCTGGCAAAATTATCAGCCAGCCCAAAATAATCAACGTCGAATCCTTTGCAGTTTCTCTCATAAACGTAAAAACCAATATCACAAACTTCATAAACAGCAAGAAAAATTCTTGTAAGAGCGTTATCATATTCAAATCGCTTGCCGCAAACACCGACCTCACCTTCCCTTTTCTTGTGAAAAACATCAACACAATGGCCATCTGATAGAACAAAATAATGAAAATCTGCACATAAGGGAACATATCCAAGAACACGCACACATAAGACAACAGCACACTTCTCGCTGCAACGAACCAAAAGTAGTACTTCGTAAAGGAATTCATGTTCAAATCTGCCCATAACGTCCCATAAAGCTTATTATAGATCGCCTTTTCAAGCCGATCCATTGGGCTGTACCTTATCAATAGAATCATTTTTGTCAGAGCAATACTCATGACCACAATGGCCACGCCAGCTCCAACCACCGCAAAAACCGAAGAATCGGAGCGGAAGATCGAGATATAGACTTGTATCAGCGCCGCTGTTGACATTGGGAGAACATAAACAAGCAGCTGTCTCCAGATTCCATTCCATTTGAAGATATCAATAAGGAAATCTAGCAGTTTCCTTATAAAAGACAACTCCCTTGGAAATCTGAGGAACCTCACAACGAGATGACTTAGCAGTAAGCCTCCGAGGGTGATAATCAGCTGAATGACGACCTGATCGACGTTGTCGAAGAAGTCTGGATGGTAGTTGAGCACGAAAAATTTGTTGGGGAGGCTTTCTTTCCAGATTGGGTCCATATAAACAGTATCATTTCCGTTAGAACTACTGACCAAAATATCATAATTATTCATACTTTCCAGATAAACCTGCGAATTATGAGGAAATTCGATGTTCAAAAACAGCAGGTAATATGAGTATTGACTTTCTGGAAGGGCTGTCCATAAAGCTGTGAGACCTCCACTGAAAATCATCCCGATAATATTACAAAGGAAAAACAAGAACATAATCTGAGAGCTTCCTCCAGCACTATCCGTAGCCGATTGAACACCATCATCAATAAAGATTGTTCTATCTAGGTTTAAAGTATCCTGGAGGTCCAGGGTGATCGGGGAATATGTGAATCGTGAGGTCATTGTGGTGATATGAAGCTGTCGAAGGAACTGAACAGTCAAAATAAAGCTCCCAAGGTTGACCTTTTGAATAGAAACAGAGTAGTCCAAATTCTCCGAAAGGTCATCAATACTGAACTTCAAGGTGTCATTAACACCAGAAACCAGCCCAGTCGTCGGGGAAACCTGTGCTCTGAGAATATATCCGTTGAGAATCGGCTTAATGATATCAGTCTGGAGAACATAGTCAGCAAAAGGCAGGCAAAACTTTCCATAATACACACTGCAATAATAATACGCCTTACATATTGTGAGATCCGAGCCATCCCACGCACATCTATCACATTCCTGAGCCCCGCATCTCGGAGGGTTACACATATCATAGCCATCCACAATGACTTGATGCATTCGAGAAGGGCAAAAATTTTGGCAAGAACCATTCCAATAAGTGTACATAGGAGCAGGCGTTGTTGGACAAGCAGGCTCACAGGACTGGTAAGCGCCATATGTGATAGTAGCATAAGGATGGTTACAGGAGGTCGATGAGATACAGGTAGAGTTGGATTTGAAGGCCATTTGGCCGGCTGGACAAAGGTATTGGCAGATTTTATATGCGCCATAATAGACTTGTATTAAGGGATAAGTACAAGGGTTGTAGTTACAAGTGGAATCAGCGTAAAAAGTGCTGCCAGCTGGACAAGGAAATTGGCAGAATTTTCCGAATTGGTTGATCACAGAAATGAAACGGGGGTCGCAGGTATCAGCACAGCCGCCGTTATCGTAGATATATTGAGAAGCCGGGCAAGGAGTGCTGCAGAATCCGATTGCACCGTCTGGTGTAGCGGCAATAAGAGGAGGAGCGCAAGAAATACATTCAGTACCGAGCAGATATAGAGGGATCGTACATCGATCGCAGTCTGTAGCCAAAGGTCCTTTACAAGTACTACAGGAAGGATGGCATTGTTGGCAATAGGTCCCGTCATAAAAATAACCAGGATTGCACCTGATACATTGAGTGTTCAAAGATCCGGAGCAGATTGCGCAGCTCACATGACAATTCGTACAACTGCCTCCTGTCCAATAATAATTTGGGAATGTACAAGGATAGCCTTGGCCAGCAAGGGTGAAGGAATTCGAATGCCAAGTGAACCCTGGTGAAAGCACTTCACTCGAAACCAACATTGAAATATCTCGAATCCCAAAAGTTGCAGCAGCTCCATCAGGGTTCAAGTAGACGACCTTGAGGTTGAGAGTCGAGGCATAATGAGGGGCTTTTCCCCAAAACCACAGGTCAGTCAAGCCTGGAGGTGCCATCGCTCCACATCCGCTACTTGGAAAATAGGTGTAAAAAGTATTCCAGAAAGGGAGGGTGAGGCTATTTGAAGGACTATCAAATTGGACCTGGAAGCCGTGTGTACCCGGAGTATTCCCCCAGATTCCAACGAGGACAAAGAGAGCAGAGAAATAAATGGAGTTATGAGATGGAAGACCTGTATATTGTCGGGAGATTGAGTCTCCATTGTTGACAAAAACTGAACTTCCGCCAATAAATTGAACACCTGCACAAGATCCTGTCTTGGTTGGGCTTGCGATGTTCCAGAAACCTCCTTCAGCAGTAAGCCATGGGTCATATGTGGTCAGTTCGAGGAGTTGATAGCCTAAAAAGAGATTAAGTTGAGATAAGGGGTTTGGGAGGAGGGTACCGTTAAAGTATGCGAGAGAGATGAGAGAATGAGGGAGGAGAGCCAGGATTAAGAGGGAAAAGAAGGGAAACATCTAGGAAAGGCTTTTTGGTCTGTAAGCAATAAGTTTTATTTAAAACTGGAAAAATTTTGATTGGATCGAAGTTGTATGAAATTTGTTGAGATTGATTTATGAAATAAGAATTTAAAGAGCCCCCATGTTGTTAATGAATTTATTGAGTGTGAATTTTATTTAGGCAATGCTGTGAGATCTTTTGGCGGAAAGTAAAGACTTGGTTGGTCAGAGGCAAAAGAAAATGAAATGATCTTGAGAAAAGATAAATCAGTGAAGAAATTTTTTTGTTAAGAGACAAGAAAAATATCGATTTTGCAAAACTTTGCAAAGAGAAAAAGATCCGAGGAAATAAGTTTTTTGTGAAGGAGTTCCAAACTGAAGAATGAACCTTCTAGATGCCTTTTTCTTTGCCTCTTTTTTCCAAATTCAAGTCCTAAAATTCACCTACTTTTTTTTTCCTCGAAAAGAAATCGATTAAAAAAACCTGTTACATAACATACATAGCATTCCTCGCCCTAACCTCGTATTTTTACACAATAAAAAAATACTCATGCCAACAGCATCAACATCAATTCCTCACAAGCCCTTCCCACCTATCCTCTCCAACTCCTCCAAATCCTCCCAACAACTCTTTATCCGTTCTCCTCGATACTTCTCCGT
>Ga0182738_1007846_pt1 | contig 10741 bp, 8 predicted proteins | sample eDN5th30CBELigMG_FD_128876 | JGI IMG/M metagenome (GOLD analysis project Ga0182738, IMG submission 128876) | Enriched Miracle-Growth compost microbial communities from Emeryville, California, USA - eDNA 5th pass 30_C BE-Lig MG (version 2)... ... | reverse complement strand
CTGGAGCCCATCGGCAACATCCCGCCGGCCGAAGCCGAGGAGCGCTACTACGCCATGCTGCAAGAGCCAGCCATGGCGGCGTGACTCAAACGAAACAGCCTCCGGCAAACCCGGGGCGGTTCAGCTTGCCCGTTCAGAGTCTTCCAGACGTGTGGGGTCGGCAGGACCTGGGCTTCAAAAGACAGCGAGACCACGTCAGACCCCATTTTGCGCGAAGCACAGGGCTTCCCATTCTATGCTGATAGGCACGTAGTCATTCTTACGAAAGCCAAACATTCATGATAGAGCGAGTGCAATGATTGAACTGCCGGATGCTAACTGCCGGAAGCTAGAAGAGTGTCCTGATCGGTTAATCAGTTGTGAGACGGCGTTTGAGCCCACTTTCGAGATCTAGTGTCTTCACTCGCGCGTGCTGGGCCCTCAAGGGAGACGCTGCGCTCGATGCGACCGCTGACTTGGCGCGCAAATGCATCGACGGAGAGAATGCCAAATTCAAGACCGAACTCGCGATCATGCGAGCGATGGAGCACGCGCGGTCGTGAGGAGCGGAACTATTTCGTCACCCCACGCAACGAGATCGCCGCTGCAATTTCTCCGCCGCGCCTCTGAGTTAGATTCCACCCCCTCACTATTGCGACGTGCCGCTGTCGCGCTTGGTTGGGTTTTGCTCGCGGTCGCCGTCTATTCTTTCCAGCTCTCGGGGGGGTGGCGCTTCGATGACGGGCATCATTTAGCCTTCCTGGCCCAGCATAGTCACTTCGAATACATCTACGACTTCAAGGCTGCGCGGTTGCAATCAGGCGCGCATTACACGCCATTCAATATTCTGACATACGACATACCGCACCGGCTTGCTCCCTTGACCAAACCGGCTTGGTTCTATGCTTTCCATATCACGCTGATCGGGCTGGCCTCTGCAGCGCTCTATGCATATCTGGGTCTTCTGACCGGACGCGCGGGAGCAACAACAGGCACCATAGTCTTTCTGTTCGGCTTCCCCATAGCAGGCATGTCCGGTCAGTTGATGGTCGGACACTATATTATCGGCTTCGGTTTTGCGGCTCTCTGCCTTTATTTTTTTGAGCGCGCAGTTCGCGAATCCAGGCCGCCTCTCTTGGCGATCATATTTTATTTTCTGGCCTGCCTTTCCAAGGAAATCTTTCTGCCACTCATTCTGTTTCCCGCGCTTGACCCTCGCTGTCCGCTGCAACAGCGTTTTATGCATACACTGCCGTGGCTTGCCGCCGGCAGCCTTTTCTGGCTCCTGCGAACCTTGGTGGTGGCTAATTTCGTCGGCGGCTACAATGACGGATTGCCTGCCCCGCCGCTTACGGCAGTGGAAGACGTTGTCAGCGGTATTTACGCCTATGGCAGCATGACCGCCTCGGCCGCGATCATGAGCGTTTTGCTTGTCGCCTGCTGCCTGATCTCCGTGAGATTTTTATGGACCCGCTTCGGAGTGAAGGCTACGGCCGTGATCTCTGCCGGCGCCTTCGCCGGGATATTACTGCCGTTAATACCGGTCGCACTTCAGCTTTCCCCAGATACGCCTACCGATATCCGCCTTTTGTCTGGCATATGGTTTATCTTGGCCTTGGCGTCTGCCGTGGCGATGCGCAGCATAACCGAACTGACTAGCTTACCATATTTGCGGTGCGCTCTTTCGGGCCTGATTGTGCTGACCACAGGTTGGGCAACCATCGATTATGTTCGTACAGCGCCGCTATTTCCCTTCGGCTACGAATTCGACGCTGTCACCCGCTATCTTGTCGAGCGAAAGACCTGTTATTTGGTCGATAAATACGGTTGGTCGTCTTGGCTCTATGATCTTAACCGCGCGATGCGACCACGGTCACCGGCTCCGCTAATGGCCCCTCGTGAAATCCTTAATATCCGGGGGGAACCAGGTCATGCTATTTGCGAGTTCGACACTACCGGCGTTCGTGAGGCGGGCCGGGTGCCGACAGATTCGAAATGTGTGATGAACGAGCCGCTTTCCCTTGAGTTCACCTATACCGGCAGCCACCTGCTGATGAAATTCGGCCCTGACCCCGAAAGCCTCTACTACATTGAGGTGCCCGGCGACTATTTTCTAAAACTGCCGGCCGACTTCATCATGGCTTATCCTGACAAGCGGCGGTTAGCGAGTTTCCGCTTGCTGAAGATCAATACGAACGGCACGGTCGCATGCAGCCCCTTGCTCCACTTTGACCCGGCGGTAGAACAGAATCTCCGCTGGTCACATTGACCCGGTTCGTCCGGCCACTGCGGGCACGGGAGATTTCAGTTACCGGCGATCTATTTTTCCTTCATGCTTCTATGAAAGGTGTCGGTCAGCGGTTTGACCAGATATTGCACCAGTGTGCGCTCGCCGGTACCGATAATGACGTCCGCCGGCATGCCAGGTAGCAGTCGGCCGCGCAAATCGAGGGGGATAGTCTTGGTGTCCACCTGGACGCGAGCCTGATAGTAAGGTTCTTGCCCAGCCTGGGTCGGCTCAATCACGTCTTGCGATAAGACCGTCACCTTACCAAAGATGGCCGGCGTGGTGCGAGCCGAGAAGGAGGAAAAGCGTACTTCCGCATCGAGTCCCACATGCACACTATCGATGTCGATCGGCCGGATCTTTGCGGTAACAATCAGATCGTCGTCCAGTGGGATGATATCCATCACCGGCTCGGCGGGGCGGATCACGCCGCCAATTGTGTGCACGCGAATGTTCTGCAGCATACCGTAGACGGGCGCGCGCACCACGGTGCGGTTCAGTACGTCGCGAGCCACGTCGGCGCGCTCACCGATCTCATTGAGCTGGTCGCGTATGTCACGCAGTTCGTTGCCTGCGCGCTCGACAAACTCCTGGTTTACCTGCACGATCTGCAACTTGGTCTCTGAAATGGTCTGACGCAGCTTGGCGATTTCTGACGCGATCTGGCCGTGATTGCCCTGCATATCCAGTTTGGCGCGCGTTACCGAGGCAAGTTGATTGGTGGCCACCACGCCGCTGACCTTGCCCTTCGTCAGACGATCAATCTCCTCGTCCAGTGAGGTGATCTGTCCGTCAATCGCGGTGCGCTGCTGATCCAGCCCGTTCACCGCTTCGCCGAGCTGACTGATACGATCGTTGAGGATGGCAATCTGGCCGTCACGCGTACGCTTGCGGTCATCGAAGATGGTCTGCTGCAGTTTGATTGCCTGTGTGACAGTCGCATCGCTGGAACCCGTCAGATCCTGTGGCATTTCGATCGCATCGGCACTGGCACTTTCTGCGTTGAGACGCGCCTCTGTCACCCGCAACACCGAAAGCCGGTTTTTCAGCACGGCATAAGTGCCCTGCGCCTGTGTTGGATCGAGCTTGAGTACGACGTCGCCCGGCTTAACGATCTCCCCTTCCTTTGCAACGATCTCCGAGACAATCCCGCCCTCCAGATGCTGCACCGTCTTGCGGTTCGATTCCACGGAGACCGTACCGGCCGATACCACGGCGCTGGCTAGCGGCGCTGTCGCCGCCCAAGTGCCGAACACACCGAACGTCAGTAGCAGGGTGATATAGCCGGCGGCAATGTAGGGTGCCGGTGAAAATTTTTTCTGCTCGGCGTCGTTCTTCGTCTTCTTCATAGTCCACCCAGTTCGGAATAAGCTGATTCGGACGGCGCTGTTCAACCGGCCTGAAGCGCCGGAGAGGCCGGCACCGCCGTAGCTGGTGCGGTTATACCGGTCGCTGTCTTCTGTGCGGCCTTGGGTTGCAGCAAGTCCCTCGTCGGGCCGAACGAGCGCATACGCCCATCGGTCAAAAGCAGTGCCTTGTCCGACAGCGCCACCAAGCTCATCTTATGGCTGACAAATATGATCGACTTGCCTTCGCGCTTTAACTCCGCGATAGCGCGAAACAGCGCTTCCTCACCCTCGCTATCGAGGTTAGCGTTCGGCTCGTCGAGAACGATGAGGGACGGTGCGTTATAAAGTGCGCGTGCCAAACCAATGCGCTGGCGCTGCCCGCCGGAAAGAGCGCGGCCACCGGTGCCGATTTGCGTGTCGTAGCCGTCGGGCAGGCTCTGGATCATTTGGTGCACATGCGCACGCGTCGCGGCCTCAATGATCGCCTCGGCGGGGGCGTCGTCACGGAAGCGTGAGATGTTTTCTGCGATCGTGCCGGAAAACAGTTCGATCGCCTGCGGCAGGTAGCCGATATGAACGCCTAGATCGTCTTTGTTCCAGTGCTGCAGTTCGGAGCCATCGAGGCGAACGGCACCGGAGAAAGGTTGCCAGACACCGACCAGGGCGCGCACTAGGCTCGATTTACCCGCGCCGCTTGGACCGACCACGGCTACTGCTTCGCCCGGCTGGATAACGAAAGATACACCCTGGAGAACGGGCGTGCGTGAACCCGGCGGCAGAATAGTCACCTGCTCGGCCGTCAGTACGCCCTTTGGCGTAGGCAACTCGGTACGTTCCATTTCTTCCGGCGTCTCGCGAAAGAGCTTGCTCAAACGAGTATAAGCTTGGCGGGCGGCCACGAACTGTTTCCATTGCCCGACCACCTGGTCGACCGGTTGCAGGGCACGGCCAGCGATGATGGAGCAGGCGATCATGGCACCTGGTGAGATCTCGCCGCGCAGCGCCAGGTAGGCGCCAGTGCCGAGCACCACTGTTTGCAACGACATACGCACGAATTTCGATGTCGACAGCAGTGCGCCTGCCTTGTCGCTGGCCAGGGCCTGCTTTTCTAGCATGCTGCGGTGCATATCGTGCCAGCGCGCTCGCAAGCTGGTTTCCATGCCAAGTGCGCGGATCACCTCCACATTTTGAAGGGTCGAATTGGCGAAGTGCTGGGCCGACTGAGAATGACTATTTGCTTCCATAAGCGCCTTTTTCGTCATCAGCTCGTTGGCAATGGCCAGGAGGAAAATGATGACGGCACCGATTAATGCCACCCAGCCGATCAGCGGATGGAAGATGAAGCACACCACCAGCATGATCGGCATCCACGGCACATCGCAGAGCGCGATCAGTCCAGAGCCTGTGAAGAACTCGCGCAATTTGTCGATGTCGGAAAGAGCGAATTCTGAACGGGCTTGGGGTTGCTGGAGAGTATTGGTAACAACCCGGTTGAAAAGACCCTTGGCGATCATATCGTCGAAACGCAGCCCCGAGCGCACCAGTACCCGCGAGCGCAACCATTCAAGCAATCCGTAGACCGCGAGCATGGCCAGCGCGATCAGCGTGACCATCGCCAATGTCATTTCCGAGCGGCTATGCAACACCCGATCGTAAACTTGCAGCATGTACAGAGGAGAGACAAAAACAAGCAAGTTGATCGCACTACTAAAGACTACCGTCGAAGCGATAATCGATCGATATGTTTTAAGAGCGGAAACGAAGGGATTTTCAACTCGCATAGATATTCTTTCTCTAGCGCGATCAGTCATTCAATCTTGCTCTGAAAGTAGCTCTCTACAACGAGATTGGAGATTTTCGCTGTGGCACTACAGCGGTTTTAATACCATTGCATGCGGCTCTATGAAAGCCCTCTTCCTCGCTACCGGATAACTATTTTGCGATGCAGTATAAGGTAATCAGCACGGTTGCCGTTTGATCACAGCCGCTGTGGGGTACCAGCGGGTCTCCCATCGGCAAATTACGGCGAGTGCGTCCTGCAAATGCAAATGAGCCGTTTGTGGAAGGCTCGCAAAATCTCAGCGCAAGCCGAGAACATATTCTCCAGCGACTCTGAATTCGCTCTCTGGCTGAGCATCGATCGGCGCTCACCTTCAGCCTGCGTGATCCGGCGTGTAGAATTAATTGTCCTGAAGCTGGAAGGATCGGCGTTCAACACGACATCCACGTCGTTCGGAACGCCGTCATCTCTCCATGATCGAACGACCAGGCCGTGGACCAGATCACAAAGCTCGAACTCAAGCCGCAGATACGGGAGAGCAAAGATCGACCTGTCAGTTACGCCTTGTCGGTGGAAGCGAAGCCAAGATGCGGCGAGAGGGCATCGGATCCAGTTTTGCGCGATGACTGGTAAGCCGGCCGGGAAAGCCTACCGAGAGCACCTACGTTGAGGTCTCCAGCCGTGGATTTTCGGGCGAATGCCTGGACGCCGCTCGTTCCTGATGCTCGAATTTTGCGGGCGCGACTGAAAACCAAATTTGGGGGCAGATATGAGAATACGGCGTATGCAGCGATTGGGCACAAGCCCCGCTCTCATTGCTCAGTACCGATGGTCCGCCTCTCGGCGATCATGAAAAGGCCAAGAAACGCGGGTGGGTGAAAGCTCCGTGGCTGGTTGTCAAGTCCCCACCTGCCATAAATGTCTGGAGAGAATTGGATGCCCACGCCCACAGAGACTTCGCTGACGGTCGACGGAATGGGCAAGCCTATCGAACTAGTTGCTTGGTGACCAAGGAGTATGCCAAAGGGGAGCCTGCGTGACAGAGGACAAATGAATGTTCGTGCCGGTGATTGTTGCAGGGGGGGCAGGAACCCGTCTTTGGCCAGTTTCAAGACAGTCATATCCAAAGCAGTTCTGTGCCTTAGGGGGCGATCGTACAATGCTCCAGGAGACAGTGCTGCGTCTGACGGGCTACTCTACCGAGACATCGATTGTCGTATGCAATGAAGAACATCGGTTTTTAGCCGCCGAGCAACTCAGAGTGATCGGCGAAGGCGACGCGAGAATCATTCTGGAACCGGTGAGCCGCAACACCGGGCCAGCTATTGCACTTGCTGCTTTGAAAGCAGTGCAGAACGATGAGGATCCGCTTCTTCTGGTCATGCCCGCGGACCATCGTATCAAAGACAGGCTTCGCTTTCACGATAAGCTTCGCGATGCAGTTGCGCTGGCCGAGAACGGGAGGCTCGTCACCTTTGGCGTGATTCCGGAATACCCCGAAACTGGCTACGGCTACATCGAGGCAGGCGATTCTCTTGGTTCAGGAGGCCTTGCGGTCACCAGTTTTCATGAAAAGCCCGATCCTTTGACCGCTGAGAGATACGCTTCCTCCGGCAAGCACTATTGGAACAGCGGCATGTTTGTGTTCAGAGCCTCGCGCTATCTTGAGGAACTCGGGGCGCACGCTCCGGACATCCTAAGCGCCTGCACGCAGGCCATGAGTACCGAATCCCGGGACGGGCCGTTTTGTCGCCCTGACAAGAACGCTTTTGAGACAAGCCCGGGCATTTCCATTGACTACGCGGTAATGGAGAAAACCAATCTCGCAGCCGTCGTTCCTCTCGATGCTGGCTGGAGTGACATTGGTTCTTGGTCGGCCTTTTGGGTCAATGAACAATCGGACGGCAACAAAAACGTTCTTAAAGGCAATGTTTTGGTGGAAGAGACGCATGATAGCCTCGTGCTATCCGAGCATCGTCTCGTTGCGGTATTAGGAATGAGCAATCTCATCGTTGTCGAAACAGCCGACGCGGTACTTGTTGCTCGCAAAGATTGTGCCCAAGGGGTGAAAGGAATAGTCGAACAACTTCATGCCGAGGGACGAATTGAGCAGGAAAGCCATCGCAAAGTCTATCGACCTTGGGGATGCTATGAGATTCTGGGTCAAGGTAAGCGTGATCAAGTCAAACGCATAACCGTTAATCCAGGAGCCAAACTATCGGTTCAGATGCATCACCACAGAGCAGAGCAATGGATAGTTGTGAGAGGCTCTGGTTACGTCCAGAAGGGTGAAGACAGACTGCTACTGACAGAGGGCCAGTCAACTTATATTCCAACGGGAGAAATCCATTCCTTGGAGAACCCTGGCAAGATTCCGCTCGAACTGATCGAGGTTCAATTGGGTTCTTATCTGGGCGAGGACGACATCGTCCGCTTTGATGATAGATACGGCCGGTCATGAAAGTGGTAGGGTTATTCGATGTGGGCCGGGACCGACGAACCGGGATCGCGGTGAGGACGATCCGCGACACAATGGTAGGGGCGTGACTAAAGATGGATTTGGGGCCTAGTCTATGCATCATCCAACAAGCCAGAACTAGTGGCGATGTTGGAAAGCCCGGTCTGACTTGGGACGCCGCCATGAAATGTTCAATGGGTTAGGCAGCATCATCGGGCGGGTGACGTTATGCGAATCGCTATCACGGGCGCGTCCGGGTTCCTAGGACGCCAATTGGTCGAGCGTCTTCAGAAACGGAATGTCGAATTGCTGTTGGTGGGGCGCGATCCAGCTTCGCTGCGTGTACTATTTCCTGATTGTCAGGCGATTTCGTATGACGAAATTGCTATTCACGCTAAGGGATGCGACGCTCTCTTACATCTCGCTGTGGTCAATAACGACAGCTCCGAAAAGCCGGAAGTATTTCATCAGGTCAATTGCATGCTCACAACCAGAACCTGCATGCAGGCTCGTGAAGCTGGTATAAAACGATTTATATTCACCTCATCGGTCCGTGCGCTCAATTTCAAGGACCAATCTCCCTACGCGGAATCGAAGCGTTTCGCTGTCGAGGAACTTGCAAAAATAGATGGGATTGATGTAGAGGTGCTTTATTTGCCGGCGGTGGTAGGCGATCAGTTCGCAGGCCGCTTGGCAAACTTGCAGAGACTTCCTGCTACATTACAGAAAGCCGCCTTATTGTTTTTGCAGTTGCTGAAGCCGGTGGTGAAGGTAGATTCTGTAACAAATGCGGTGATCTCCGCTTCCAATAGGGTAGGCGATCAGTTCGAATTGCGCATCGTCAGCGATGGCCAAGTCGCCAATCCGGTATTTACTCAAATCAAACGCGTTATCGACGTCACATTCGCTTTGGGAGTGGTGTTTTTTCTTTGGTGGGCTATGATCCTCATTTGGATCGCGATCCGGCTGGATTCACCAGGACCAGGTATTTTCCGTCAGGTACGAACGGGACGAGACGGGCTCGTCTTCACTTGCTACAAGTTCCGCACAATGCAGTTGTCTACCCCCAATGTTGCAACGCATGAAATATCGACTTCTGCGATCACCCGGCTAGGTGGTTTCTTGCGCCGGTCGAAACTCGATGAATTACCCCAAGTCGTGAACCTCCTAAGGAATGACATGAGCTTGGTCGGCCCGCGACCTTGCTTGCCTTCCCAGGAAGTGCTCGTAGAGGCGCGCAAGGCGAGGGGCGTGCTTGGAATCAAGCCTGGTATTACCGGTTTTGCGCAAATCAACGGTATCGATATGAGTGACCCGGAGCGGCTGGCAAAATGGGACGAATGCTATCTGCAATTGCAGACTCTTCTATTGGATATCAAGATCATATTGGCTACTGCAGGCGGTCGCGGCCATCAGACAAAGCGAGAGAACTGTCCTTTCTTGTTGTCCGACATCAGCGTTAATGGCACCAAAGCGGCTTAACCGGAACCTGAGTCTGAGTGTGACGGCCGCGGCTCGGAATAACAGTGAAAAAATTGATGGCGTTTTGTCGTGGCGGATTGCGACAGGACTGAAATGGTCTGCGAATGTTAATGGACGCGATGTATAGCCCGGAGTTTGTGCACTTCACGTGGCCCTGATCTTCGGAAGCGGTGGATTCGTTTCGAGGAGAGTTGATAGCTGACAGTCTATTTACCTGTCTATACCTCTGGAGTTGAGGGCATACGTCGACTCTCCATAACTTCTCCCAACGCACTACTTGCCTATAGGCACGATGCCCAAGCTTTGGAGGGAATTATGAGTGAAAGCTTTTCGCCGGATCGTATCGAGGTATCCAAACACGCTGAAACGAAGGCGATACGATTGACTTTCGGAAATTCCAGCGATCAAGAGGCCGTTATCCAACTTGATCAGAATCAGGTGATGGGGCTACTTGCCTCTCTCCAGAAGCAAATCGAAGCAACTCCCTTAACCGTAGTTCTTCCATTTTCATTGTCCTCCGAACAGGTGGTTCACTTCATTAAGGGGGCGTCCAGACCCGAGGAATAATAGCTGAACCTTCTAACCCCTTGGGAAGCCCTTTGCGTCGGATTTCCGAACTTGTCGGGTAAAACAAAGATCTAGGGATTTTGCCGGGTGCGAGTTAAACGAAATCAATCGCTTTCGACTTTGGGAAAGCCAACTGCTGTCGATAGTCTGGTCTAGGAGGCGCATGACATGACCTGCACCATCATCCCGTTCCCGGCAGCCAGGCGCACCGGCGAAATCCGCCATACTGCCGAACTGCTGGTTGAGCGGTCAGGAAAGGGTGCCGCGCACTACTGGCTGCAGGTAATCGGCGGTATGCGTTCGCAGATGACGGCGGCTCAGATAGCGCCTGACGTGATCGAGGCTGAATTGCAGGCGTTCGCGGATCAGGTGTTCGGCAAGGTCCACGAAATGGGCTACGACAGGCGAGCGTAGCATCTTCGGCGGACGGCACATGAATGAAAAAGTGTTGAAGGGCGAAATCGAAAAATCTCGGCGGCGAGAGGTCGTGAAAGCAGTCCTGACGGCCGACCGGACGCCTATGTGATTCACCCTTCTGGCGCTGCTGGCGGGCGCAGGTGGAACCTACTTCGTTGCCCCGAGGGTCAATGCCGTATTCGAATCCCAAAAGATCAAGACGGATTTCGTCATTCGCAATTTCAACGACCTCTGAACCGCCCCGGGTTTGCCGGAGGCTGTTTCGTTTGAGTCACGCCGCCATGGCTGGCTCTTGCAGCGTAAGCGGTGTTTCCAGGCCACCTTTCGGGAGTGATCGCGATCTGTGAGGTTGCCGATCCTGTATTGGGATCGGAGATCGGCTTGTGTCTGGACTTGACCTTACGCTTGACCCGGAGCGGCAG
>Ga0182738_1007845_pt1 | contig 10742 bp, 12 predicted proteins | sample eDN5th30CBELigMG_FD_128876 | JGI IMG/M metagenome (GOLD analysis project Ga0182738, IMG submission 128876) | Enriched Miracle-Growth compost microbial communities from Emeryville, California, USA - eDNA 5th pass 30_C BE-Lig MG (version 2)... ... | reverse complement strand
GCGATCGCATGCACGTCGTCCTCCCGCACCTCCGACAATGCCCGCGTCACGCCGCCCATCGGGCCGGCGGCGGCGGCATGCGCCGGACTGAGGCCGGTGCGGAGATAGGCATGAAGCCGGTCCACCGTCCACGGGCGCACCGCGGGCGAGCGGGCGTTGAGCGGCGGCGCGTACCAGCCTTCGACCATGGCACCATCGTAGGCCCGCGCCTTGTCCTCGGCGCCGAGGCTGTTGCGAGGCGTATGGCAGCCGCCGCAATGCGCCAGGCCTTCGGCCAGCGCGCGGCCGCGATTCCACTCCGGCGATTGCGCCGGATCGATCGGCAGCGGCCCTTCGTCCAGATGGAGCAGCTTCCAGGCGGCGACCAGGGGCCGAAAACTGAACACGCCATCGAGCCGGGTCGCCGGCGCCCGTCCGGGGATGGGCGGCCGCGTCATCAGCCAGGCGTAGAGGGCTTGCAGCTGGCCCTCGCTGGCATGGGTGAAATGGTCGTACGGAAAGGCGGGATAGAGATGGGCGCCGCTGCGGGCGATGCCGCGCCTCATCGCACGATCGAAGGCGGAGCGCGGCCACGCGCCGATACCGGTCTCTGCATCGGGCGTGATGTTCGTGGCGAAGACCGTGCCGAACGGCGTCGCCAGCGGGCGCCCGCCCGCCAGCGGACGCGCGGGATCTTCCGTGTGGCACCCTGCGCAATTGCCCAGCCTGGCGAGATTCTCGCCGTCGGCCACGAGCGCGCGATCGAAAGGGCCGACGGACGACGGCGCGATCGGCTCGATCTCGGGATGCCAGGCAAATGTGAAGGCGAGCGCAAGCAACGCCACACATCCCAGCGCAACTCCCGTCGCGAGCCGAGTGCCTCCCATCGAGATCGGGCTCCCTGTCGCCTTCGAGGTCCAGGACTATAACGCCATCGGGCGGTGGGCGGTCCGCCCCTTTTGCCTCACGAACAGGCGCGACGGCCGCGCCTCCTGCTGGAGCTGCTCCAGCGTGCACTGGTCGGGCCGCTTGTCGGGCCGCCAGCGCACGAAGCGCGTACCGTGGCGAAAGCGGTCGCCTGAGACGTGGTCGTACCGGACCTCGGCCACCAGCTCGGGCTTCAGAGGCTCCCACTGCGTGCTGCGCTCGGTCGACCAGCGGCTCGGTCCGCCCGGTGCATCACCGGTGAATCCAGGCCCTCCCCTCAAGGCTTCGACCTTGCGGGTGAGCGCCGGACGTTCCTCGTTGGAGATGCCCGACGTGAATCCGACATGGTCGAGCTTGCCTTCGCCGTTGAACAGGCCGAGCAGCAGCGAGCCGACCTGCTTGCCGCTCGTGGCGTAGCGGAACCCGCCGACCACGCAGTCCGCCGTGCGCAGGCACTTCACCTTCACCATGGCGCGTTCGCCGGGACGATACGGCTCGTCGAGCCGCTTGGCGACGACGCCATCCAGCTCCCCGCCGCCGGCGCGCTTCAGCCAGCGCTGGGCTTCGGCGCGCTTCTCCGTCGCCGGCGACAGGCGCAGCGAAGGCGTGTCGCCGAGCGTCGCGAAGAATGCTTCGAGGGTGCGGCGGCGTTCGGACAGCGGTCGTGCCGTGAGGTCCGCGCCGCGCGGCGTTTGCAGCAGGTCGAAGACGATGAGGATCGACGGCGTTTCCGCGGCGAGCTTGTTCACCCGGCTGGCGGCCGGATGCAGGCGAAGCTGCAGCGCTTCGAAGGAGAGGATCCTGCCGACCGGTATGGCGAGCTCGCCATCGAGGATGAAGCGCTTCGGCTTCAGCGCCCGCAGCGCCTCGACCATCTCGGGGAAGTAGCGTGCGAGGCTCTTGCCCGATCGGCCCAGCATCTCGATCTTGTCGCCGTCGCGCAGCGCAAGGCAGCGGAACCCGTCCCACTTGGGCTCGAACTGCCAGCCCTCGTCGCGGGGCAGCTCGGACTCCTGGCGGGCCTCCATCGCGAGGATCGGGCTCGCCGGCATCAGTCGCGGCCGTGGCGATTGCTGTAGAACACCAGGAACATGAGGCCGCCGCCCAGCGCCATGGTGATCAGCGTGCCGAGCGCCATGGCGACGTAGCCGCCGACCGACATCTCGGTGCCGTGCGGGCCTTCCGGTGTCTCCCAGCCGATGACGAGAAACGCCGCGGCCAGCACGAGCAACCCCAGCAGCACCGCCACCGTGAGGACGGTGCCGACGCCGATCGGGCGCTTTCGTCCGGAGGGATCCTGCGCCGGTTCCATGCCCAATCAACGGCACGGGCGGGAGCAAGTTGCGGCTCGCGCCATGCGCTTCCGGACCGCGCTTCCAGCGAGGCTTCGCCTCGGACCGACAAGACCTGTTTTCGTCCACCGACGAGGGCGTGCGCCGGGGCATCCTCATTGGACCGCGCGCATCCTGCGCGCTCATACGCGCTTATGAAGGTGCTCGATCATGAGCGCGCAGGATGCGCGCGGTCCAATGAGCATGATCTGGCAAGGCCGGGCGGGTCCAGCCCGTGTTCGGCGTTGGAAATTTGACGCGCGTTTGCCTGCCGTTCGGCGACTCGAGCAGGCTGGCGAGGCTACGCCTCGGACCGACAAGACCTGTTTTCGCCCCACGACGAGGAGCTTGCGCCGGGTCATCCTCATTGGACCGCGCGCATCCTGCGCGCTCATACGTGCCTATGAAGGTGCTCGATCATGAGCGCGCAGGATGCGCGCGGTCCAATGAGCATGATCTGGCAAGGCCGGATGGGTCCAGCCCGTGTTCGGCGTGGGAAATTTGACGCGCGTTTGCCTGCCGTTCGGCGACTCGAGCAGGCTAGCTCACCCATGCGCAGGGGCGAGCCGGAGGCTCGCGGTCCGCATGGCATGGGGAGAAATGAGCCGCTCTAATACCCCGCCGTCCGGTCGACGACCTCCTTCAGCGGTGCGCCGTCGAGGAACCGCCCGAGATTGTCGACGAACAGCCTGGCCACGAAACGGTCGCGTTGCGGATGGGGGCCGCCGATATGCGGCAGCACCAGGAGGCCGTCCGTCTTCCAGAACGGATGCTCGGCCGGCAGCGGCTCCTGGCGGAACACGTCGAGGACGGCGCCGGCGATCTTCCCATCGTTCACCGCGGCGATCAGGTCGTCGTCCTTGATGAGATGGCCGCGGCCGAAGTTCAGCAGCCACGCCGTCGGCTTCATCTTCGCCAGCCGGGCGGCATCGATGAAGTTGTCCGTGGCCGGCGTCGCCGGCAGCAGGAGCAGCAGATAGTCGGACCGTGCCAGCACCTCGTCGGTGCGCTCCGGCGGCAGCACCTCGTCGACATGCGCCATCTTCTCCGGCCGGCGCCTGGTGCCGATCACCTTCATGCCGAAGGCCGAAGCCATGCGCGCCACTTCCTGGCCGACCGCGCCGAGTCCGAGGATGCCGAGCGTCTTGCCGGTGAGCGGCTGGGCCACGGTGTGCACCCACTTGCCCGCCTTCTTGTTCGCCGCCGCCAGCGCCAGCGGCTTGGCGACATGGAACAGCGAAGCGATGATGTTCTCGGGCATCGACTCGGTGTGCGTGCCGCGCGCGCAGGTGAGCGTCAGCGCAGCCGGCAGGTCGGGCAGGGCGAGCCAGCCTTCGACACCGGCCGTCATCGCCTGCGCCCAGCGCAGCCTCGGCATGGCCGGCAGCAGGCCGGGCGGCACGGTCGCCGCCATCAGCGCCTCGGTGCGTGCGAGTTGCTCGGCCGACGGCTTCTCCTTGCGTGGCAGGGTGTCGACACTGACGCGGTCGGCGAGGCCGGCAGCCTCGATCGCGTCGAGATAGGCCGTGGTGTTGTCGGTCCAGAGCAGGACGTGGGTGCGGTTGGTCACGGGGAATGGACTCCTATCCAGCTTGTCATCCGGAGCGCGAAGGATCCTGCGAGGCTCCGCCTCGGATCGCGGCGGAGTGTGGTCTGTCCTCCGCGCTCGTCCTCATCATCCGGAGAATTCGTGAGTTCTTCGATTTCAGGCGGCGTCGCGCGAGGGGGCGCCACCAAAGGCGACTGTAAATTCGCCGGCGTGGCGTGTCTTCCTCGTTGTTGCCGCACCGCGCGACGTGTCACGGGAGCTCTCCCCTTGCGGCAGTGCAGACCCTCGGGAGGAGTTTCCTCCCTGCGCACAGCGCGGGGAGGTGGCGCGGTAATCCGCGACGGAGGGGTCATGGGCGGGGTAGAGACCGGCTAGATAGGTAACAGAATAGACCGGGATGATGGGTGACAGGTTCAAACTGTCGGCGTGAGGGCCTTCGCCATGCTTCCTCACTCCTTCACCGGGCGGCCTTCGAGCGAGAGCGGCGCGTCGGTCGACGGCTTGTCGTCGAACAGCCGGGCGCAGCCGGCATTGAGGCCGTCGCCTGGCCCCTTGTCGGCCGGCGCGATGAACAGCGCCGAAACCTTGATGGCGCCGACCTGGAGCCGTGCTTCGCTCAGCCAGCGCGTGGCACGGATCGAAGCGCCGCCCTTGTCGAGACGCAGCCAGCCGCACAGCACCGCGCGCTCGCCCGAGGGGTCGATGCGCACGTAGGCCGTGTCGCTGCCCCTGAAGCTGCCGGCCGCGCTGGTCACCTGCCATTCGAAGGGCACGGCGCGATAGAGCCTGGCGTCCTCCGCCGAGACGTCGATCGTGCCGACATAGTCGGACTTGGCGAGCGCCGGATCGCGGATCCAGCCTTGCGAGGCGGCGATGCCGAACAGGAGCAGGCCCGCGCCGAACAGCAGGATCGCCCAGCGCGGCAGGCCCGTGACGTTCACGCGAGAATGGTCGTCATGCCGCCGTCGACCACCAGCGTATGGCCGGTGATGTAGGCGCCGGCATCCGACGCCAGCAGCAGCAGCGCGCCGCGCAGGTCGGCCGGCGTGCCCCAGCGGCTGGCCGCGGTCCGCTGCTCGAGCATGGCGCAGAACTTCCTGTCCTGCTGCAAGGGCACGTTGAGCTCGGTGCGGATGTAGCCCGGCGCGATCGCGTTGGCGGTCACGTGCGGACCGAATTCGGCGGCGAGGTTCTTGGTCAGGCCCGTCATGCCGTGCTTGGCCGAGACGTAGCCCGCGACCGAGCCGCGGCCCAGCACCGCCATGATCGAGGAGATGTTGACGATCCGCCCATATTGCCGCCCGAGCATGTGGCGGCCGACCTCGCGGGCCAGCGCGAACGGACCGATCAGGTCGGTCTCGATCACCTTGCGATAGTCGGGCGTCGCTGTCTTGACGATGTCCTCGCGATGGATCACGCCGGCATTGTTCACGAGAATGTCGATGCGGCGGTACTTCCGCACGAGGGCACGAACTTGGCCTTGCACGCTGTCCTCGTCGGTGACGTCGAGGATCACCGCCGCCGCCTTGCCCTTCTTGCGGGTGATCGCCTTGACCGTCGTGTCGAGGTCTTTCGCGGCGCGGCCGGCGCACAGCACCGTCGCGCCGGCTCCGGCGAGGGTGATGGCCATGTCGCGGCCGAGGCCGCGGGAAGCGCCGGTCACCAGCGCGATGCGGTTCCTGAGAGAAAAGAGGTCTGCCATGGGGCCGCATCCTAGCCTATGAATCCGCCCCTGCGTCATCGGCTGAGAATCGGGAGGAGAGAGCATGGCCAAGGTGGCAATCGTGACCGGATCGGCGACGGGGCTGGGTGCTGCCTGCGCGGTCGATCTCGCGGCACGCGGCTGGAACGTCGCGATCAACTACACCAAGAGCAAGAAGGAAGCCGACGAGACCTACGAGAAGGTCAAGGCGAAGGGCGTCGAGGCGATCCTGGTCCAGGCCGACATGGGCCAGGACGCCGATTGCCGGAAGCTCGCCGACGAGACCCTGAAGAAGTGGGGCCGCATCGACGGCCTCGTGAACAATGCCGGCACCACCAAGTTCCAGAACCAGGGCGATCTCGACGGCGTCAGCGCCGAGGATTTCGACCGCATCCTGCGGGTCAACGTCACCGGCCCCTACATGATGAGCCGTGCCGTCTATCCGACGATGAAGAAGCAGTGGGACGACAGCCAGGAACGCGGCTCGATCGTCAACATCTCGTCGATCGCCGGCGTGATGGGCGTCGGCACCTCGATCCCCTACGCCGCATCCAAGGGCGCGCTCAACACGCTGACCCTCTCTTTGGCCCGCTGGTTCGGGCCGGCGGTGCGGGTTAATACCGTGTGCCCGGGTTTCATCCAGACCCGCTGGCTGCTGGGCGCGCTCGGCCAGGAGAGCTACGAGAAGCTGCGCGAGGCGCAGGAGCAGACCACGCCGCTGCGCCAGGCCGGAACGCCCGAGCAGATGGCCGAGGCGGTGATCTTCTTCCTGACCAGCGCCAGCAACATCACCGGCGAGTTCCTGATCGTCGATGCCGGCACCCATCTCGGCGGCCTGCCGATGAAGGGACGGTAGGGCGCTTCATCGTCTTCCGGACCGCGAGCGTCTACGCGGCGCGCCGCTTCATCGAGGCGGCGAAAGCTGCGGCGGCGTTCTGGACATGGCGCGTGGCGAGCAGCGCGGCGAGCTCGCCATCGCCTGCGATCACGGCGGCGAGGACGCCCGCGTGCTCCTGCCAATCTTCACGGGCGCGGGTACGGCCGTTGATCGAGAAGGCGATCGAGGTGCGTTCGCGCAAGCCACGCATCACGTCCGACAGGACGGAGTTGCGGCTTGCCTCGGCCAGCCGCTCGTGGAATTCGGCATTGAGGCGGGCAAGCACCTCGGCGGTGCCGTCCTCGGCGGCTGCGTTGCCGCGCTCGAGCGTATCCCGAAGCTGGGCGACGATTTCCGGATCGTGCCGCTGTGCCGCCAGCCGGGCGTTCAGCCCTTCGAGAAGCGCGCGGACCTCGACCAGCTCGGCCACGTCCTCCGGCGTGACCTCCACGACTGTCGCGCCGCGGCGGGGCAGGAGAGTCACCAGGCCTTCCGCAGAGAGGCTGCGCAGCGCCTCGCGCACCGGCACCCGCGACACGCCCAGCTCGGACGACAGGCGATCCTCGACCAGCCGCTCGCCGGGCTTCAGCGAGCCGTCGAGGATGCGGCCGCGAATCTGCTCGCCGACGACGCGGGAAAGCGATGCGCGTCCGCTCATTTTTCGAGAGTCGCCATGAAGGCGGCGATGCCGGCCTCGCAGCAGGCGATGTCCTGCTCGCCGTTGCCGCCCGAGGCACCGATGCCGCCGACGCACTGGCCGTCGACGAAGATCGGGAACCCGCCGACGAACACCGTGAAGCGGCCGCCATGCTGGGTCCAGATGCCGAAGGCCTCCTCGCCCGGCAGCGAGTTCCGGTAGTTGTCGGTGCGCTTGCGATGGCCGGCGGCGGTGAACGCCTTGTTCATGGCGATCTGCACGCTGGTGATCTTGCCGCCGTCGAGCCGCCGCAGCGCGATCGGATAGCCGGCGTTGTCGGCGACGCACAGGACCTCGGGGATGCCGAGCTCCTCCGCCTTCTTCTGCGCTGCGTCGAGCATCAGATGCGCCTCGGCGAGGGTGAGGGTCTTGTAGGTATGCATGGGGGTCCTCTTTCCTCACTGCGCGCAAGCGCGGGGGAGGTGTCGCGGTAGTCTGCGACGGAGGGTCATGAGCACCGGTCGCGTTGCCCATGACCCCTCCGTCGGCGCAAGACGCCGACACCTCCCCGTGCTCCGCACAGGGAGGAGATCCTAGGCCGCGAGCTTCTGCTCGACCGGCTTCTGCACGAAGGTGCGGTACACGCCGTCGAGATAGAGCCGGCGCATCATCGTCGCCTCGCGCACGTTGCGCACGCAGGCTGCGCGCTGCTCGTCGGTCGTGGCGTACTTCTCGACGATCTCGTAGCCCTTCTCGCCGTGCTCGATGTCGGCGGCGATGTGGATCGTGAAGAAGGTCACCTCGTCCTCGCTGAAGCCGTATTTCTCCAGCAGCGGCGGCGTGGTCTTGCTGTAGATGCGCGGCACCTGGCTCTCCAGCCCGATCAGCAGGCCCGACAGCGCCTCGACGAACGGCTTGCGCGACTGCACCGTGCACCAGCTCTGCAGGCCGAGCGTCTCGGCCAGCAGCTCGCCATTCGCCTGCGCGTTCAGTACCTCGTCGCGGCTCTTGCCGCAGACCTCGCCGAACTCGAGCAGAAGGTCCGAATGGCGCACCGGCGCAGCACCATGCATGCCGACCAGGCCTTCCTCTTCCGTGACGTTCTCGAGCAGGAAGTGCTGCACCTCCTGGTGCGGGCAGGTGGCATAGACCGCGGCGACCCACTCCGCGAAATGGCTGACGTAGTGATAGTGCTGCTTGACCCATTCGCCGAGCAGGCGGCGGTCGAGCTTGCCGGACGTCCAGGCCTCGCTCCACGGATGCACCGCCGAGTGGCGCTGCTCGATGGCGTCTTCGAGAGCCAGACGGAACGCACTCTTTGCCATGGCGACCTCCTTCGATGTTCAGATCATAAAATTGTATACAAGAACTGCCTGATAGGTCAAATTCGACCCGCTAGAAGGAGACTTCGTATACAAACGACCGACTATACGCAGGGCGACGCTTTTCAGGCCGAGAAGCGCACCGTGTTCGGCACCGGCTGGCTGCCGCTCTGCGCCGAGGGCCAGATCGCGAAGCCCGGCGATTACCTTCCGCTCACCGTCGGCGGCTGGAGCGTCGTCGCGACGCGCGACAGGGACGGCGCGGTGCGCGTGCTGCGCAATGCCTGCCGCCACCAGAACATGCCGGTGGTCGGGACGGCGCCCGGCAACTGCGCGAGCTTTCGCTGCCGCTTCCATGGCTGGACGTACGACCTCCAGGGCAGGTTCCTCGCCGCGCCGCCGCCGGTCGCGCCAGCCGATCCGACGCCCGGTGCCAACGACCTGCAGTCATTGTCCGCGCGGGTGCTCAACGGCCTGGTTTTCTTTGCCGTCGCCCAGGTGTCGACCGCATTTTTTCCGCCCGATCCTGGCCAGCCCTACAGCGGCACGATCGTCACCGACATCGCCTGCAACTGGAAGGTCTGCGTCGAGCATCTGCTGGGCGGACAGGGCGTCAGCGAGCCCGAGTTCGCCTGGTTCTGGCCGCTGATGGTCGTGCGCCGGTCGGGGCCGGTCGTGCTGGTCGAGCAGGTCGTGCCGCATACCTTCCTGCGCACCCGGCTGTTCAGCCACGTGTTCGGCGGCGCCGTCGAGGCGCAGAAATTTTCGGCCGCGGCCGCGAAGGAGGCCTGTGAACGGCTCCAGCTCGAGCGCGTTGCCGGCGCGCCGGCGGAAGGCAGCGCGCTGCTGGCGCAGTTCCACCAGGCCCTGGACGAGGCCTATTCCGGCAGCTCGTGACCGCGGCCGATGTTGCGGATGACCTCGCGCAGGTGTGGCTTGGCAGCGATCAACGCCTTGCGATAGGCACCCAGGCCGCGCAACAGCGCGCCGTCACGCTGCAGGAGCTGGTCGGCGAACTCGACCATGCGTGTATTGGGCCAGCCGTGCTTGCGCAGCTCGAGCAGCCGCAGGAAGGATTCCTCCTCGCGGCCGGGCGCGTGCTGGCACATCAGGATCGCCGCCGCCGCCTGCGAGCGCGAGATGCCGGCATGGCAATGGATCAGCGTGTGACTGCCTGCTCGGGCATGGGCCCGCTCGCCGAAATCGAGCATCCGCTCGATGTGTTGCCGCGTGCAGGCTTCGTAGCCGGGATATTCGGCGACCACGTCGTCGAAGCGGATCAGCTCGTGATCGATGTCGTAATACTCGTCGAGCGCCGGCGGGCGCGGCTCGCGCGTGTCGATGATCGAGAGCACGTGGCTGACGCCCAGCATGGCGTGTTGCGGCAGCTCGGGAATGCCGCAGATGATGAGCTTGTGGTCGGGCAGGGGCATGTATCGTTCTACAACAGGCCGCGTGCCATGTGCAGGCCGACGGCGAACATGCCGAAGATGAAGATCTTGCGGAACGTCTCGGGCGACAGGCGGCGCCGGGCGTGCTGGCCGAGCCAGACCCCGACCATGGTGGGGGCGATGGCGCCCACGCTGCTGGCCAGATTGGTGAGATGATAGGCGCCCTGCCAGGCGAGCACGGCGGCCAGCATGCTGATGATGAACAGGAACATGATGCCGAGCGCCTGCACCAGCTCGTGCCGGCCCAGTTCGAGCGACTGCATGTAGGGCAGGAACGGCACCGCGGCGACGCCGGTGATGCCGGCGACGAGGCCGCTCGCCACGCCGATCAGCGGATTGGCCCACCATTCGACGCGGCGCGGCACGTGCGGCCGCCACGGCGTCAGCGCGAGCAGGGAATAGAGGACGAGGATCACGCCGACCCAGCCCACCGCGCGCGCCGAGCCGAGGTTGCCGAACACCGCGGCGGCGAGCGCGATCGCGGCCATCGCTGCGAACGCCATCGGCCCGAAGCGCCGCATCAGCACGCGGAACCCGCCGCCGTAGATCGCCTGCCAGATATTGGTGAACATCGTCGGCAGCACCATGATGGCGATCGCGCTTTCGAGCGGCAGCGCGAAGCTCAGGAGACCGATGGCGATCGGCGGCATGCCCATGCCGATCGCGCCCTTGGCGATGCCGGCGACGACGAACGCCACGGCGATCACCACGATTTGCAGCGAGGACATTACTCGGCGTCAGGACAAGATGGCATCACGACGCGGGGGATAAGCCCTGGCGATGTCGGATGCAATGAAGTCACGACCTCGACTAACTCGCTCGGCGTACCGGTCCTGGCTCCCCATATGCAGTTTTCGTCCCCCGACGAGAGCGTGCGCCGGGTCATCCTCATTGGACCGCGCGCATCCTGCGCGCTCAAGATCATGAGCGCGCAGGATGCGCGGTGCGCCGGGATACCGGCAAGGAG
>Ga0182738_1007843_pt1 | contig 10744 bp, 9 predicted proteins | sample eDN5th30CBELigMG_FD_128876 | JGI IMG/M metagenome (GOLD analysis project Ga0182738, IMG submission 128876) | Enriched Miracle-Growth compost microbial communities from Emeryville, California, USA - eDNA 5th pass 30_C BE-Lig MG (version 2)... ... | reverse complement strand
CTGAAGGATTGGCGGCGCGTCGCCACCCGATACGACCGCTGCCCGGAAACCTTCTTCTCTGCGATCATGCTCGCCGCAACCGTCTTGTTCTGGCTGTGAAATTCAATGAGTCTGGACCCTAGCACGGCGAAATCGCTCCGGCTATGTTTCCCAGCAGGACATTGCCGAAAATCGCGTCGGGATCTTGTCGCGCATCCGGGTCACGCTTCTCTTCGCAGTCTGAACCGGCCCGTGATGCTCTGGGGCCGCTGCACACCAGTCGAGCAGCGGCTTCCGGGAATGCGGCCATGCAGCATCGGCCGGGGTCGACCGGCGGCTTTGGGCCGCGGCGGCTTGCCGGGCCAGGGCCAATATCCGCGAAGCCCTCCGGACCTACCGATTGCTGTGCCACTTCTGAGCCCCCGCAGTCCGTTCGATGCGACTCAGGCCCCCGTGATACGCTAGCGATGTCGGACAATCCGGAGCTGGGGCGGGACGGTGGCAGAGGATACCGTCATGTCCACAGACTTTCTTCCTATCGTCCGACCTGATCAAGGATCGTGCGTCGGTGACGCAGAGCAAAACCGGGAAGCCAGTCCGCTTCGAGATCACCGAAACCGCACGACAGTCGCTTGAGCGCTGGATTGCGGACCCCGAGATGATCGGCAGTGAGTATCTATGGCCGAGCCGCCTTCATGCCAGTCAGCACCTTTCCACCCGCCAGTATGCCCGCATCCTTCGTGAATGGGTTCTGTCGATCGGCCTCAAACCCAGCGGTTATGGCACCCATTCGATGCGGCGGACGAAAGTCGCTCAGCTCTACAAGAAGACAGGAAACCTGAGGGCTGTTCAGCTTTTATTAGGCCATACCAAGATGGATAGCACCGTTCGTTATCTCGGCGTCGACCTGGATGACGCGTTGGCGCTCTCTGAAGGAGTTGACCTGTAAGGTGTCCAGCGGTCGCCGGATGCGACGGCCGCACGCCCAGCTCATCGCGGGTACCCGTGACGGCGTGTGCCTCGTCATCCTCTCTCGCTTAAATCAAGCTCATGTTCGCGGAATGCCACTTGAGCGAACATGAGCCACATGTCATGTTAAGAAAATAAGATTTATCGAACACGTTGATAATCTCATGTTAAACCCGACATACATTCTTCCGGGGCTGCCTCCACCGGTCGATCTGGAGACCGTGCCGGTCCTAAAAAGCCTGAACCGCGCTTCACGGGCGCTGGCGAACCTGAAAGGTCAGGCCAGAACGATACCAAACCAAGGTATCCTGATCGACACCCTCGCATTGCAGGAGGCAAAGGCCTCCTCCGAGGTCGAGAACATCGTTACGACGCAGGATGAGCTTTTTCAGGCGGACCTGTTCCCCGATGATCCACAGTCCCCGGCTGCCAAGGAGGTCGCACGTTATCGCGATGCGCTGAGGCTTGGGCATCGAAGGCTGATTGAGACGGGTGGGCTTGTCCCGAACTCGACCCTCATCGACATGTTTCGCCTTCTGAAAGATCGCGACGATGCTTTTCGGGTAACGCCCGGAACTGCGCTGAAGAACGAGCGGAGCGGGGAAACCGTCTTCGTGCCACCGCAGGATGCCAACGAGATCATCCGCCTGATGACCGAACTCGAGCGGTTCGTGAACGATGACGCGTTGTCCGACCTTGACCCGCTGATCAAGATGGCGCTGATCCACCATCAGTTCGAAAGCATTCATCCGTTTGCCGACGGGAACGGGCGCATCGGTCGCATCCTGAATGTGCTCTACCTGACGCGCACCGGCCTGCTGGACATCCCTATCCTCTACCTCTCGCGCCATATCACCCGGCACAAGGGCGACTATTATCGATTGCTGCAAGCCGTCCGAGACGACGGAGCTTGGGAGGACTGGGTAATCTTCATGCTGGATGCAGTGGCCGACACGGCCATCACTACCGCAGAGCTGGTCGAGGGCATTGGGATGCAAATGCGAGACGCGAAGCATCGGCTCCGGTCGGAGCTGCCCAAAATCTACAGCCAGGATTTGCTTAACAATCTATTCCGGCACCCCTACACACGGATCGACTACGTCCAGAGCGAACTCGGCATCACGCGTCAGACGGCCGCCCGCTATCTCGACACGCTCTCCGAGAGCGGGTTTGTCGAAAAACACCGCGCCGGGAAGAGCAACTATTACATCAACACGGCTCTCGTCCGTTTGCTGATGACGGTGTCAGACGAGACCTGACAAGGGCAAGTGCTAGCCAGTTCTACTCGCCGCCCATGTGATCTGGAGGGCCGTGTTTGAACGCACGCTTTCCTATCATCGCGATATGTGGGTGCTGCGCCGCGGTTGGTCAGGTTTAACCGCATTTCGAACATGGCTCGCGCGTGTCTTGCTGCGGCACGTCTCGAATGTCTGCTTTGCAGAATGCGGCCATGCAGCATCGGCCGGGGTCGACCGGCGGCTATGGTGAAGGTTTTTCGATGCGGGTCGCGGCAGAGCGCTGCTCACTTTCGTGACCACGACCCGCGTTGGAAAACCTCCCAAGGTGGAAGCCGCGGGGGCTTGGATCAAGCTATGGGGAAAGTGCGCGGAGGGACGGGACGACAGCTTCATCCGGAATGCGGCTGATGGCGTGCCATTGGCCTGATGCGATCGCAAACTTGGCCAATGATCTCGACAAGACTGTGCGGTTTTGAGTTTCTACCGCTGCTTGGCGCGCTGGCAATAAGCAAGCGCACATTGTTGGGACCGGGCCAACGGTCTGTAGCCGGTGTTGTTTCGTGACGGACGACGGGCGACATGTCATGCGGCCTGCTCCCTCGGTGGGGCGCGCGACATCGGTGTCTGTCCCCGCCTGAAGATCTCGATGATGCGCATGACACCGCCGCAGCAGGGACACGGCTCACGCAGCGTGAGCGAGGCGATCTTGGGCTTTGGCTCTGGCTCCGGGACGCCGACCTGTTCAGGCACTTGGACGCAGAGCAAGGCGCGGATCTTGGTGAGGTTGGCCTTGCGAGCCGAGCTGGCCAGCAGGCCATAATGCCGGATGCGGTGGAAGCCATCGGGCAGGACGTGGATCAGGAAACGGCGGATGAACTCGTCGGTGGCCAGCCGCATGACCTTTTGCCGGTCGCCGGATTTGATGCGGTAATCCTTCCAGCGGAAGGCAACCGTGTCCGCGTCGGCGCTGACCAGACGCGCATTGGAAATGGCGACGCGGTGGGTGTAGCGGCTGAGATAGGCCAGCACGGCCTCGGGTCCTCCGAAGGGTGGCTTGGCATAGACCACCCATTCGGATTTGCGGAACGGGGCGAGCCAGGCGGTGAAGGTCTGCGCGTCGGCCAACTCGGCAAGATCGCCGAAGAACATCAACTGACCGGCCCGGTGCAGATCCCTCAGCCCATCTAGAAACAGGCGCCGGAACAGCCGCGACAGGACCCGCACATGAAGGAAGAACCCGCGCTTGCAGGTGACCCACCTCGTGCCGTCGGGCGACAGGCCGCCGCCCGGAACGATCATGTGGATGTGGGGATGATGGGTCAGGGCTGATCCCCAGCTGTGCAGCACACTGGTCATGCCGACGCGGGCGCCAAGGCGCTTGGGGTCGGCGGCGATTGTCATGACCGTTTCCGCCGATGCCTTGAACAGCAGCCCGTAGACCGCCTTCTTGTTCCGACAAGCGATCCGCGCGATCTCGGCCGGAAGGGTGAAGACGACATGGAAATACTCGACCGGGAGCAGGTCCTCGGCGCGTGCTTCCATCCAGTCGCGCGCCGCCGATCCCTGGCACTTGGGGCAATGCCGATTCTTGCAGGAGTTGTAGGCTATTTGGTGGTGGCCGCAGTTCCCACAGCCCGCCACATGTCCGCCGAGCGCCTCGGTCCGGCAGGCCTCGATGGCCGACATGGCCTTTAGTTGGGTCAGGCTGACACGCCCCGCATTGGCCCGCCGCCACGTGGGACCATGGGCGCGAAAGATGTCAGCGACCTCCAACGTCGGCCGGGGCATCCCGGCGCCGGTTACTCCAGGCTTCGCTTGATGGTCTGATCCTGAAGCTTCGCCAGCATCTCGTAGGGGCTGACGGTGTCACGGATCGTCTTGGTGGCCACGTGGGTGTATCGGGCAGTCGTCGTCAGCTTGGCATGCCCGAGCAGCACCTGGATCACGCGCACGTCCGTGTTTGCCTCCAGAAGATGGGTGGCGAAGCTGTGCCGCAACGTATGCAAGGTGGCGGGCTTCTTGATCCCGGCCATGTGCTTGGCCGAGGTGAAGGCGCGGTTCAGTTGACGCGGCGAGATCGGATTGATCTTGGGCAGGCCCGGGAACAGCCAACCCTCCGGCCGGGCCTCGCGCCACCAGGCACGCAGCAACTCCAGCAATCCGGGCGACAGCATGACCTTGCGGTCCTTCTGGCCCTTGCCCTGCTCGACATGGATCAGCATCCGGTCGCTGTCTATGTCGCCGATCTTGAGATTGCAGACCTCGGCGGCCCGGAGCCCCGCGCCGTAGGAGATGCTGAGCGCGGCGCGATACTTGAGCCCGGGCCCCGGCGCCGCCATCAGGATGTCGGACACCTCCTCGACGCTGAAGACGACCGGCAACTTGCGCGGCTCGGTGCGGAATTGCATGTAACGCTTCATGTCGTCCCGTCCGCAGGTCATGCCGAAAAAGAACCGAAGCGCCACGATCCGCACGTTGAACGTCGATGGCGTGACCCCGGTGTCGGTCATGTAGAGTTGATAGGCGCGCAAATCCTCCGGCGTCGCCGTATCGGGTGACCGCCCGAGAAAGGCCGCAAAATCCTTGATCGCTCGAATATGCGACTTCTGTGCCTTGTCGCCCATCCCGCGGATGCGCATGTCTTCGATCATCCGCTGACGCAGCGGGCTCACTCTCTCCTCTGTCATGGAAGCCTCCTGTCTGATGATTGAGAAGGCCCCAATCGTCAGGCAGGATCGCCCATTCCCAAATGCACCACGGTCAGTTCAACGCGCAACCTTCACCACAGGCGCTATTGCCGCGCGAGCGGCTTCGTCCAAGGGCCGGCTGCGTCCTTTCGCTGATTATATTCCTTGCGCAAGTGCGTGCGGTGGGACTACCGATGCCGCTCCGCTGCGCAGCTTTTCACGGCGAGCGCAGCGAAAACACATCCTGCGGGGAGCATCCCCGCAGGCATCGATCAATCCTCGACGAAGACCTCCTCGCGCTTGGCCCGCAGCGCCGGCAGTGCCGACAGGGCGAGAAGTCCGGCAGAGACGATCAGCAGGATCAGGCTCAGTGGATTCTCGGCAAAGGTCGAGAGATCGCCGCGTGAGAGCAGCATGGCACGACGCAGGTTCTCCTCGATCAGGTGGCCAAGGACGAAGCCCAGCAGCAGGGGTGCCGGCTCGAAGCCCATCTTGATCAGCAGATAGCCCGCGATGGCGAAGACGCCGGTGAAGACTACGTCCATCGGGTTGTTGTCGATGGAGTAGATGCCGATGCAGGAAAAGATCAGGATCGCCGGGAAGAGCAGGCGATAGGGCACCTTGAGCAGCCGCACCCACATGCCGACCAACGGCAGGTTGATCACCAGCAGCATCAGGTTCCCGATCCACATGCTGGCGATCATGCCCCAGAACAGCGTCGGACTTTCCGTCATCACCTGCGGGCCGGGCACGATGCCCTGAATCATCATTGCACCGACCATGATCGCCATGACCGCGTTGGGCGGAATGCCCAGCGTCAGGAGCGGGATGAAGCTGGTCTGTGCACCGGCATTGTTGGCCGATTCCGGTCCGGCGACGGCCTCGATGGCACCCTTGCCGAAATCCTGCGGGCGCTTGGCAAGCTTCTTCTCCAGCGTATAGGACGCAAAGGGCGCCAGCACCGCGCCGTTGCCGGGCAGCATTCCCAGCACCGAGCCAAGGCCGGTGCCGCGAAGGATCGGCGCGATCGAGCGGCGCAGCTCGTCCCACGTCGGCAGCAGGGGACCCATAGTGCCCTTGATCACGTCCCGCTGCTCGCCACCCTCAAGGTTGCGCAGCACCTCGGCGAAGCCGAAGATGCCCATGGCCAGCACCGCGAAGTCGATCCCGTCCGCCAGATGCAGCGAGCCGAAGGTCATCCGCGCCTGCCCGGTCTCCAGATCCGAGCCGATGGTGGACAGGAGGATCCCCAGCAAGATCATCGCCACCGCCTTCAGGACCGAGCCATGCGCCAGCACGACGGCGAAGACGAGGCCCATGACCATCAGCGCGAAATAGTCCGTCGGCCCGAAGCGCAGCGCCAGATCGGTCAGCGGCACCGCCAGCGCGGCGATGACCACCGTGGCGATGCAGCCCGCGATGAACGAGCCGATGGCCGAGATCCCGAGCGCCGCTCCGGCGCGGCCCTTCCTCGCCATGGCGTGACCGTCAAGCGCGGTGACGACCGATCCGGCCTCGCCCGGGATATTGACCAGAATGGCCGAGGTCGAACCGCCATATTGCGCGCCGTAATAGATGCCCGCCAGCATGATCAGCGCGCCAACCGGGTCTATGCCGAAGGTGATCGGCAGCAGCATGGTGATGGTCGCGATCGGGCCCACGCCCGGAAGGATGCCGATCAGCGTGCCGACAAGGCAGCCGATGAAGGCCAGACCCAGGTTCTGGAACGACATGGCGGTCGAGAAGCCGAGGGCGAGATTGCTCATAAGGTCCATGGTCGCCTCTTCAATACTGAACCATGCCGGGGATGATCAGGACCGGGATCGGCAGGTTCAGCCCGACCTTGAAGACGAGGATGCAGCCGACGGTCATGAAGGCGGCAAAGCCCAGCAGTTCCAGCCAGCGCATCTCGCGATCGGCCAGTCCGGCGATGATTGCCAGCAGCGGTGCGGCGATGGCAAAACCCACCGATTGCACGGTCAGCGCGAAGGCGAGGATGCCGCCCAGCACGCAAAGCGGGCCGCGCAGCGGGATGCGCGGCATCGCCCCGCCCGGGTGCAGGAAGGACAGGACCAACAGGATGATGCCAGTGGCGCCAACCAGTGTGGCCAGCAGCTTCGGCATCAGGCCCGGTCCGATGAAGCGCAGCGTGCCGGTGGCGAGATCGGACGAGGCCCAGAGGGCAAAGGCCGAAACGGCAATCAACGTCAGCCCGGCGACCCGGTCCTGGGACAGAAGTGGCCGGCCCAGTCCCGTGGCGGGGTGGGGGTGAGCAGTCATGGTGATTTCCCGGTTGGGGCCCCGCCGAGGCGGGGCGTGTCAGGTCAGTGGATTTCGATCTTGGCGTCGCGGATCAGCGCGCCCCATTTCTCGAGGTCGGCGTCAAGCGCGGCGCGATGATCCTCGGGCGTGCCGGGGCGCGGGACCGAGCCGTCCACGGCCAGCTTTTCCTGCGTGGCGGGATCCGCCAGCACGGTGTTCAGTGCCGTGTTGATCTTTGCGACCACGTCCTCGGGTGTGCCGGCCGGCGCGAGCAGGCCATAGATCAGCGCGGCCTCATAGCCTTCGACACCCGCCTCCTGCATGGTTGGCGCCTCAGGCATGGTGGGCGAGCGCTCCGCACCCGTGACCGCCAGCGCCCGCGCCTTGCCCGCCGCGACCTGCGAATGCGAGGACGGGATCACCCCGAACAGGAAGTCGATGCGCCCGCCCAGCAGGTCGGTCATCGCCGGGCCCGAGCCGCGATAGGGGATATGCGCGACCTCGATCCCCGCATCATGGGCGAAAAGCTCGGCCGCCATGTGCGAGCCGGTGCCGACGCCCGAGGAGGCGTAGCTGAGTTCACCCGGCTTTTCCTTGGCGAGCGCGATCAGCCCCGCCACGTCCTGCGCCGGCAGGTCCTTGTTCACCACCAGCGCCAGCGGAATCTCCGAGATCAGGCCGACCGGGGTAAAATCCTTGGTCGGATGATAGGTCGCGGCCGGATAGACATGCGGGTTGATCCCCATGGTTCCCGAATGGCCCAGCAGCAGCGTGTAGCCGTCGGGCTTGGCGTTCTGCACGCCCTGCGTGCCGACCACGCCACCGGCGCCGGCCTTGTTCTCGACCACGACCGTGGCACCGATCACGCGCGTCATCGCGTCGCCGATGATCCGCGCCATGGCGTCATTGCCGCCGCCCGGAGGGAAGGGCACGACCAGCGTGATATTGCGCTCGGGGTATTCCGCGGCGGCGATAGCGGGAAAGGCGGTCATGGCGGCAGTGGCCATCAGGGCAAAGGCCCGGCGGTTGATTTTCATGTTGTCCTCCTCGACGGATCTAGGGTGTGACGCGGAACCGGCGTTCCAGCCATGCGCGCGTCCAGTTGCGGATTTCGGGGTCCATGTTCATGGCCGAGACCAGCGCGGCATCGGCCTGAGCGCCCGCCAGCAAGGGATAGGGGCCAAGCACTGCCGCCGCTTCGGCGCGAAAGGCGGGGTCGGCACCCATGCTGGCGAAGGCGTCGTGAAAGACGGCGGCGCGTGTCTCGGGGACGCTGCGCGGCAGGAAAACCATCTTTTGCGCGGCGAAACCGGCACGGAACAGCGCCTGCCAGGCCCGCCACCCGGCACCTTCGGGATCGCGGCCATGGATCTGGCGATAGACCTCGGGAAAGCTGGGCAGGGCAGGGAAGGCGGGGTCGCGGGCCAGCCTGCCATGGCGGTCGAGCGCGCCAAGGCTCATCAACGGCACGACCTCACCCGCCTCGGCCAGCGGCCGGACCTGACCCAGATAGCCGGGAGTGGTCTGGTAATCGATGTCGAACTCGCCGCCGATCAATCCGGCGCGGGCGGCATTGCGGCTGTTCAGCCCCAGCAGGACCGCCACGTCCAGCCCCAGCATTTCCAGAGCGAGCAGCGGCACGATGTCGAGCGACGCCGCGCCGATCGAGCCGAAATGCACCTGGCGATCGCGCGCGAGCAGATCCTCCACGGTAGCGACGCCCAGCGAGGCCGGGACATAGATCACCCCGCCCGAGGGCTGTGCCGCGACGATCCGCCAGTCGGCATAGTCGTATTGCACCCGGCGGTCGCCCAGAAGTGCGGCGAATTGCGTCGATCCGGTGGTGCCGAGCAGCATCCGCCCATCGGCCCGCGCCTCGGCGGCAAAGAAATTCGCGGCCCGGGTCGAGTTGCCACCCGAGACGTTCAGCAGGCGCACCTCGGGCCGATCGGGCAGGGTCGCCGAGAGCCAGCCGGCCATGAACCGTGCCCAGACATCGGTGCCGCCGCCCTCCTGGAAGGGGACGACCCATTCGATGGGTTCCGCCGCATGGACGCAGGCCGGGAGGATGGCCCCGGCGGCGATTGCGGCGATGAACTGTCTGCGATCCAAGGTTTCCCCTCCGTGGCGGTCGCGGTGTCGCCGCGATGCCGTCCTCCTCCGAATCCCCGATAGCACGGGGTTTCTTTCATCAAGCTTTCATGGCTGATAAAGAAACGCCCGCCGCAAGGCAGCCCGCGCCGGAAAAGGGAAAGTGATGCGCAGTCTGATCGTCGAGGATAATTCCGGCATTGCCGCAGGCATCCAGCGCTCGCTGGAGGGGCTGGGCCATGCTGTCGATCAGGCCACGACCCTTACCGAAGCCTTCGATTTGTCAGCGGTTGCGGATTACGACCTTGTCGTGCTGGACCTGAACCTCGGCAATGACGACGGGCTGGATTTCCTGCGCCATCTGCGCCGCTCGGGCAAGGCGGTGGGGGTGTTGATCCTGACGGCGCGCGGCGGCTTGCAGGACCGCGTGCGCGGGCTCGACCTTGGCGCCGACGATTATCTGGCGAAGCCCTTCGAACTGGCAGAGTTCGAGGCGCGCATTCGGGCGCTGGCCCGGCGGGTCGGTGGGGTCGAGGCACCGTTGATCCACCTCGGCCGGCTCAGCTTCGACACCGTCAGCCGGGAGGCGCGGGTCGAAGGCGTGGCGCTGGACATGCCCGCCCGCGAGCGTAGCCTTCTTCAACTGCTCGTGGAGAACGCTGGCAGCGTCGTGCCGAAGGAGCGCATCGTCACCCAGCTTTCCAGCTTTGACGACGAGCTGACGCCCAATGCCATAGAGATCTATGTTCACCGCCTGCGCAAGCGGCTGGAGGGAAGCGGCTGCAATCTGCGCACCGCGCGCGGCCTTGGCTATATGCTAGACGCCGGATGAGGCGGGGCAGGCGGCCCTCGGTCACATGGTCGGTGCTCTTGTGGCTTCTGGTGCCGTTGAGCCTCGTGGTGCTGGCCTTTCTGGCCGAGGCTTGGGTCAGCGCCCGTCGCGCCACCGACCGGCTTTACGATCAGATGCTGGTGGCCTCGGCGATCAGCATCTCCGAGGCGGTGGACCGCACCTATGGCGATCTGGTCGAGGACGAGATCATCTCGCTCTTGCGCAACACCACGCAGGAGCGGATCTATTATCGCATCATCGGCCCAAGCCGGTCCTATCTGACCGGATACGAGGATTTCCATCCGCCGGGCGACGAGGCGGCGCTGGAGCCGGGCGTGCCGCGCATCAGCGACATGACCTATCGGAACCAGCGCCTGCGTGCGGTATCGCTGCGGTTCTACGGCTCGGATGCGCTGGTGCCGGACTGGATCACCGTCCATGTCGGCATGACCCGGAACGAGCGTGACGCCGCGACGCTGGCCGCGGTCGCCTCGTCCGCTCTGCGGCTGGGGCTGCTTCTGGCCGGGGCAGGCATTCTGGCCTTCTTCGCGGTCCGGCGCGGCTTGCGCTCGCTTCTGCAATTCCGCGACCAGATCGACATGCGCTCGGCAACGGACCTGTCGCCCATCCGGGCATCGCTGCCCAGCGACCTGCGCTCGATCGGCGAGGCGCTGAACACGCTGGTT
>Ga0182738_1007842_pt1 | contig 10744 bp, 13 predicted proteins | sample eDN5th30CBELigMG_FD_128876 | JGI IMG/M metagenome (GOLD analysis project Ga0182738, IMG submission 128876) | Enriched Miracle-Growth compost microbial communities from Emeryville, California, USA - eDNA 5th pass 30_C BE-Lig MG (version 2)... ... | reverse complement strand
TGATAGACGTCTGAAACCTTGATGTATAAGGGATTAGACGTTTTCTTTATTATACCATATTTAAGGTTAAGAAGGATTAACGCACTTTTTTATTGAATTATTAAACTAACGAGCAGGTTAGTTGTGCGAAATGTTTCTAGCTTAAATTGAGATTGGTAACAATACTCAGGTAAAGGCTAGACAGTTCTTGTCGGAACTGAAGGATTATATCGAAGAATCAAATGATGGGGTAACGCCCTGAAGGGTTCTCTCTTAGTCGAGTAGCACTGGACTTAGTAAGAATGATAGTGTTATGAGCTCGGCAAAAAGGCGTAAGAATTTACCGTACCAGTTCAGCTGACGAAAGCCTACCCGCGGGGGTGGTGTAAATCATGATGCTTGAGTTGAATGAATATGGTGAGTATGCGAATAAACCTAAAAGAAAAGGTTAAGCTGACGAACTTCTGAATGTACGGGTCTATACCTGCGATACATAGAAATGTGTATTATCACCAAATTGTGAGGTTAGATGTGGATGAGTAAGACTAACTAATATGAAAATCCATGATACGTTACAGGCGTATGAACGCTAACAGGCTTAAAGGAAGTACCTAAGTTCATTCTATAATAGATATAATTCAACGTTGTAAGCTGATAACGTGGAGGACTTACTTCTAATGAAACGTTGGCAAGGAAAACGATAATGACAATAGTTATTGTATAACTTGTCTTAATATCAGTGAAAGTGGTGGCACAGTACCGATGAAATGTCTAATCCACATGGAGGGATAGCCACTAGACTAATGAAGAATCAATCAACCATGTAAGACAGTTCTTTATCGGTTAATAAGGTTCTTGTCAGACTAAAAGAGGTTTAACTCCCAAGGGAGCCACCGACTTGTTAAAACGAAAGAAACTGCGGCACAATGAGTATTATGATATGCAACAGTGTTTTGATAACTTATATGCTCAAAGTGTCGATGGTCAAAATTTCTATGACTTAATGAAACTAATTAGTTCAAATGAAAATATACGTCTTGCTTATCGAAACATCAAAAGAAATACTGGGAGTAAAACGGCAGGTTCAAATAGATTAACCATCGAGGATGTAAAACATTTATCTGTGGAAGAAGTGATTGAAAAGGTTCGATTAATGATAGGTTCGTACGAACCTCAAAAAGTTAGGCGTGTGTTCATACCAAAAGCGAATGGCAAAGTAAGACCCCTAGGAATTCCAACTATATGGGATAGAATACTTCAACAGTGCATTCTACAAGTGTTAGAGCCTATTTGCGAAGCGAAATTTCATAAACATAGCTACGGATTTAGACCGAACAGAAGCACACATCATGCCAAAGCTAGATTTGAGTTTCTTATCAACCAGACAGGGCTTCATCATTGTATTGATGTGGATATTAAAGGTTTCTTTGATAACGTCAACCATAGTAAACTATTGAAACAAATCTGGTCATTTGGGATAAGAGATAAAGCATTAATATCTATTATTTCAAAGCTTTTAAAAGCAGAAATTGAAGGTGAAGGAATACCATCACGAGGCGTGCCTCAAGGCGGTATCTTATCACCGTTATTATCAAATATTGTTCTAAATGAACTAGATTGGTGGGTTAGCGACCAATGGGAAACGTTTAAAACTAGGTTTAATTACAAGTATCCTGGAAAGTACCAACCACTGAAAAAGTCTAATTTAAAAGAATGCTTCATTGTTCGTTACGCCGATGACTTTAAAGTTATGTGTCGCACTCGGTCACAAGCGATTAAAATGAACTACGCCATCAAGGACTTTTTGAAAACAAGGCTACACCTTGAAACAAGTGAAGAAAAGTCAAATGTCTTAAATTTAAAGAAGAATTCGTCAGAATTCCTTGGTTTTTCTATTCGAGCTGTTCGGAAAGGTAAGACACGGATGGGTTATGTGGCTCAATCGAACATGACAAAGAAAGCAAAAACAAATGCATTCATAAAAATTAAAGAAGCTATCAAGGTAATTCAAAAGAAGCCATGTATAGAAACGGTGTGGCATTACAATACAGTAGTAATGGGAATCCAAAATTATTATGCAGCAGCCACACAAATCACAATTAATCTAAGTGAGTTGACCTCCCACCTTGGCAAGACTTTATATAATCGATTAAAAGACCTAAGAACAGAAGCGAAATTCACTGATATGACTAGCACATTACAAAAACGCTACAAGGGATATGACCCAAATTTCTATAAAATAAAGGATATGGTGTTTGTCCCAATTTATGCCCAACGGCATAAAACAAACCTCTGCTTTTCTCAGGATATTTGTAACTATACTGAAAAAGGCAGAAGAAAAATACACAACAGTCAAAAGGCGATTAATAAAAGTGTACTAAATCATATCATGAGAAGCTATATTCCAAATCGAACGATTGAATACAACGACAACCGCGTAAGTAGATTTATTGCCCAATACGGGAAATGTGCGATTACAGGAGCAGAACTTGGCAAAGATGAATGGCATTGTCATCATAAAAATCCTTATCATCTCTCAAGAGATGATAGTTATTCAAATTTGATAATATTGCAAGAATCTGTTCATCGTCTTGTACACTTAAAAGACACGGATAAAATTAAGGTGTCACTTAACGCTTTGAAGTTAAGTAAGAAGCAAAAAGAAAAGCTCAACGAACTCCGAAAACAGTGTAATAATGTTACAATCTGACTTTGAAATATAATTTCGCATCATTAAAATACATAGAATTGAATGAATTGGATTAGTTGGAACGCCGTATGCGGCGAAAGTCGCACGTACGGTGTGAACAGGGGGAAAAGGGAGCGATAACTTCAAACCCTTACCTATCTGTATGAAGAAGGAATTATCAAACTTAGAAACGAATGTTATTGCATTGGAGGTGAAATGAATATGAATGATTTATTTACAATAGACTGCGGTGAAATACTATTAAGAGAGTTTAGAATAGAAGATGTAGATGCTATTTATGAACTGACTTCACAACCCGAAGTTTATGAGTTTTTGCCAGATTGGCGTTCGACTAAAGAACAAAGATTAGATTGGGTTACAAATTATGAGATTCCAGAGAATAAAGAGTTTTTAGCTAATGTTCCAAGCATAGGCGAAAGGTGGCTGAAGTTGGGAATTATTTTAAAAGAAACTGACGAATTTATTGGTTTCTGTAATACTGGAATTAAAGAGGGACTAAGTGGACCAAATAGAGAAGTTGCTTACTCTATTTCTAAGCATTATAGAAATAAGAGATACACTACACAAGCACTAAATGGGTTAATAAATTACCTATTTGAAAACACTGATGTTGAACAATTAAATGCTGTAGTTCTTCCACATAATGTAGCTTCAAATAAAGTATTAGATAAATGTGGCTTTCAACATAGAGGGAATATTATGATAGAAAATCAACTACATTATCATTACACGCTAGTAAAAGATGATTTACATAAGTTAATTTAACTAACCAGCTAATAGAAACTCGCTGGTATTCCACAATCGGGCGCTATTCTTGAAAAAGAATTGTGTCCTTTTTTTGTATATAATGATAAGAACAATGAGGTGATTATATGAAAAATAGTGAATGGCGTAATAGGCTTGATGAGTTGGAACAGCGTTTTCCCCATGAAAAGCCTAAGTCGTACAACCAGATTATTAATACATTTAGAGAGTTGGTCATGACGAAGGATTTTGAAAAGCTGTCGGTTGCCGAGATTAGTGCAACCGCTGGAATATCTAGAAAAACCTTTTATCAATATTTTAAGGATAAAAATGAAATTGTAGAGAAGATTGTTTATGAGAACATTATCCAACCTATGAATCATATGCGAAATTTATCAGGATCATTTGAATTTCCTTCATTAACCATTATGAGTTGGTTATACGAACAATTTTATAAAGATCGTTTATTCTATTCGAGAATAAGCAGTTTTACTGGTCAGAATTCATTTTTTGAATTGATGTTCAGTTATACTAGCGACATGGTTTACGAGAAATTTAATTCGTTAAATATTTCTGAGCAGGAAAAGGAATACTCTATTTATTTTTATGCATCTTCACATACGATGGTCTTAACGAAATGGATTAACGACGGTATGCAAATTACTCCGAAAGAAATGGCTTCCTTTTATGAAAAGTGGACCATTCCAGCTATTTTAAATTATATAGATAATCAAAAGTAACATTTAGACTAAACTGTTACATTTTTTGTTACACAATAATTTTTTCGAGAATATAAAACGTTTATTGCTCCTTTTATACTGAATGTATAAATGAATTAATCTAAAGGAGTAATGATGATGGATCTTAAAGGTAAACGTATTATCGTAACAGGTGGCGCAAACGGAATCGCGGCTGGTACAGTTCGTGGTTATGTAAAAGCAGGAGCGACTGTAGCGGTATTAGATATTCAAGATGAAGTAGGTCAAAAAGTTGTAGAGCATGCAAACAGATTAGGTGAAGGAAAAGCAACATACTATCACTGTAACGTAGCAAATCGTGACGAAGTATTTTCTGTATTTGAACAAGCTGCAAAAGATATGGGCGGCTTAGACGTATTAGCTCATGTTGCAGGTGTTGAACGAATGGGTGCCGCTGAAGATTTCACAGAAGAGCAAATGCAATTCATTTGGTCTGTTAATATTAACGGTACAATTTTCACAAACCAAGCTGCACAAAAAATTATGGCTCAGCAAGAGGGAGAATTTGCCATTATTAACTTTGCATCTGATGCTGGTTTAGCAGGTATGGCAAACTCAGCTTTATATGCAGCATCAAAAGGTGCAGTATTCTCTTGGTCACGTACAATCGCATACGAATGGGCAATTAAATACAACATTCGTACAAACTGTGTAAACCCAACAATGAAAACACCAATGTACGAGCAATATTTAGCAGGATTAGAGCCAGAAGCGCGCGAAGCATTCTTAAAAGCAGAGCGTCTAAAAGTACCGATGAAAGGTGAAATGGGTGATGTAGATCGTGACATGGCACCAGTAATGGTATTCTTAGCTTCTGACGCATCAAGCTATATTAATGGACAAATTATCCCGGTAAATGGAGGTCGTAACATGTTACGCGGTTAATAACTTGTGCATATATACGTGTAGGTGGTCTAGTAGTAGTATTTTGGTGAAGATATAGCACTTAAAATCACTATCCAACCTATATATACTTTTGTTCTAGTTAAGTACTTAAAGTTACAATATAACAAGAAGTTTTACCCTATAGCCACTCTACTTATTGTAGGGTGGCTTTTATCTTATTCTACAATCGGGCGCTTTCCTGAAATAAAATGATTGGCCCTTTTTGAATTTTAAGGCCATATTGTTGAATAACAATATTATATATAAGGTCAATCGACACCTTTTAATTTAAAGGTGATTTTTAATTTGTATATAAGTATTTACTTATATACATTCCGGATATATACTATATATAAGCAAATGCTTATATAAAAGGTTGGAGGGTTACCATTGGATTTATTAGAACAACAACTAAAAGCATTGGCAGATAAAAACCGCCTTACGCTATTAGCTTGTATGAAAAACGGTGAGGTATGTGTTTGTGATTTTGTTGAAGTGCTTGGCATCTCGCAACCTGCTGTTAGTCAACAATTAAAAAAATTAAAAGATGCAGGCATCATACTAGAAAGAAAAGAAGGTACTTGGAAATATTACCGAATTGCAGAACAACTTTCACCTGTCGTAGAAGCTGTTATTAACGAACTAGAAGCTGAAGATGGATGCCATTGTAGAAATGGTACATGTTCTTCTTAGGAGGAAAGCAAAAAGGATGCGAATACACAAATCTGGCGATAAATCAGTCGAATTTTTCACGTCTTATATGCAACTTGTTTTACAAGCTAACATCACTTCAGCTGAAAATCTTGAAAATTACATGGCACAACACTTTTTTCAAAATGATCTATCTTCACTTGGTCCTATTACGCTTGCTAATTTTAAACAAGCACTTGAAATAATTATAAGAAATGAGGAATAAAAATGGAGTTTAATATTTTAACAAATTCATCTTGTTGCACACCAACTATAGGGCGCTGCGAACCAAAATATCCAATCGTGATCATTGGTGCAGGTCCTATTGGGTTAGCTGTAGCTGCTCATTTAAAAACTTACAATTTGCCATTTATCATATTAGAAAAAAAAGAGGTGGCCGCAAATGTTGCTTCATGGGAACATGTTCAACTATTTTCACCATGGGAATTTAATGTAGACAGTGCTGCTAAACAGTTATTAGAAAACAAAAGCTGGACGATGCCAAATAAAAATGAAATTCCAACTGGGAAAGCCTTTCGAGAAGACTATTTACTTCCTCTAAGTGAGTTGTTTCAAGATCAACTTCGTACAAATGAAGAAGTTATTGCGATTACAAAATTAGATACGGATAAAATGAAGTCGTCTAATCGAGCAAATAAGCCTTTCTTAATTTTTACTAAAAACGAGCAAGTAACAAAAACGTATAAAGCTAGCGCAATTATTGATGCGACAGGTACATGGGGACATTTCAATCCTGCTGTTAGTCATGGTGTTTGGTTACCAAGTGAAAAGGCAGCGTCACATAAGATCAATTACATGATTCCTAATGTAATTGATAACTCTTCGCGCTATTCAAATAAACGAATTGCTGTTGTAGGTGGTGGACATTCAGCCATCAATTCTCTACTTCAATTAGTGAAATTAAAAGAAGACTATGCACAAACTGAAATTACATGGATTTTACGCAAAAAGCGTATAGAAGAAGCTTTAGGTGGTGGAACTGCCGATGAGTTAGCTGCACGAGGTGAGCTAGGCTTAAAAATGAAACAAATCCTTTCAGATAAAACCATTAAAGTAGAAACACCTTTTTATATTCAATCTATTTTAGAGAAAGAAGAAGGATTGATTCTTAAAGATACAGACAAAAAAATTGGTCCTTTTGATGAACTAATAGTCAACACGGGCAATCGTCCAGATTTTTCGTTCCATAGTGAATTACGATACGAGGTGGATCCTTCGACAGAAGCTGTTTCTGCTATTGCTTCATTAATTGATCCAAACTTTCATAGTTGTGGAAGTGTACCTGCACATGGTGAAAAAGAGTTACGACAACCAGATGAAAACTTTTACATCGTTGGCTCGAAGTCATACGGACGCGCTCCAACATTCTTAATGGCTACTGGTTATGAACAAGTACGTTCAATTGTTGCGCACCTTGCAGGAGATACAGCAGCTGCTCTTGATTTGAAGTTATCACTCCCTGAAACGGGCGTATGTCATACAGGCATTGATGGATGTTGCCAATAATAAAGGAGTCTTGTACAATGATTCGTTCTTTAGAAAAGATTGATATACCAGATGTACTGAAGATTTATCAATTAGGAATCGATACAGGAATTGCTACATTTGAAACAAATGCTCCTTCTATAGAGGAATGGGATAAAAAATATCATCAGTATCTTCGATATGTTTATGAAGAGAATGAAAAAATTTTAGGGTGGGTATCCGTTACAGCTGTTTCTTCAAGAGAGGTTTATAAAGGCGTAGGAGAAGTAAGTGTTTATGTACACCCTCATGCTCAAGGTAAAGGTGTTGGTTGTCAATTGCTTCTTTATTTAATTGAGCAAGCCAAGCAATCGGGTTATTGGATGCTCCAATCATCAATATTTGAAGTGAATTTATCAAGTATTCAACTTCACAAAAAAACAGGATTTAATCTTGTGGGTTTACGCAAAGGGATAGCTAAAAAGAATGGACAATGGACGAACACTATTTTAATGGATAAACATTTAAAACTTGATTAATGCAGGAAAAAATATAAAAATTAATCTTCAACACTCGGGCGCTTTTTTTGAATAAGTTAATATTTCTCCAAGTATTTAGATTCTTACCACATTTGGATTGAAGTGATGTTGTTTACGAGCAGAAGAGAATGTGAATGATTCTACTTAAACTAAAGGGTGCGTTGATCCAAGAGGGATTAACGCATTTTTTTATTGGATTTTTTAACTAATGAGTAGGTAAGTGAAAGAATCGTTTTTAGCTTTTAATTCAATAATCGGTATAAATTGTCAATAAGTGGTGATTTAAGTGGTAGACACATACTGTGCAACAACGAATTATATGTTTAATGTTAACTTCTAGTGTGCATATAACAATGAGTTTGTTTAAAAGAGGAGTTACTGCAATGGTAAATTAATCGTTAGAGTAGCAGTTCTATAAGAAAAACTTATTAGAAATCATAAAATAATAAAAATTTACCTAATGGTGTGGATTCAATTAATATAAGAAGGAATAAAAGATTCACTAATTAAAGGGGGAATTACAATGGGGAGAGATATAAGGTTTAGGATGGCTACTGAAAAAGACTTAGATTCTATTGTTGCAATGCTTGCTGATGATATTTTAGGAAGTCAACGTGAGCGGTATGAGTAACCACTTCCTAATAGTTACATAAAAGCATTTGAGGCTATTACATCTGACCCTAATAACGAGTTAATAGTGGCTTGCGACGGCAATGAAGTAATTGGGGTACAACAAATTACTTTTACACCATATATTACTCATCAGGGTGGTTGGAGAGCTACTATAGAAGGAGTGAGAACATCAGCTTCTGTAAGAGGTAGAGGTGTAGGAACTGAATTAATTAGATGGGCAATTCAACGTGCAGAAGAACGTGGTTGTCATATAGTACAACTAACAACTGATAAAAAAAGACCAGATGCGTTAAGGTTTTATGAACAGTTAGGTTTTAAAGCAACACATGAAGGTTTAAAGCTAAAGCTATAAAATGATATCAAACTATTGGGGAGGGCTGTTACAGTCCTTTATTCATATTGTAAATAATTTAAAATAAAAAATGTAGGGGTTGCATTTAAGGTAATGGGTTTTAATGTTAAAGAGAAGAACGAAAAAGCAACAGAACCATTTGCTGTGCAGTACGAAACTATTATGCAACATTTTTTGTAGAAGTTCTTAAACTAACGTTGCAGTTTAGTTGAATAAAGAATGCGATTGCAGTTAGTGTAATAAGAATCTAATATAAATAAAAAGGATAAAAGAATTTTTTTAAAAAGTGAGGTTAAACACTATGAATGAGGAGTATTATGGACATTGGCACTTAGATTATTTCTCTAAAGAAACAGATTTTTATACAACAGCTATAGGATTTTGGAATGAAGAAGGAAGCTGGGATGTTTTTTTCAATGAATTAGAGGATAACGAGATGTATAAATTGTTCGGTAGTCTGGAGTATAAATTGGATAAGGATTTCGGGGTCTTATTGTTCAAAGCAAACGATTTTGATGAGGCACATGTTAAGTTCGTCAAGTGGGTAGAGGAAATATTGATACCATTTTTGGAAAGGAAATAAGAAGGCCTTCTTGCACTAACAGATGATATTGTTTAAAAAGCATTGCTACGGCATCTTTTTTATTTGGCTGTTTTCGTAAAGAATGTGGTTAATGGAATTAAAATAGATTAAAAGTGATTTAAAGCGAAATTTGAAGAACCTCATTATATTCTTTCGTTTTCAAATAACTTCGCAACTCCACTTTTTATGATATAATAGTTAATATTTTCTAATTATTCAAAAAAGGTGGTTTTGACTTGGCTCGTAAAATATCTCCTAATATTTTTTTAGCTCTCTCACTACTTTTCTTTATACTTATCCAGGCAAACATTTCTTTTGGGAAATTTGGACCTATTGTAGTAATTGCTATGGTCATATGTCCTTTTATTGCTTTACTATTTAGCATTAAAGGAACTGGCAAAGGAAAATGGTTAGCAATCACTTTTAGTATCTTCTTTATACTAACCGTTTCTTTATTGGGTTTTGTCGCAACATTCTTGTTAAAAGAATTTTAATTAACCTCATAAAATCAAAATGGTTGAAGAAAGATTAGAAGATGATCTGGTATTGTCTCAATATAAGATGCAGACCTATGATGGTCTATTTTTCTATGCATTTTTAAACATCTTGACAGTCATGTAATTAGATTTATAGATAGCACTAAATAGAAGTTGTTTCACTCGTTCTTTGTGAGCAACTTTTTCACTTTGTTCGAGGTATCGGAACCAATAGAGCTAGTTATCCAAATACTTCGTGGCCATGCGTTGAAACGGCTCAATAAACTTCTTAAGTCGCTAATGATAAGCAATAACGTGTTTGATATGGTAGAGGGAATTTTTACATAAAGCCCTTTACGAGCGTTTATCATTTCGTGTTGCAAGCCTTTATCTCTGGCAAACTTCTTGAATTATTAGCTGTATCAGAGCATAGCAAACTAGAAGGGGCAATGTCGATGCTTTTAATCCACCCTTTTCCTGCCATTTGTGAGATTTACTTGCCCATTACGATCAAGTGCAACCAAGACAAAGATTTCCTCGTTAGATATTCCCCTTTTGGTAGCAACACCACTACGTTTTCGAAGTTCTCTGTTAATACTCCTTTTCTTTCCCTTATTGCTTTCGAGAAAAAAGGTTAACGTGTCTCCACATATTCTAACGCCTCCCAAAAAAGCGTTATATTCTCTTTTTTAATTTTTTGACCTTTGATAAATAAGATGGGGATTATCATTGAAGATGAAGAAGGGATTAGAACACTAATTGAAGGAGTAGGAGTTTTTGGAGCGTATATTCCATTTACTTATAATCCGGTGTATAGTCCGATAATCGATATTTATAAATATTAAATATAATAATATTCCTTTACATTCAAGTTACTTTAAGGTTTAACATTAAATTTAAAGGAGGTGTG
>Ga0182738_1007841_pt1 | contig 10746 bp, 2 predicted proteins | sample eDN5th30CBELigMG_FD_128876 | JGI IMG/M metagenome (GOLD analysis project Ga0182738, IMG submission 128876) | Enriched Miracle-Growth compost microbial communities from Emeryville, California, USA - eDNA 5th pass 30_C BE-Lig MG (version 2)... ... | reverse complement strand
ACCAGAAACACAGTTCAATCTTTCTTTCCTATTTTCCGACACTTCATCAGTTAAAAGTCAAATTGGTTCAAGCTGAAAGAGGATTTTGAAAAGTTTTTTGAGAAGCAAATCGAAAAAAACCTTTCAGATTTTTTCTGGAATCTTATTTACTCAAGTTGATTCAAATTTGTTCATTTAAATTTGTTTTGAGATATGTATGAATAATGTAGTATTTAATCAGCAAAGATAAATTTAAAAGTTTTTAGTATGAACATTATTTTCCAATATAAAACTGAGATTTCAAAGAGACCCTTTTCAAGCAAAATTGAGTCTCAAACTCATCAATACAATACCTAGAAAATTGAACAATATTTTTTTGTTTTATGAGATGGATTGACCTGTCGGTTAATATTTGGAGCTGGAATCTGTTGTCTTCTAAATTGGCCTTGTCGCCTTGCAGTTGGTATTTGCTGCTGATTGACATAGAAACAGGTAGTTATGGCAATTTCAGCAATTTTCTCACTTTTTTTATTATAATCCATAATGAGGTTAGAATGTAAGTCATGAAACTCAATCCATTGTTTAATGATTTTATTAGCATCATTTGAGCCGAGTTTCCAAGCAGGAGTTTTTGCGATCTCCTTCAAAAAGGCATTCCTTAGTAATCGATAATCTTTTGTCATGCCTTTAAGCTTATCAAATTGCTCCAGTACAAATCGTGTGATTGGATTGAACCGATTATTTGCTGGATCATCTTCTCTTGCGTTGAAGATTATTTGTGTGTAGTCAAAGTGTTTGGTGTTGTCTCTGTGCCAAATCAAACTGAGAGCAGTTTTGTTTGCAAGGTCATATAATTCAACATGATCTGGAGCAAGCTCTACGATAGAGAGAGCTCGGTTTATGATTTTATTGTCCTCAAAATGTTTTTTTAAACTATCCAGGCCTGTAGCCAAAAGTGGCCCGATCCCAAAAGGATCAAGAGAAAGCAACTGTATAAAAAGGTTAACAAGGTTGAAATAGTCTGTTCCAGCCTTGATTTCAACTTGACCAGCAACTATGACTTTTGATGACGAATACACGGTATCAAAGGTTGATACAAATCCATCAAAATATTCTCTAATTGATCTCTTTTGAGCTTCTGAGTTTAGATAGAACAATTGGCGTTCAAGTACTTGACGATAGTGATTTAGTTTACATGCCAGTTCTTGTTCAACATCACTGTTCCTGTCCTCATTTCCTCCTCCCAAGAGCTCTTGATGAAAGTATTTTTGGTGAGAGAGTACCTTTCCTTTAATTTGAGAAGCAAGATTTTTATCTCTGCTTTCAAAAAGCTTTTGGCCTACTTCTTCAGTCAATTCTCTCAATTCGCCTTGATAAGCTTCTCCGTGAATATAAGAGCCGAAGATCTCTTCCAATTCAGGTCTTTCATTTGGATGGAATCGAAATACCTTTTGATCATTAAAACGGAAGATGAAATGATCACCGAAAGCGTTTCGCTTTTCTAAAAGAATGATGTTGAATTGGGGATTTCTGAGGGAATTCAAAACTGTAAGCAACCAAGAATCATTCTTAAGCAAGCGTCTTTTGTCAGTAATACTCTCCACCTTCTTCAAATCTACAGCTGCTTCTTTCATTCCTCCTTGAACATTGCTTTTGGTGAAGATTGGCTGATGTTGTTTATACTGGAGAGCAAAGATGTCTTGTTGCTGAGAAATAATGATTTTTGCTATTTCTTCTAATGTTTGTGGGATGTAATCCCCTTTGAGTTTATGCCGCTTTCCTTCAAATATTATTTCTCCGTCTCTTGTAAGCGAAACACTTAGGCCCTGCTTGATCAAGAGACTCAATTCTAAAGGAGTCATTTGCTCCTGTTCGAGCAATTTGTGACAAACTTTTCGATCAAAAGACTTTGCCTCAGGTGACAAAGATATCAATTTTTCGTGGTTATCGTGAATCCATTTGAGTCCCTCAGTATTTAAATAGTTGACCTGGAAATTAAGCACCTCTTTCGCCATTTTTGTCAAATTTTGGCGATCCGAATCATCCTCAGGCGCTCTTTCTTTGCCTATGAGCACCAGAGCCAGTTCGATGATTTGAGGCCCTTTGAGAGTGTTTATCTGGTTAATTTCTGATATCACCAGAGATTGAAGATCAGATAACTGCTCATCAAATTCAGCTTTTGAGATCTCACCCTCCTGTAATTTTTCAAAATTTCGTTGAATATCAAAACCGATTCGTCCTAATTCCTTCCCCTTGAATAATTTTTCTTGGATATCTCCACCAGTTTGATAAGCTTTAGGATCTTTAAAGAATTCCTCGAATAATTCAAAATTTTTGACATAGTTTTTCAAGCAATCGAAGAGGCCTGATATCAAGATCTCCCGGGTTTTTCTTGAAGGATGATTGAAATACTCAGTTAAGTCAGTGGGGTTCCTTGATAATATCTGGAGGAAGATTTCTTTAAGAAGAGAGGAAGATGAATCAGCAACGTCTGGATTTGAGTGCTGCAAAAGTCCAATGGAGATCTCAATAGCATCTCGAACAAGCGGGTTCTCGCTCTTCTTGAGCTCCATGAGCTTGATGATTTTGTCTGCAGCAGAGCTCCTTACATACCAATCAGGATCTTCTAAAAGTGAAGTTAAGAAAGTGAAGAGAATTTGGCACAGTTCAGTGTGATCATACTGAGGACTTATGTTCATTGTCTCTATGAGAATTGCTGAAACTGGTTCTTTAATCTGCCAATCGAATTCTTTAAAAACAGGAGTCAAGCTGTCGAGGACATACCTAATGAATTGAGTGTCCTTCTGGGAACCTATTTTCACGAGCTCTGTCATACAATCTGAAACTGCTGTTTTAACATTCCGATCAGGATCTATCAAAAGTAAAGCCAAGTCCGCAAAAATGTCTCTGATGAACTCAATATTATTCTCCTGGCCAAGCTCTGCTAATTCTATCACCTTGTCTGACACTAATTCTCTCGAAAATTGACATTTGAAGAGTGGAAGAATCATGCTGTTTAAGATCTCTTGGATTCGTAGAATGCTGAGAGTACCATTCTCCCAGCCGATCTTAATGAATTCTGTCATATCATTGAGAGCTGATTTTTGAACATACCACTTCTGGTGTTGTTGTAAGAGCGGACTCAGTCTTTTCAGGACGTTTTCAATAATTTGAGGATCGGTCACACTGCCCATCTTTGTCAAATTAATAATGATTCGAAAAACGCGGCTTCCAAGGTCGACACTCTGATCGGGTAAGAGAGGCTTGAATTTGTTCAAGACTTGATTGGCGAATGCGACTTGGCCTTGATGACCCATTTTCACCAATTCTTGAATGCTAGAAAAAGCTATGTCTTGTATGACAGGATGAGGATTTTCAATCAGGCGAGAGAAATCATACAATAACTCGCGAATCATGCCTGTGCATCCGCTATAATATATCTCGATTAAACCATTCAGAGATCCGATAGCTGAACTTTGGATTTCTTCAGAAGAATCTTTCAAGAGAGGGCTTAAGCTGCCCAGAATAATACCAACACGTTTAGTGTAAACGTCATCATTTCGGTTGAAAAACGTCATGGAGCGGATGAGAATACTTGAAACCAAGAGTTTTACTTCTTTCTTAGAGTTTATTAGAAGTGGTGCCAATTCTTTCCAAAATTTTTCAGCAAGCTCAGGATGAAGACTCCTGATTTCTAACAAAGCTTTTAAGTTTTCAAAAGCTGGTTCTCTTTGGACAACATCCTGCAAGACTGATTTTAAAGCTTTGAATAAATCTTCCAATAATTTGGCATCATGATGACCGCTTATCTCCATTAACGTGATAATAGTTTTTGAAGCTGAATTTTTGACACTGGCATCGGCATCAGGATAATTTAAAAATAGCGCCAAGGTTTTGAACAAATCGCTAAACATTTGAGCTTCAGTCTGAGCATCTATCCCCATCAATAATTTGGTGTTGTCTGATGCTAATTTTCTTAAATTTGAGTCATAATTTCTTAGTTGCTTGTTTAATTCGTCTAAGATGCCAGGAACCTCAGTTATCTGGCTTCTCTCTAAATTTTCTATTGCTTTTGAAGATAGATATCGGATATCCCAATCAGAATTTTTCAGGATATCTCCAGCCAGCTGAAGACCATCATGACCATTTTTCTCGATGAATTTGAGGACTGTGTCTAAAATCGAGTTTCTTATATTGAAGTCCGGATCCTCTAAAAGTAGAACCAAGCTATTTAGAACACTTCTGACTAATAGAGTTTTGTTATTGTCGTTAATTTCCATTAATTGTGTGATGCTATTATAAGCTGTTTCTCTCACAGAATGAGAATAATTTTGTAAAAGCGGAACTAAAGCATGTGACATATCTCTGATAAGCTGATTGTAGGAGCTCTCATTGATATCAATCAACTCAGTAACGATTTCTGAACATGATCTTTGTGGCCCAGAATCAGAAGGTCCGAAACAAGGAGCGAGATACTTTAAGAAATCGAGACTCAGTTGGATGTTGTTCTTGCAACTTATCTTCACTAACCTTATGGCACTAAAAGATGCCGACTTTCTGGAGACAAAATCAGATACTCCGAAGAATGTGCTCAAGCAGGCAAAGGTATTTTTGAAGAGAAGAGCATCATTTACACCACCACCAATCGTTGCTAGCTCGATGACAATGTCTGCTGCTGACTTTTTTACATGTGGATTAGGATCTTCGAAAAGTTGAGCCAAGTAGTCCAAGGCATTTCCAATGAGTTGATTGTCATCCTCGCAACCTCTCTTTACTAACTCGAGAAAATTGTGTGATGCCGACTTTCTGACATCCCAATCAGGATCTTGTAAAACTGGAGCCAAGCTTTCCAAGGTCTTTCTGATGAGTTGGGGGTAGTTCTTCCATCCTAATGTTGTTAACTTTGTCATATTGTTGGATGCTGATTCTCTGACAACCCTATCAAGGTCTTTTAAGAATGGATCTAAGCAATGCAAGGTGTCTTTGACGAGCCTAGAATCATTCTTCCAGCCGATCTTTGTTAACTCTGTTATAGTATCCAATTTTAACTTTTTTAGAGACTGATGAGTAGAATCATTCAAAACAGGAGTCAAGCTATTGATGACTGTTTTCACAAGTTCAGAGTTATTTTTACAGCTGATCTTTACTATCTCTTTGATCCTGTCTGATATCGGTTTTTCTTCTTTGTAAGATGAAGCATTTAAACTTGAAACCAAACTCTTTATAACGGTTTCTATAAGTTGGTTATCTTGGATGCCAGTCACCAGAATGAGATCTGTAATTGTCAAGAGTTTGGCTACGTCGATTCTGACATTTAATTCTTCTTTTAAGAAACCTTTTAATTTCTCGATAAATAATGAGTTTCGAGGCTTGCATGCAAGTTCTTGAATCGATTTGAGAGAGACTTCACCCAAATTATCATCATATACTGTTCCAAATAACGAGTCAGATAATTGGTTTTGGTTGAACTCATCGAGATCCAGATCTGACTTTCTGCAAATTGCAATAATCGCTTCGATATATCTCTTTCTCTCTTGCCATTTTATCTCATTCTGGCCCTTTTGAAATTCCAAAACTCTCTCAAATATTTTCTCTTGATCTTCTTTTGAAAATTTATTAATCATGCCACAAATAATCTCCATAATATCATTTGGACTCTCAGCTTTTTCTTTCAAAAGGAGCCTGCCATTTTGAGAGGGAAGAAAATATTCAATCAGAACTTCTCTCATACTATCACTTAGATAATCACTTTCTCTTAGCTGAAAACTCCATTTTGGTAAATCTCTCAAAACTACACTATCAATCAATCTCACAGCAATCTCCATGTTGGGCCTTCTCTTCTCTTCTTTGGTCGTCTGGGTTAAGAGATGTATCAGAAGGGTTATTTTCATTTCTTCTCCAAACTCAAGTATCCCATCTGGATTGCACATAATTGCATCCCAAAATGCAAGAAAGCCCTCCTCAACCTTTTCATCCTTTGCCGTACGCATCGCAGTACTGAAAATCCCAGCCATAAACTTCAGAGTGTTCAAGTAGTAGGGTTCGTTACGATGCTGAGCGATAAAATTAGCGATGTTTTCTCGCTTTTCATTAAGTATGAGCTTCTTGGCAAGATATTGAGCAGTTAGGAATTCCTGGAAGCTTTGATGAATAAAGCTAAAGTTATAAGATTGCAAGTCTGTCACAGATGGGTTTTTATTCGTGATCCAAACACCCTCAGGCTTTAACAGTCCATATTTATAAACCTTGTTGATCGTGGGCATCAACCTTTTCAGTTCATCAGTCAAATAGTTAATAGAGCTCTGTATTGAGACACTATGTTTGTCTCCTTTTCTTATTGTCCCCTGGATAATCAGGGTCTCAGGCCTTTGATCATCAGAAGCTTCAATACCTCCACCTGTCATTCTTTTGTAAGCAGTGTGTTGCAACACGAGCAGCTCGTCCAAGGGAATGTCTCCACCTCTCCATTTGCTCGAGAGCTCATAACGATCTTGTTCTGATAGAGATGTTTGATTTGCGTAATATCTCCATCCAAGGTGATCCACCACTTGGTGATATAAATCACTTATATTGGATACTCTCTGTAATGCTTGATTGGAATCGCCTTCAGACCAAATAAAGCATAGCATGGCAATAATCACAGGGGTATGACAAGCCTCTTTGATAAAAGAGTTTGCTCTGAGATATTCATCGAATGATTGACCTTTCTTTTGATTATTCTTGAAATAATTTGTTAAATACTCATTGATACCAGCAGGGCCAAAGCCACTATTTTCAATCGTTCTATTGAATTTATCAGTCATGTCTTTGCCAACAGCATTAGGCCTTGAGGTGACGAGAATATTTTCATGATTAAACATGCTCTCAAATAGTGTTTTATAAATGCCATTCATTTCATGAGCCACCTCGTCAAACCCATCCAATAACAACAGCGTCCCAGCAGTCTTCCAAGGCATATCTTCGAGTTTACAGAATTCTCCAGCAGTTGCACGCAAATGATAATAAACTAATTGCTTTAAGAGATCATCATTTTCATCTTGTCGACCATGACCATGACTGTAGTCCCAACCTCTGGTGAGTAATGTCTTAAATGAGACTTTGTAAACATAATCAAACTTATCATTCCACAACTCTCCCTGACTCCATTTGTAGGCTATGTACTGCGTCAAAGTGCTTTTGCCTGTGCCTGCTCCTCCAACGATAAGCAATTTATGAATTGGTCTCTTCATGAAGGCTTCTTCAATTGGCAGTAGATCAAAGATTGTCTCGAGATCCGTAATATCAACGTTGGGCCGATTTTGACCTCCTCTTATGGACATTTTGAGTTTGATGTAGTCGCTTTCGAGAAGTTGTTGAGGGATTTCATCCTCGAGACCTTGGATCAAAGGTATGATTTGATTCTGATTTTGATAGATGCGTTTCAGCTGGTCTTGAAATGTCAACATTTTTTTGAATGTTTATAAAAAATAGATAGATAAATCTTTATTTTTAGAGAGCTCAGTCTGTAAATAAAGCCTGTTTGAAAATTTAAATTGTGTACAAAGAAATTGTCGTTTATTTGAGCCTCACCCGCATAACTTCCCTGCACTGCAATTTAATTGGTTTCTTTTGAAAAAATTAGACATCCTATTACAGAAAATAAAATTATTAGTTTCATACTTTTTTAATTTAATTAATTAAATTCAAGAAGAGGCCCATCTGTCGTCGAGTATCTGAAAGTAGAAGTTTAATTCCTTTCATGAACTTTGAATTGTAAGAACAAACCTTCAGAGGATGGCAATCATGTAATGGGGCTGGACTAGTTTTCTCAAAAGGAGGTTTTTAAAAAATTTATTGAGCTCAACTTGAAATTTAGCCTTTTCTTTGATAACGAGGCTTATTGAGAATAGTTTTCAATTCAGATCTCATTCGAGAAGAAAAGGTTCAAAATAAAATTTAGCTTCATACTTTCAAAAGTGCTAAAGAGTGTTATAATTCGATCTCACTAATTCCCAAAAGAATCCTCAGCAAACAAAAAAATTATCTCGTAAAATTTCGATTGTTTTGGGTTTTTATTTTTTATCAAATGAACTGAAAAATTTTTCTTTTTGGAATTTGGAGATGATTTTAAAGGCTTCACAGAAAAAACATGTTTAAGACTGAGATGATATGAATCTTCGAACTCACTATTTATGCTATTTATTTATGCTTAGAAAATACGTACCGTCATTCTTCTTATTCCGAACCCACCCCAAAAAATTTTTTGAACTTTTATAGCTCTTAACAAAAAGAGTAAAAAAGAACTTAGGAGATCTGATACCTATTTTTCTTTCAAAGCATCTCTTTTATCAATTGAATTGGTTTTTGGGTCTTTTCTATTAAAATTCAATTTCTCCTTAGTGACTTATCTTATTCATTGACGAGAGTTGAATTTTCTATCAGGAAAACACATAAAAGATTCTGTTGATTTCATTTTAACCTTTTTATCTCACATCATATTTCTTCGTCAAATCACATAAAAAAGATTTTTGATATTTTTCCTCCAATCCCGTTTGTGCAAAATCATCTTCAGCTCGATATTCCCAGTGAGCACGACCGCTCGCAGAAAGGTCAAATCATTTCATACTTCAAGCGAGCTCCAACAATAAATCTCAATGAGTAAACAAATTTAGACACAACAAATATATCAATATGACAAGCTCAGAGATCCAACTCAAGAAGACTTTTAATCTTCCATTTTCTCAAGAATACTCTCAGCAAACAATTTGTCAAGAGAATAACAACCTAATACTCCATCAAGATGTGCTGACTTTAAAGATTACAATTTACAAAACCTATTCTAGCCAAGGGCCACTAAAGTCCTCAATATATATCTCCACAAGTAGTTCTTACTCATTAAGAAATCTTGCTAATTCTCTCTTTAAGAAATTTGTTGAGTTAAATTATTGACTTGAATTGATAACAAAATTTTATAAAAAAATTCTCTGATTGGAGTTTCTTGAGTTTTTTTTGGATTTTCAAACATCAAAGGTTTTAGTAACAACTGAAACTTCAAACATTTCCTCTCGAGAATCTAATTCTTTTCAATTTCTTGAGAATTTAATTTTTGTTTCGAGGTCAATTTATTGAAATATAAAGACTCTCTTCTGATATGCTGAGACCCTCAAACGAATCTGCGAGATTTCGATTTAGTTTGTGTACTTTAGAAGATGTTTCTTGGAGGAAAAAATTAAAACAGGTAAAGGCCCTGGATTCTCTTTTTCCTGAGAATGACCAAATAAAAATGTAGTTTCAAAATCACAATCCCGGTCTCAGGTTTTGATTTTTTATCGTAAAGAGTTTTTGTGAATTTGAGAGATTTTCAAAATTTCGGACTACTACTCCTGACTTCTGTAAAGAGACTCGAAGAATTCTTTTCAAAAGAGAGGCTAGATCAGGAAACAGACATTTGTTCCAAACAAGAAGACTTCTTTGATTTCTTTTCTTCCCTTAGCCTTCAAGGATTTGTTTCCAGAGATTTTCGAAAGAAAAAGAGAAAGTATCTCAAATTCATCGTCATGAGTGAAAAAGAAAGTTCAAACTTGGAGAATGGATTCACATTTCTTTTGAAGAAGGCAGATCAAATATTGAATACCTTTATGTTTCTAATTAAGAACCCTGCTCCAATTAAGACCGCTGCTCCTCTTCAGGACCCTCAAAACTCACTTCAAAAAACCTTTTCTTTGGACTGTTCTAATTGATGACCATAAAAATTTGGGGAAATTCTTTCAGGGATGGTGTCTTAATACTATATACATAACGGTAGATATTTTTATAGAACCTCCATGCAAATATAAACATTGAGATAAAAATTGGACTGTTTTCTCTAGCAAAATACTCAAATTGTAAAGAGATCTTAAGCAATAACATAACAGATCAAACTCCTTTTGAGAAGGAAAGTTCCCAAAATAAAGAAACATCCCTGGTTTTTTATTTTCCTAAAAAATTCCACAGCAATGAGCTTTCTTTTTCTGAGGTGGATTGAGCAGTTGGCTTGGATCTGCAGCTTGAAGAAATATTTCGACCATCTGATCATGATCCATTCGGTATTGAGGATTTGTTTTATTTAATTCCACCCAGAGATCAAGAACCCTCCTGGAATCACTTTCACCAAGTTTAAAAGCTGACACCTGTTGAGTTTCTCTCTTTGCTAGATGACATTTCACCATCTTGCTTTTCAATTTCTTGAGCCTATTTTTGAGTTTGCTCCTGCAGTTCTTTGGTTGCACATCTTCTTTTGCATTAAAAATTTTTTCCCGATATTTTTCTTCTGAAATTAATTTAAAAGCAGTCTTCCAGGCTAAGTCGCTTAATTCCACTTCATCAATGGCAATGTTCTTAACAAGATGAGCTTCATTCTTTATTTTCGTTGCGATAATGTAGCTTTTAGCTTCATCAAGGAAAAAGGCTAAAACATCTCCTGCACCAGTCGGATCAAGATGACCCAACTGGATGAAAAGATTTGCAATGCCAAAATAGGATGCTCCCGTATCGATTGCAACTCTATCAGCGGATATTACTTTTGCTGATAGATGTTCAGTGGATAAGGCTGATACAAATCCATTACAGTATGCTTCGATTGAGAATCTTTCGTTTCCAAGAAGGCCAAGGGATGTTAACATGTCTTTCAGTTTTCCGCGATTATAATCAAGTTTGTTTTTCATCGCATTTTGTATCATTTGGTGCCGATCTTCGCTTCCTATCCCCAAAAGCTCTTGCTGAGAGTAAGTCATTCTGGAAAGTGGGGTT
>Ga0182738_1007840_pt1 | contig 10747 bp, 8 predicted proteins | sample eDN5th30CBELigMG_FD_128876 | JGI IMG/M metagenome (GOLD analysis project Ga0182738, IMG submission 128876) | Enriched Miracle-Growth compost microbial communities from Emeryville, California, USA - eDNA 5th pass 30_C BE-Lig MG (version 2)... ... | reverse complement strand
CCGTTAGTTTGGCTTAACCGCCGAGATCAAGAATGTCGGATTCAGCGCGTCGAAGCGGATACGCTCCAGTTGGTAGGTACCGCGGGCGACGTTGATCATCCGCACCTGCACGTTGGGGATATGGCGGTGCAGCGCCTCGTGGACGCCGCCCACGTTTTCTACACTCGCCACGTTCACCACAATGCGCCCGCCCGGCCGAACCCGGTCGTACACCGCCTCGACCAGCAGGGCCACGTCGCGACCGGTGCCGCCGATGAACACGGCATCGGGATCTGGCAGGTCTTGGCAGGCCTCCGGGGCCCGGCCCAGCACCGGCGTAAGGTTCTTCAGCCCGAACCGCTCGGCGTTGGAGACAATCAGCCGGTGATCGTCGGCATCCATTTCAATGGCGAATACCCGGCCGGTGGCGGCAATCTGCGCGGCTTCCACGGACACCGAGCCGCTACCGGCGCCCACGTCCCACACCACGCTCGATGGCCCCAAGTCCATCTCGGCCAGCGCCATCGAACGCACCTCGCAGGGCGTTAGCAATCCCTGCTTGGGCTTGGACTGCAAGAACGCTTCGTCAGGGTTCCCAAACAGCCGCCGGCCAACCTGCTCGCTGGGCCGGTCGGGCACGTCGGGCTTGCGCACCAGGATCAGCACGTTCAGTGGATCGAACGTCATCTTGGCGATATAGCCAAGCTCACCGTAGGTGACACGTTCGTCGGGCGAGCCCAGATTCTCGCAAACGTAGGCGTTGAAGTAATCGATGCCCCGGTCGAGCAGTTCCTGGGCGACCACAGCCGGCGTGTAGGTCTCGCTGGTGAACAGACCGGCTTTCTCGGCAATCCGAATCCGCTCCAGCACCGACGCCAGCGAATGGTTCGCCAGGTTGGTCAGAAAAGCTTCTTCCCAGCTTTCCTTAACCCGGGCGAACGCCAACTGCATGCTGCTGACGTGCGGAATGACATCGAATGTGTCTTTGCCGAGCCGATCGCACAGGTAACGGGCAATGCCGTAGAACAGCGGATCGCCCGAGGCCAGCACGACCACCTTCTTGTTGCCGCGGTTGGCCACGGCATCGAGGGCCAATTGCAGATCGTTGCCGATCACCAGCCGCTGCTGCTTGCCAGCCGGAACCCGAGCGAGCGTGTTGTCCGCCCCGATCAGCAGGTCAGCCTGCTCGATGGTTTTCCGCGCGGCGGCGGTCAAACTCTCCACCCCTCCGTCGCCCACTCCGATGATGCATACGCGTTGCGGTTCGTCGGCCACTGCTGCGGGTTCTCCAGAGCGCTGAATGTAAACCTGAATTGAAGCCGCCCCTCGGTATCGTCACCGCGGAACGAGCAGTCGTTAATAGCTAGTCATAAGGTTATTCGTGCGCGGTGGCTTCGACGGTCGGGCATGGCACCGTGTGCCGTACCACTTGCTGGCATGTGGGGCAGCGTTCGCCGCGACGCAGGAAGAATGCGCCCAGTTTCCATGCCAGCACCACCCCCAAGGTCGTGCCTGCACCAAACAAAAAGCTCATCAGCGGATATTCGTTGACCGTAACGTGAGCAAGCAGGTTCATCCTTGGCCTCGATGAAAAAGTGGCTGGGGAATGGGACCGTTCTCAGTGTACCGCACTTGGGCGGGAGCAACCAAGCCCCGGAATTCCGGGGCGCGGGCTTTGCATCCATACCGCTAGAAAGATGCCCCATTGCGGGCAAACTGGCCTATCGCGTCGGAAAACACCGAATGAGCAGGCCGCTACGCTAGCAACCCCGGGAAACGACCTAGCCGCTGCGACGGGCGCTCGCTATACTCCCGCCCCTGTCGGCATCCGGCTGTCTGCGCGATGCGCTATGCAGACGGCCGGGGCGACTCCCTTTCTCTACCGTTCTCCGCTTCGTTTCGCCTCGATCACGAGTAGGCAGTGGATCGACTTCCGCGCTGCAACCGACCAACGCTGCGCGCCGCCCTGTGGCTGGCCTTGGCCGCCGTATGCCTGATGGAAACAGGCTGCGTCACGCGGCGGCTCACGGTTCGCAGCAATCCGCCGGGGGCCATGGTCTACATCGACGATTACGAGATCGGCCCCACGCCGGTCAGCGTGCCGTACACCTATTATGGCACCCGCAAGATCGTACTGGTGAAGGATGGCTACGAAACGTTGACCGTGATGCAGCGGATTCCCGCACCGTGGTACGACGTGTTCCCGCTCGACTTTTTCAGCGAGAACGTCATTCCCTGGGAAATCCGCGACCAGCGGACGGTGGACTTCAACCTGACGCCCAAGCTGGTGTTGCCGCGCGAAACGGTCCGCGAGCGAGGCGAGGAACTGCGGCAGCGCACCATCGGTTCGGCCGTTGTGCCGGCCGGAACGCCCATGCCTTCGCCGCAAGCCCCGCTGCCACCTGGCGTGCTCCGCAACGAGACCATTCCGCCGGGCGCTCGGCCCGCGGCACCGCTGCCGCCCCCGCCCGGGGCGCCTGCGGTCCTGCCGCCGCCTCCCAACACCAACATCGCGCCCTCGCGCGAGTCACCGGTTACGCTCCCACCGCCGCAGTAACGACTGCCGGATGAGCCAACCGTCCGCACGGTTTCTCGCGTACGCGGCTTACAGCACCGGGAACAACCGTTTGCGGGCTTCTTCGTCGGCCGCGCCGGCATACTCGCTGATCTCGTACGCTTCGCAGAACTCGATCTTGCTGCCGCGCTCGGCACCGTACGTTTCAATCAGCCGATCGCGGAACCGCTGGGCAAACGGCCTCACCCGCTCCAGGTACCACTCGCGCAGCCATGCCAACCGTTCAGCCTCATTGGCGGGCACTTCGTGCAATCGCGCCTGGTTGGCCGGCAGCCACTCGTACACCTGAGAGACATGGCAATTGAGCATCGCCACCACCTGATCGATGTACTCAGTGGTATCGATCACCGCGTCTGGTTGCAGCGGATACGGCTTGGTGAAGCGGTCGGGCATGTAAGCCACAACCGGCTCTTCGTGCTTCTGCACCACGGGCACGTCGGGCACCACGGCCGGCACGGTGACCATGTACGAGGCGTCGCGCACCACGTTGCCCACCGCGCGATGGTCCGGGTGATAATCGTTGGGCCGGTGCGTCAGTACCAGGTGCGGCCGGTAGGTGCGGATCTCGCGGATCACCTGCCACCGGACTTCCAGCGTGGGCTGAAGCATGCCGTCGTGATTGTCCCAGGTGACGTACGTGGCACCGATCACGTTGCCGGCCGCGGCCGCTTCAGCCCGGCGGCGTTCGGCCAGGGCCTGGCCGCGCATCTCGTGATGGCCTGCATCGCCGTTGGTAATCGAAACGATGCGCACCTCATGTCCCAGTTTCCGGTACAGGGACATCAGCCCTCCGGCATGGATGTCGGCATCGTCGGGATGGGCCCCCAGCACCAGCAGACGCAGTTTTTCAGCCATGGCTTCCGCAACAACCAAACAAGGTAAGTAGTTTCCGTGATCGACAGCCCGCGCGGGTGCCACCGCCCTTACGGCCGAAAGCGGCGCAGGCGGGGCAACCGAGAGAAGGTTGTACCACGCCTGCGCCCCGTCCGAAAATCCCCCACCCGAGCAAAGCGGCGGCACTTCGGCCGCCGCACTTCCAGCTAGGCCGGATTTGCGTTCCACAATTTTGCCTGGCCGGCAAAAACGGTCCGGCCCCAACCGTAATCCAAGAGTCGGACGCGATGCCTATCGCATCATGCGGCCGGCCAAAGGGCGCTACGTTTCGCCAAGAATGAGCGAACCGGCCATTGGGCTGGGTGTCCTGTAGAAAGCCGGCCAAGGCAAGCCATGCGGCCGGAAATTGAAACCAACTCGCGGAGACGCAACCACGACCGCCCAACTGCCGGCTTGGAGTACATCTCTTCCATGTGAGGGACCGTTCTGAGCCACCCACCTCGTTGGAAGGTCGCGCTGCCCGAAGCACTTCATCCACCGAGTAACGTTCCATCACCCAAACAACACACGGCGACTGACCGGTTGGAGTACATCGGTTAGAGCGCGCCCCGGACAGGGGCGAGGTGCGGGTTCAAGTCCCGCCCGCAAGCCACGCTTGCGAGTAGCTCAAAAAAACCTCTGGCCACCGCTTTGTCGCCACCTTATTGCGTGCTGCGTAGCCTATTGCCCGAAGGTGATCCGATGTGCGGCCGCTACGATATGACCGACTGCCCGATTGGAGTACATGATTGCATCATCCGGAGGTTGTGGGTTCGAGTCCCACCGGCGCCACTTCAAAATAGGCTTAACCTAGCGCCGTAGCTCAAAGGCAGAGCGCCGTAAAGGCTCTGATCAACTCTTCGTCGGTCTCTATTTATTTCTAAGCACTTCTCGACTGCTCTGTTGGAGTACATGAGGGCTCTGTGATCCCACTCCCGGGATCGTGCGGGTTCGAATCCTGCCGGCACCTTGTTGCCGTGGTGAAATGGTAGCCACGCAGAGTTAGCAGGCCGCCTGAATCGGTCCAAGGGTGCGCGTTTTTTCATAACACGTAGTCCTAAGTGCCGTGTTGGGCGCGAGCTTGATTCTCTAACGACCCCTTCGTCGGGATGGATAGCCGGCGGCAGGTCTGGTGACCGCCGGCTATCTCATGATCTACCCATGTCGCCAGCGCATTGATGATTGTTCGATATTGATGAAAGGAGGCCGCCCATGGCAAACAAGCGACTGTTCTCGAGCATTTTCAGCCGGGAGCCGCGCGCGAATGCCGTCAACGAAGCCGGCGGTGCGGCCTACGCGCTGGAGCCTAAGCACGCGCTGGCGCAGATGGCCGCAACCGGCACGTTTGGCAACGTGTACTACGCTACGGCAGAAACGCAGCTTAAGGCGATGCGCCGTCTGATCGACCAGGTGGACGATAACGTCTTCCTGGCCAAGCTGGCGGTGTACGCGCGCGAAAAGGCGTTCATGAAGGACATGCCGGCGGCGCTGCTGGTGGTACTATCCACCCGCGATACCGCTCTGATGCACCAGGTGTTCGACCGCGTGGTCGACAACGGCCGCGTGCTGCGCACCGTGTTCCAGATGGTACGGTCGGGCCAGTTCGGCCGCAGCAGCCTGGCGTCGAGCATGCAGCGGGCGTTCCAGCGCTGGCTGAACGAGGCGTCGGTAGCCAAGCTGCTGTCGGCGTCGATCGGTAACGATCCGAGCCTGCGCGACGTTCTGCGTCTGGCTCGACCTACGCCCACGGACAACCAGCGGCGAGCCCTGTTCGGCTGGCTGACCGACAAGGAAGTTGCCAAGTGGGCCCCGGCCTCGGAAGCCGACTTGCCGGACGAGGTCCAGAAGCTGGTCGCGTACCGCCAGGCAACCAACGAGGACGTGCAGGCGCAGCTTGTGGCGGAACTGCCGGCGCGGTGGGACTTGCTGGCCGATGCGGCTAGCGGTCCGGCCGTGTGGAAGGCGATTGCCCGACGCATGGGCCCGCAGGCGCTGCGCATGAACCTGAACACGCTGCTGCGGCATGAGGTGCTGAACGATCCGCAGATGGTGAACTACGTGGCCGCTCGACTGTCGGACGCCGCTGAAATTCGCCGCTCGCGGCAGTTCCCGTACCAGTACCTGGCCGCCTACTTGAACGTGTCGCTGGAGATTCCGCAGAAGATTCGGAAGGCGCTGAACGAGGCCGCCGAAATCGCCTGCGGCAATATCCCGACACTGCCAGGTCCGGTGGTCATCGGCGTGGATACCTCGGGTTCGATGCAGTGCCCCGTAACCGGCTACCGCGGCCTTGGTTCCACCAGCCGCATGCGGTGCGTGGACGTGGCGGCGTTGTTTGCAGCCGCGGTGCTGCGCAAGAACCCGGACAGCGTTGTGGTACCGTTCGACACCAAGGCCTACGAGGCCAGCTTCGATCCGTGCGACTCAATCCTGAGCCTGGCACAGCGGCTGGCCACCTACGGCGGCGGTGGTACCGACTGCTCGGTTGCGCTGCGTGCAGCGAACAACCGCTACAAGCAGCGGCCCTTCGCTGGCATGGTCCTGGTGAGCGACAACGAAAGCTGGGTGTACCGCAACCGTCCGTGGGTCAGCGCGGACAGCGGCGCGACCGGCGTCATGCGCGAGTGGCGGAAGTTTGTCGAGCAGAAGCAGAAGCTGGGCGTCCGTCGTCCGAAGCTGATCTGCATCGATATTCAGCCGTACGACACCACGCAGGCACCGGAGCGCGACGACATCCTGAACGTCGGCGGCTTCAGTGACGCCGTGTTCCAGGTGTTGGCTTCGTTCCTGGCCGACGACTCGGCACGATTTGTCGCCGAGGTCGAGGCGATCGAACTGTGATCGCTGGGGTGTTCCTAACCCGTGATTTGTGTACGCCAGGCAGGGCCGGCATATTGCCACCCTGCCTGGCTGCACATTTGATAGCCCAAAATGCTACGGCTGACACAGCATGGCCGCCGTTTGCACGGCCAGGTAAAGGCTGTCGGGCATCGCCTTGCCTTGCCAGGCGATATCGAACGCCGTGCCATGATCGACGCTGGTTCGTACCATCGGCAGCCCCAGCGTGGTGTTGATGGCCGAATCAAATGCCAAGGCCTTGAGAGGGATCAATCCTTGGTCGTGGTACATGCACACGTAGGCATCGGTTTCATCGCGGCGCCAGGGCAGAAAGGCCGTGTCGGGCGAAATGGGCCCGGTGACATCGATGCCCTTGGCTTGAGCCGCGGCGACGGCCGGCTGAATGATCCGCTGTTCTTCCTGCTGCCCAAACAATCCGCCCTCGCCGGCGTGCGGGTTCAAGCCACATACCACCAGGCGAGGTTCGCGACCCCGCAGCCGACGCATGGCCGCTGCCGTCAAATCGATCACTTCGATGATCCGTTCGGTGGTGAGCAGCGCCGGCACCTCGGCATAGCCCACGTGCACCGTAACCAGGCTGCACGTGATCTGCGGCGCGGTGAGCATCATACACGACCGCGCAGCCTGCATCCGCTCGGCAAAGATTTCCGTGTGGCCCGGGTAGCGGTAGCCGGCGGCGTGCAGGGCCTCTTTATGGATAGGGCCAGTGGCGACGGCCTGAACCTGGCCAGCCAGAGCCGCATCGATGGCCGCTTCAATGTAAGCGTAAGCGGCCGCGCCGCAGGCAGCCTGAATGCGGCCTGGCACAATCGCCGCTGCATCAAGCTGGCCCAGGTCATAGACGGCAGGCGTATCGATGGCCGCCCAGTCGATGGGTTCACCGGAAGTAAACCGCGGCGCCGTTAGCGGCAGCCCTAGCTGCGTGGCTACGCGCTGCAAAATGCTCCAGTCGCCAAACACGATCGGGGTACAAACCTGGGCGGTGGCTGCATGCGTGAGCAGGTGCAGACACAGTTCCGGCCCGATCCCGGCCGGGTCGCCCATCGTGACGGCAATACGCGGTTTGGTGTCGTTCATCGGGGGGGAAATCAAGATTGACCACGCGGGCCAGCGGCTTTACCGATCGCTAAGGACAATGGGCGTGTGCTCCTGCTTTTAGCGTACGAGTTTGCCGGTCGCTCGTGCCGCATTAGCCATCCAGCGGCTTATCGGCTTTTTGTGCCCAGTTCGCACGGCTCACAGAGCCTTGGCACGCCCGTAGGGTCCGCTGTGCGGACCACGAACGAGGTACACGCGCCAACGGCATGCCGGCGCACATTCCCTCACTAACGTTTTGGGGGTATGATTGCTCGCTCAAGCGCATGTACCCAATGCGCACGGCTCACAGAACTGTAGTACGCACCTAAGCATTATGCACGGCAGGCAGAGCCATAGCACGCGCTGGCTTACAGCTCGCTGGCCAGTTTCCAGTCGGCCAGTTCCAGTTCGACGTTGGCTTTGCCGTTGAACACGTTCACCTTGGGGCGGAAGGCCACGGCCAGTTCGGCTCCCTGGCATTTTTCCAGGTCGTCGGCCCATTCGCCGCCGCCAAATGCCACCGAACGCAGTTTCACCCCGTGCTGCTCCAGATGCAGCGACAGGTGCCGATCGCCGCCGCCCATCTTGCGCGGCGGGCTCGCCAGACGCACGCCCGTGGTACACAGCAGCGGCCGGGCGTTGCCGGCGCCAAAGGGCGCCAGTTGATCAATCTGGCCGACGGTCTTGAGGGTAAACGCCGAGAGCGGGGCCTCGACATCGATCGCCAGTTCGGCAATGCGTTCTTCAGGCGTGATCCGCTCGGCCACGTACTCGCAGAAATCGCCGCGGAAGTGATCGATCTGATCTTCGTCCAGGCTCAAGCCGGCCGCCGCGGCATGGCCGCCAAACTTCCGCAGCCGATGGCTGCACGCCTGGAGCGCCTCGTGGACGTTGAAGCCTGGCACGCTGCGGCACGACCCGCTGGCGGGCCGGTCGCCCAGGTCCGAAAGTGCAAGCAGGATCACAGGACGGTTGAACTTCTCGGCCAACCGGCCAGCCACGATGCCGATGATGCCGCCGTGCCAGCCGCGCCCGGCCAGCACCAGGGCCGGATCGTTTTCGGGATCGAACTGTTCCTGGGCCTGCTTGAGCGCCGCCAGGTACACGCTCTGCTCCAGCGAACGCCGCGACACGTTCAACTGGTCGATGTATTGGGCCAGTTCCTGGGCACGGTTAGGGCAGCGGGTGGTTAGCAGTTCGACCGCCAATCGGGCCTGGCCCAAGCGGCCGGCCGCGTTCAGCCGCGGAGCAATTCCAAAGCCGATGTCCTCGCTGCTGTATTGCGGTTTGTTGCCGCCCATCACGTCCAGCAGCGTCCGCAGCCCAAGCGTGCTCCAGTCGCGCAGGTGCTGGATCGCATGGCGCACCAGGATGCGGTTCTCGTCGACCAGGGGAACCACGTCGGCCACGGTGCCCAGCGAGGCCAGCACCATCGCCCGGCACAAGAACTCCCGCATCTCGCCGCTGGTGCGGCCGGTGCCTCCGGCGGCGACTACGCCCAGGGCCCAGGCCAGCTTGAATGCCACCCCCGCCCCCGACAACCCGGTAAAGGGGTATTCATGGCCCGGCAGTCGCGGGTGAACGAGCAGCGCGTCGGGCAGTTGCTCGCCCATCTCGTGATGGTCGGTGATGATCAGGTCGATGCCCAGTTCACGGGCCAGACTGGCTTCGTTTACGGCGGTGATGCCGCAATCGACCGTCACCACCACCTGGGTCCCTTCTTCCGCCAGGGACTTCAGAGCCCGGCGGTTCAGCCCGTAACCATCGGTCTGGCGGTGCGGGATGTGGTAGCTGACATTGGCTTTGAGGAGCCGCAGGGCTTCCAGCAGGATACTGCTGCCGCTAACGCCATCGACGTCGTAATCGCCGTAAATGACGATCCGTTTGCCTTCGCGCACTGCCTCCCACAACCGCACCGCGGCCGCTTCCACGCCGGGCAATTCCATCGGCTGGCGGAGCTTGGCTAGCGGAGCCGCAAGGAAATCACGGGCGGTATCCGGGTGTGAAATCCCCCGGCACAGCAGCAGCTGGGCAACCACGGCGGGGATACCCGCGGCTCGCCCCAGGTCGGCCACACGTTGCGGATCGTGCGTGGCAATGCGCCAGCGTTTGGTCATCGTCCTGATTTCTCGTCGCTTCGATGGGAGCTCCGTACAAGCCGCTATTGTGGCAGGCGGGGCGAGCAGATGCTAGCACCACCCTCCGGGCGGTTCCCGGCGGCATTCATTGTACGCGGCGTGACCCGATGGGGCGCTACACGGTCATGCCGCCATCGACGGTGAGCACCTGGCCGGTGATGTACCGGGCAGCACCGCTGGCCAAAAAGGTCACGGCCTCGGCAATGTCCTCAGGCTGGCCAAGCTGCTTGCAGGGGATGCGTTTCTTGGCTTCTTCCTTGCCAAGCTCGCCCAGGGCGGCGGTCATGTCCGTCTCGATGAAGCCGGGGGCCACGGCGTTGACGGTCACATTGCGGCCGGCCAGTTCCAGGGCCATGCTCTGGGTGAAGCCGATCACGCCAGCCTTGGAGGCCGAGTAGTTGGTTTGGCCCTTGTTGCCCCGGATGCCCGACACGCTGGAGAGGTTGATGATCCGGCCGTAGCGCTGCGACATCATGATGCGAGAAGCGGCCCGCGACAGCAGGAACACGCCCCGCAGGTTGGTGGCGATGACGTCGTCCCACTGCTCGTCCGACATCCGCGGCAGCAGCGTGTCGCGGGTGATGCCGGCGTTGTTGACCACGATGTCCAGTCGGCCGAAATCTTCCGTCACCTGGCCCACAAGCTGATCGACGGCGGCGCTGTCGCTCACGTTGCACACGTAAGCCTTGGCCTTGCCGCCGGCGGAAGTGATGGCGTCGACCGTTTCGCGCAGCTTTTCTTCGTTGGTGGCGACACAAGCCACGGTGGCGCCATTGCGGGCCAAGGAGGCGGCGATCGCCCGGCCGATCCCCCGCGAGGCCCCAGTAACCAGGGCAACCTGGTCCTTGAGATCGACTTGAATTTGAGCGGGAGCGGTGGCGGCCTTCGCCATGACGACTACCTCTATCTGATGGCTAACGGACTAGTGGGAACGGGGACGGTGGGGCGGCCAACACACTTTTCGACTGGCCCCGCGCAGGCAGGAACCGCAGCCGCGCGGACACGCCGCGATGCCGCCAGCGGCAGCCACGCTGGGGGCCGCCGACTTAGATCGGACCAGTTTAATGAAACGGCCAGCCCAGGGCTAGGGTGCCAGCTAGCATCAGCGGCCCCGGCCTGTGACCGGGTAGGCGGGGTCCTGAAAACCGCGGCCGCTGTGTTCGCCGGGGGGCACCAGGCTGTCGACCAGGGCCTCGTCCTCGTCCGTAACGGCAATCTCCAAGCAGCCCAGGTTGTCCTGGTACTG
>Ga0182738_1007839_pt1 | contig 10750 bp, 11 predicted proteins | sample eDN5th30CBELigMG_FD_128876 | JGI IMG/M metagenome (GOLD analysis project Ga0182738, IMG submission 128876) | Enriched Miracle-Growth compost microbial communities from Emeryville, California, USA - eDNA 5th pass 30_C BE-Lig MG (version 2)... ... | reverse complement strand
CTAATTGAAACCTGTACCAATAATAGCCATAAGCCGTTCCTACTATGTTAATAATGAGTAACAGCCCTAAAAATGAACGATTGCTTAGTATCATATAAATACTTCTCACACATTTTCCCCTTTCCCATAACTTATCCTCCTATTTTATCATAGTTTAGAAGGCATAGGAAAATATCAAGAAGTGGAAGATTGCATATAAAAACAAATCCCGTAAAGTTCGCTTTACGGGAAGACAAGTAACCTTATTTATTTTGAAAGAATTTTAATTGATTCGTTAAGGTATTAAACATCTCTTTATCTCCATTATCTAATGCTTCATCGATTAATTGGAGAAGTTTTTCTTTTTGAAATTTTTCTATGCTACTTACCAAAAATTGTTCCGCAATCATTTTATCTTTTTCGGTTATTTGTAGCTTTTTCGGCATAAATGGATTTTCTACTAGTACAGCTGCGTATTGATGAACTTGATTTGATGCGTAGAAATTCAGCTGAATGTAAATATCTTCATCTCTATTTAGGCGAATATCATGAAAAGACTTTTCTGCATCTGTAGTCATTACATTTTCTTTATAAAACCTAAAAGGTACTTCATCTACACAATGCGTGGACATAATCAGCCCTCTTGGACATTTTTCTGCATTTTCAACAAAATGGACTTTTTCCATCAATTGATCATGACTCATTAAATAATTTAAAATCCAAACACATTCCCGTCTCTTCAATTGATAGTGATTTAAAAACCAACGAATGAAGTCTTTTTTTTCATTGACAGATACAGGGGTTTTCATTTGTAATTCCCTCCTCTGCTTGCAACAAATTTTATTATCCAACCTGCCTTACCTGCATCGCTCCTAAGGAAATGACAACTAGAGTGGACCAACAAGCTTTTTGTTTGCCCTTTTTCCATAAAATTTGATTTCGCTAAAAGAAAATCCTTTACGAAAGTCACCATGTGAAAAATACTTTTACCCTTTTTCAATTACTTAATTATTCGTTTTCTGTGAGGCGTTGCAAGATTTCAATATACTCTTCATTACTTGGGTCTGTTTGTAATAGCATATTAAAAATTTCGGCAGCATCCCTTCTTTTTCCTTCTTCTAAAAGAAAATATCCATAATCATATAGAAAATCTGGAAGTTCTTTAAAGAAAGTATATGCTAATTGATATTTGTTTAATGCCTCTGAATATTTTTCTATGCCATGAAATGCTTTGGCTGCATCCCAATGCAATTGCGGCTCTTCCATTTCTTGTTTATCCATCAGCTCAATTAACTCGATGACATCCTCAAATCGATCTTGAGTTAAGAATAATTTATTTAATAAAAGCACTGCATCTATAAACTCAGGATCTATTGCAAGTGCTTCTCTAAAATGTTCCTCGGCTTTTTGTTCATCACCACGTTTTAAAGCTAATTTGCCACCATATAAATATAAATCTTTATTAAACTCATCTTGCTTTATTCCTTCTAAAACTGTTTTGTATGCATCGTCAAGCATTTCTTCATGCTCATATGCTCTGGCCAAATACAAATAGAGGGAATGGTAGGATGAATCCAAAGCTTTTACCTCTTCAAAACGATTTATCGCAACCGTATATAGGCTCGCCTGCGAGGCAGTCAAAGCAAGATTAAATAACGTATTTATCTCTATTTTTTCTTCGAGTGCTTTTTCATAATAGCCAATTGCATCCTCAAAGGCTCCCCCCGCACTTAAGTTATCCGCAATCCTTCCGTTGATATTAACTCCAGCAATATTTTCCTGCATTGGTAATACCTTTTGATAGGATTTTATCGCATCAGCAATTTTTCCTTGTTCCGAATATAATTCACCTAAGGCAAAGTCAATAATCACTTCATCTGGTAGGATTTTTTTTGCTTCCTTTAATTTCTGTTCACTAACCTCATACAACCCATCCATTTGATATAAGTCTGCAAGCAATAGTAAAGCTTGAGGAAAAGAGGGATCCTTCGGGTTAATTTTCTCTAAATAAGAAATCGCTATTTCCTCATTTCCCAATTCCATTTCCACTTCTGCAACTAGAACAAGTAATTCTCCTTCATCCGGATACCCTTCTAGTAGTACTAAAAATAGATTTTTGGCTTCTTCCAAAAAACCTAGCTGAAATAGTTCTTCGCCTAGCACAAATCTTTCTTCATTATTGCCCATTTTTAAAACATCTTGATAATATTTTAACGCTTTCTCTTGTTGTCCATCTTCTAATAAAGATATAATTTCATTAACTCTTTCCATATGATAATCCTCTCTAATCTCCTTCTATATTGTTAGGAAGGAAGGTACTTTTACTTCAAGTAATTCACCATAGCCTGGACGATAATACACCTTTGCCCCTGCTCGAATACATTTTCCTTTGTGTATAGTCATTTGTATTCTATCATAATGATAAAGAAACAAATCGTTTTCTTCAATATTTATGATTGATTCATCGTAAGCAACTAAATTATACGTTACTTCGCCACCTTGGTACACATTTCCTTTAAATGGATAAATCCCTATTTTGACTATATCAGAATAGTCGACTGGCATTCCTTCTTTTATTTCATGAGGAATAGATGGTATTTTAACATCTCTCATTAAACTTGACCATATATTTTGTGCCATTTTCTTTTCTTGTTCATCTTTTGCTAAAAATATCGGTACGAGTGGTGCATTATATGGAAATAAAGCCTCTTTTATCCATCCCCATGGAATTTGATATAAGGCTTTAATATCTTCAATCTCAATAAATAAAACTGGTACTTTTTCTCTTTTACACATTCGTACAAAACTAGGCGATAATAATGATAAAGGAATCTTTACGGCTGCAACATAATCTATTGCACAATTTAGTAATTGACTGTTTATTTTTTTTAATTGCAAAGCCAATTCTCTTTCTCTCTTTACTTCTATATAAAAGAGAAAGGTTGTACATCCCTTTTTGATCAAGTTCTCTTCTATATACTTTTTTTGTTGTGTCCTAGAGTTCATTTGCTTCACTTGGTTATCAAGCATAACTGTAGTGGGTGTCATTATATATGGAGAGCCATCCATTCGCATATATTGATAAGAGTGGAATTTATCTTTAAGTAATTCAATTCGATTATCCTCAATTAGGATAGATGTCTTCTTCAATCTTTGCCTTTTTAATAAATGTATATTTTCGATGATATATCGCATCCTAAATCACCACCCATTCTTTTAAGACAGGCTATGATTAAACAATAGCAAATATTCCATTTATCCACATTTTTAATAATTTTCTGTTCCAAAAAAAATCGTCGACAAACTTAGCGTGTTCATCGACGACCAATTATTAGTTAGACAATATATGAAGATGTTCGAAGAAAGCTGGATACGACACCGCAATAGCATTCACGTTTTCGAGAATCATTTCTCCTTCACAAATCTGTGAAGCAATTGCAAGCATCATTCCGATGCGATGATCTCCATGAGAATTTACTTTTGCTCCAGTCAGCTTCGTCCCACCTGTGATAATCATTCCATCATCAGTTGCTTGAATATCCGCACCTAATTTCTTTAGCTCCATTACTACAGTATCAATTCTATTAGTTTCCTTAACCTTCAATTCATGGGCATCTTTTATAACCGTAACTCCCTCTGCCTGTGTTGCTAACAATGCAATGATTGGGATTTCATCAATTAATTTCGGGATAATCTCCCCTTCGATAACTGTCCCCTTAAGCTTACTTGACATCACATTTATTGTTCCAGTCGGTTCAAAAGCATCAGCAGCATCTATTTGAATATCGATGCTTGCTCCCATGTTTTGCAAAACGTCTATTATTCCTGTTCTTGTAGGATTAAGTCCCACATTTTTTAAAGTAATGCTACTGTTAGAGACAATACAACCAGCTACAAGGAAAAATGCCGCAGATGATATATCTCCTGGAACATGAATTTCTGTACCAAGAAGTTTCTGGCCACCTTCTACTTGAATTTCATTTTCGTGTCTACTAATTTTCCCGCCAAATCGTTGAATCATTCTCTCGGTGTGATCCCTAGTAGGTACTGGCTCAATCACCGTTGTGATTCCATCTGCATTAAGGCCAGCAAATAATATTGCAGATTTTACTTGTGCACTTGCTACAGGCAATCGATAGGTAATACTTTGTAGATTTCCACCACGTACGGATAAAGGAGTATACTTCCCTTCTTCTCTGCCGTCAATTTTCGCACCCATTTCCCTTAAAGGGGTAACCACTCTTGTCATCGGTCGTTTGCCTATTGAAGAATCGCCAATTAACGTACTGTGAAAATGTAATCCTGCTAATATTCCCGTTAATAAGCGAATCGTTGTACCCGAATTCCCAACATCCAAAATATCTTTTGGTTCTTGTAATTCACTCATTCCTTTTCCATAGATAACGACCTTTTGGGTATCTTGTTCTATTAATACCCCTAATTTTCGAAAACAAGAGATTGTACTTAAACAATCCTCTCCTAATAGAAAATTTGTTACTGTTGTCATTCCATTTGCAATGGATCCAAACATGATTGAACGATGAGAAATCGATTTATCACCTGGAACTTCAATTTCACCTTTTAACCCATTCGTATTACTTCTTAATGTTAATAACTCCAATACATTCACCTTCGTTCTATCCAATCGTAGTATCATAATTAGAATAAGAAGCGATGCATTTCTGTGCTCTTATTCTATCTGCCTCTGTTTGAAAGCTGATTGCTAGTATTCCAAAAATCTCTTCCCGCGTTTCCATTATTCGAATATTTGTTATACTTATATTTTCTTTTGCTAAATAGCCAGTAATTTCGGAAATTACCCCTGGATAGTCAGGCACATCCACAAATAAATCATAAAAAGCTGGTATGGCACCTTTTTGGTCTTGAGGCAAACCATCCCTTACTTTTTTTGCTCGTGAAAAATAGTCATATAACTCATCTGCTCGTTCATGTTCAATCAGTGAAAGCACTTTATCCATTTCTTGTTTCCAGTCATTCATTAACTGAATTAATACGTTTTTATTATGTATTAAGATGTCCCGCCACATGGAAGGACTGCTTGATGCAATCCTAGTAATATCTCGGAATCCACCTGCTGCTAACCTTGTAACAAGCTCATGTCTTTCACTAATGTGATCTGCCTGGTGCACTAACGATGCTGCAACTATATGTGGCATATGGCTAATGGCACCTGCCAATAAATCATGCTCCTCTGGAGAAATAATTAGAAACTTTGCATTTGTTCCTTGGAGCCATTTAAGTAACTCTTGAACCACTTGTTCCTTAATTCTTTCGTGAGGAGTTAGTAAATAAAAGGCATTTTCAAATAGAATAACTTTGGAAGCAGAGACACCACTTTTATGGGATCCAGCCATCGGATGGCCCCCAATAAAAGTAATACCTTTGTCCAGTAACACTTGCGATTTATTTGTAACCACAGATTTTGTGCTTCCGACATCTGTAATTAGTACATGTTGTTTTAACGCTAATGTCGAAAGCAAATCGATGATTTTTTCTGTTTCTTTTACAGGTGTTGAAATAATAATGAGATCAGCAGTTTGTGCTCCTGCCTCAATCGTTGATGCTATTTCATCAATAACCCCTAGCATTTTGGCTAATTTTAAATTATCTTGGGAAATATCATATCCAGAAATAGTACTTTCTGGATGTTCTTTTTTTATACATAAAGCCAACGATCCACCTATAAGTCCTAAACCTATTATGAAGACGCGACCATTCATCCTATCACCGCCTTCTTTTTCCATCATTATTTCGCGACTTTCTGTTCAGCAAGAAACTCCGTCATGACTTGAATCAATCCTTCGTTCTCTTCTTTCGAACCAATTGTTATACGAACTGAGGTAGGGAAATTCAAAGGAACACCCGAACGAACTATATATCCTTTACTCATTAAATATTGGAACACTTCATTTCCATCGATTTTAAAATCAACTAAGAGAAAATTCGTTTGGGATGGAAAGTATGTTAAATTATTTTCTTCACAAAAACGGTATAATTGCTCTAATCCTTCTCTGTTTTTCCGTCTACAAGTTTCTACAAACTCCTGATCCTTTAATGCCTCTTCAGTCGCAATTTGCCCTAATGTATTAACGTTAAAAGGTTCTCTAATTGGATCTAAAGTGTTTAATAGAGTGGCATTTGCTACTCCATATCCAACACGGAAGCTTGCAAGACCATATATTTTTGAAAATGTTCGTAGCACAATAAGATTGCTGAATTTTCTTGTCAGTGAAATAGAATCATAATAATCATCCGCAACTACATATTCGAAATACGCTTCATCTAATACCACTAAGACATCTTCTGGTACCTTTTCTAAGAAAGAAACTAATTCATTTTCTGGAATATATGTACCAGTTGGATTATTAGGACTACATAACCACACTACACTAGTATTTTCATCTATTTCAGCAAGCATCGCAGGTAAATCATGCTCTGCTTTTTCTGTTAGGGGCACTTCTCTAACCTCTGCACCATCCACAATTGCATTATGCTTATATTGACCAAATGTATGACTAGCCATTACAGTATTTAATCCCGGTCTAAGTAGAGCTCTTGAAATCATTAATATAATTTCATCCGATCCATTACCAAGCACTAACTCTTCTGGTGTTACTTTTAGAAAATCAGCAAGCGCATAGCGTAAGTTTGTAGCATATCCATCTGGATATAAAGCATACGAGCCATCTACTTTTTTCAATGCCTCTAAAACTTTCGGAGAGCTTCCAAAAGGGTTTTCGTTGGAGGCAAGTTTTACAATTCGGTCTAAATTAAATTGTTTTTTTACTTCTTCAATCGTTCTACCTGGTTGATAAGCTTTTAAACTTAAAAGCTGCTCTTTCCACTTCATTTTCTTTCACCCCAAAAGTTATTTATTGTTTTGTTAAATCTGGTCTTAATTGAATTGCCTTTTCTAAATAAATATGTTGAATCTCATCCTGACAAAGTTCTGTATTCCAATGCATCATAATACGAATACACTTCTCTAATGAATTGGGAACTGCTATTTCCTTCATACACATTACCGGAACAAATATCCAATCTTCTTGCATACGAATCACTTTTGCAGGAAAAGCTGCATTAATGTCATCCGTTACTGATAAAAATACAGAGGCAACATCGCTCGCTTTAATTTGATTGGAGTTTATCATTTCTTTAAAAAGGCTTTCTGTAGCTGATAATATCTCTGCCTCTACATTATTTTCAACCGTAATAGCTCCCCTAACTCCTCTAATCATCTACTTCCCACCTTTAAATATAGCTAATTCTTCTCTAATTTCCGCTTCACCTATTTCTACTAAAACAGGTTTACCTAATTCTTTTAGTAAGACAAAACGGATTGTTCCATTAATCGATTTCTTATCTTGCTTCATTCGATTAATTAAATTGTTTATTTCTAAATTCACTGGAATATCACAGGTATAACCAAGTAATTGGAGCCACTTTATGTATTCCTCCATTGAAAAGGCTATATCATATTTCTTCTTGCTTAACCTTAATGCAAAAATCATTCCGATTACGACAGCTTCCCCATGCGTAAATTTACCATAGCCCATCTCCGCTTCAATTGCATGCCCAAGCGTATGACCAAAATTCAAAAAAGCTCGTATATTTGATTCTCTTTCATCTTTCTCTACAATAGATCGTTTAACTAGAATTCCCTTTTCTAGTATTTCAGACCAATAAGCTATGTCTACTTTTGATAAGTTATTTATATTAGTAGTCAAATCTTGATAAAACTGTGAATCACTTATTAATGCATGCTTGATCACTTCACCAAACCCTGAACGCAGCTCCTGAATTGGCAGAGTAGACAAAAAGGTTGTATCATAAAAAACCGCTTCTGGCTGATTAAAAACACCAATCATATTTTTTCCAAGAGGATGATTTATCGCAACTTTTCCACCAACTGCACTATCATGAGCTAAAACAGTTGTAGGTATTTGAATAAAGGGAATACCTCTCATGAAGGATGCAGCTACATAGCCAGCTAAATCCCCAACTGCTCCACCACCTAATGCCAAAACTAGTGATTTTCTATCTAAATGTTGTTCTAGCATATAGGTAAGGCAAGCATAAAAAACATCGAATGATTTTGCCTTTTCCCCTGCAGGTACTGTATATGTTATAACAGGGAGAGAGGAAAGTTCTTTTTCTACTGTTGCTAAATGTAGCTTCTTTACGGATTCATCTGTAATAATCAATATTTTCGTTACGTCTTCAAATTTACTTTGAATAAACGAATGTAGTTGTTTAATGACATGTTCCCCAATCCACACATCATATTGTTTCGACGAAGTTTGAATTGAAACAGTGGGCATTAGAATTCCCTCGCATGTTTGTTATGCTCTCTAATATTAGCAACAAGTCCTTCGAAACGATCAGAATAAAATTGATCAACGATAGCTGAAGCAAGCTCCCATGCAATAGCATGCTCTGCAACAACTGAAGCTGCTGGCACTGCACAACTATCACTCCGTTCAATACTTGCTGTAAACTCTTCTTTCGTATCAATATCAACACTCTTTAATGGTTTATAAAGTGTCGGAATCGGCTTCATAACCCCTCTAACAACAATTGGCATGCCATTTGTCATTCCACCTTCTAAACCACCTAAACGATTCGTTCTTCTAGAATATCCTGTTTCTTTATCCCAGATAATCTCATCATGGACTTCACTTCCTGGCTTTCTCGCCGCTTCAAAACCAATACCAATCTCGACACCCTTAAATGCATTAATACTCATTATGGCACTAGCAAGCTTCGCATCTAACTTTCTATCGTAATGAACATAGCTGCCGACGCCAATTGGCATACCTTCCACAACTACTTCTACTACGCCTCCAATAGAATCACCACTTGCTTTCGCATCATCAATCGCCTTCATCATTTCAGCGCCTGCTTGTTCATCTAAACAACGGACAGGGGAATTCTCTGTTATTTCCCTAAGCTTCTCGATTGATGCATAATTCGTAACATTGGATTTCACTCCGCCTATTTCCACAACATGGGAAGCAATTTTAATCCCCAATAAAGAGAGCAGCTTTTTCGCAACTGCACCAGCTGCCACCCGAACGGTCGTTTCACGTGCGGACGAACGCTCTAATACGTTTCTCATATCTCGATGACCATATTTAATAGCACCGTTTAAATCAGCATGGCCTGGTCTTGGACGGCTAATTTTCCGCTTAATTTCATTTGCTTCTGCTTCATCGATTGGCTGTTGACCCATAATTTTAGTCCAATGTTTCCAATCATTATTTTCTACAATTAAAGAAACAGGTGAACCTAACGTATAACCATGTCTAATTCCACCACCGATTTCCACGGTATCTGTTTCTATTTGCATTCTTCTTCCTCGACCATGGCCTTTTTGTCTTCTAGCTAATTCTTCATTTATATCTTCCGCTAATAAAGGCATTCCAGCAGGAAGACCCTCTATAATAGTAATTAGTTTGGGACCATGCGATTCCCCAGATGTTAAGTATCTCATATATAAATCCTTTCTCCCTTCAACGCTTTAAAGTAATTATGTTTCAATATAACATACCTATCCAGTTATGAATAGAGAAAAACCTAAAAATCTTTGCAAAATCATCTAAATCTCTTGTAAATTCAAAGGATGACCATACAGTAATTATTTAAACAATGGCAAAACAACGGGATATTCTTGTGGTTGTTTTGCCATTGCTTATATTTTACTTATATTTTACGATAGAAGAAAGTATCTGCTGTTTCTAAGCCATACTTTGCGGGGGTAAAAATTTGTTCTGTACTACCGACAAAGAAAATCCCACCAGGTCTTAAGGCTTGAGCGAATTTGTGATAAAGCAAATCTTTTGCATCCTCTGTAAAGTATATTAAAACATTTCGACAAACGATTAAATCGAATGGACCACCAAATGAATCCGCCAATAAATTCTGTTTTTTAAATGTGACGTTTTTTTTCACTTCGTCCATTATTTTATACATCGACCCTTGCTGTTCAAAATACTTATTCTTTTGCGCCACTGGCACTTCATTTAATGCTCTCTCTAAATAAACGCCATTTTTTGCACGTTCCAATGCATTAGCATCAATATCTGTTGCAAGGATTTGAAAATCCTTTGCCTTCATTTCATTGGAAAGAAGCATTGATAATGTATATGGCTCTTCCCCTGTCGAGCAAGCAGCACTCCATACCTTCATCTGCGCTTTAGCTTTAAGGAGATCGGGCAATATATTTTTCTCTAAAACCTCCCACCGTTTATAATTACGATAAAATTCAGAAACATTAATTGTCATCCGATCTAATAACTCGTCCAATAAATTCTTATTCGTATGTATTGCTTTAAAATAATCTGCAAAAGAAGTAAAACCCCTTTTTTCATAAAGAGACGTCAACCTTCTTTTCATTTGTGCCTCTTTATATAAAGACAAATCTATTCCTGATAATCTATAGAAATTCTTAATAAAATCTTGAAAATCCTTCTCCATGTAATTTCCTCACAACCATCATAAAATCAACTTCTTTTTTAGTATATACGATTTTCCCCAAAAAGGGCCAAATTTTATTCCGATAATTCATATAATTAATCGAAATGTGGAGGGCACCCGGTTTGGGGCGTGTGGGATGGAGCGACCATTCCTGAGATAAAGGAAACACGGTGAACGCTAGTGAATCGATGTTGACTTATCGTAGGGAATGGTCGGGAAGCCCATCAGCCCCTGGGTGCCCGGAACTAGACAATCGAAAAGCGGAAGCGCCTGT
>Ga0182738_1007837_pt1 | contig 10751 bp, 2 predicted proteins | sample eDN5th30CBELigMG_FD_128876 | JGI IMG/M metagenome (GOLD analysis project Ga0182738, IMG submission 128876) | Enriched Miracle-Growth compost microbial communities from Emeryville, California, USA - eDNA 5th pass 30_C BE-Lig MG (version 2)... ... | reverse complement strand
GGCTGTTCCCCTCGACCTTGATCTCCACGATCGGGCCTTCGGGAAGTCCGAACTCGTCCGCCGCCCAGGCTCCCCTGGCAGCCCCGAGTAGAGAGAGGCAAAACCAGGTCAGCGCGAGGACCAGGCAAACGCCAGGCGAGCCCCGGAAGCTGTTCGATCCAGCCACCGCTGCCTTCCCTGGCACCGGCGGAACCGTCATGACGCCGCGTGTCATGTGAGCACTGTCCCCGAACCGATAAGTAAGAAGCCTGGCTCCGCGGCGCGTCCCACTCGGGCAAACGAGTTGAGCGTCCGCGACCAAAACTTCCTCAGAGCGAATCAGCCTCGGCGCGACCATCGCGACCGAGCCGAGGATCAAATCAAATCAAATCGAGTCGAATCCGATCCAACCGAAATTCGGACCTCGCCCGCATCCAACCGAGATGAATGAGTTTGCTGGCGAGCGATCCGGAATGGGCCCATGTCCCTTCCCTGGGACCAAGCCCTGACTTGATGCGTCATTGGAAATGTGACGGACTTGTACCCCACTTAACGGGAACCCGCAACCCCGGATGTTCCCGCGCGGAACTCAAGTTTTTCTGAAAAGCCGACTCTTCCCCCCATGGGACCTCCTTATCCGGCCAGCGCCTGGAGCGCATGAAAACGCCCATTCGGCCTGGGATCACTCCTGGGCCGAACGGGCGATTATACTTCGTCCAAATCGAAGGGGAACGCTTTACACTTGCGACACCACTCCCGTCGTGTTCATGCAAGTGAAAGGATCATTGAATGAAGTCGTCCTGGCTGACAGGAAGCTGGCGGACAGTGACCGGAAGCTTGCTGCCCGCGGGGGTCAGAATCTTGGCGTAAACCGTTCCATCAATGGTGGAGCTGATGAATCGGGTTTCACCCCCCGCGAAGAACATGTTGCAACCCGACGGATGACCGCTGTTGGAGAAGGGGAAAATCCCTTCGCCTTCAACGTTCTGACCGCCGTTGATATTGTCGCCGTTCGTGGCCAGGTTCGCCTGGGCCCAACCGACTCCGTCCGCGGTAGCGGTGGGGGTGAGGCTCCCGCCTCGGCAATTCAAAGGTCCGCCCCCAGCGGCGTTGCCGCACACGAATGGAGAACCGATGAAGGAGACGAAGGTAGGAAGCGGGCAAGCCCAGTTTGTAACAGCTCCATTCGCCCGAGTGGCTCCGGTGGAGTACCCACCCGCCGTGTTCTCCGTGAGCAGGACAGTGCTGCTGGCGCCATCGGTAATGCCACCGAGGCTCGACTTGTAATCCCAGGGGAGATTACCCTGCGTGGTACCTGGGAACATAAGGCCAAGCTTCTGAGCGGTGGCGGCCTCACCCCAGCTCAGACCAACGAGTTGAGGCGTTCCCGTTCCCGCGTTGGGCGACCCACCGGTGAAGCTCGCCTGGGTGCCAAGGAACAGGGTGAAGCCGCTATTCACCGCATAGCTGAGGTTCCCCTGCCCCTGCTGAACCGTCGTGTCGTTCGGGCAACGCAGAACGGCGAGGGCATTGTTGCCAATCATCAGGTTGGAGGGCTGACCCACGGTCGCGGGCGTGCCGTATCCGTAAGGAACGGTCTTATCCCATGCGTTCGCGAGGTCATTGCTATCCAAATATCCAAGGATATCGACAACCCAACTCGACATCCAGCCTCCCGCCGCGGTGTTCGCCTGAGCGATCGTCGGGGAGGTGAGGGCCCGGGCGATCACTGACGTCGAGGGATCGCTGGGGTCGGTGCTTGAATCTTCCCGGAAGGTACCCGAGTTCGGGAAGTAGTTCTTCGCATTGGCGTAACCCAGGATCCCAAGGCCCTGGTTACGGATGTTGTTCGCACACTGGGCCCGGCGGCCCGCCTCGCGAGCAGCGTTGACAGCGGGGAGAAGCAGCCCCACGAGCACGCCGATGATACTGATGACCACCAGCAGCTCGATCAAGGTGAAACCGGAACGTAGGCGTCGGCGATGAAGCATACCGTGTCCTTTCTCTGTTGAGCACGCGAGGCGACGGGAGTGACTGTTCATTCTACGCGGTTGGGGCCCGCCCCGACAAGTGATTGCATGATGAGGAAAAAGGCCGAGACTCGGTCCGACGTCCGCTAAGGCGACGTCGGACCGACTCGTAACCGCGAAGTGGGGCGGACGGGACGGATCATTCAATCGGTTGACGATACACGATGCACTCACGGAAGTTCCCAGGCGCCTGCGGGCTGAAGCCCACCGCGCGGGTCCGATCGATCACGAAGAACGAGCGATACCGAGTGTTATTCCCACTCTGGATGTTCAACTCCTGCCCCAGCCGGTCGTACGCCAGGCCCGGTTGAACGTTCCCCACCATCGGATCCCCCTGCTTGGTGACCTCGAAGAACCCAACCGTGATCCAGACAGCATACTGATGTGTACGGACGGTTGTCAGGTTTGTGACTTTATGCAACCAGTCGTACCGGAACGCGGGATGCTGGCGGTTGTCGTTCTCGTTCGACGGGTAGGGAGGGTTCGTCGTGGTATTCGCCCCAAGATAGAACTTGGGAACGAACAGGAACGCTGGAGGCACAACGGGGGGATAAAGAGGCGCCACCGGCCCCTTGACCGTGGTGGGGACCGAGGAAATATCGCTTTCGTCGCTGGCGAGGTTCAAGCTCGTGTTCGAGGCGAAATTCACATTCACCCAGTTCACCTCGGGGTCACCGGTGAAACGGCTTGGACCATGAGCGATGGTGGTGTACGGGGTGGTCCACCGCGAGGAGTTACTCGGGTAAATGGCGGGCAACCCACCATTGCCCGTGGGGAAGCCCTGAGCAACGAGACCCCAGACATCCGGCAACTGGAACAGCCGCCGCACCGGGATAGGGGGAGGCTGAACTGGGTTGTTTTGCATGAACAGGTAAGGATTCTTCACACCTGGGTCCCCAACATAGGTTGAGAACGGCGCCGTGGTCCCATCCTGCGCCAGCTTGGCCACGTAGTCCACCCAGCTTGGCATGTAAGGTATGAAGGGAGTCGAGGTTGATGGGGGAAGCCCCGCTGGCCGCAACAACGTCCGATTCACATCAGGGTACGAGAAGGAGCGATAGGGACGTTCCGAGGCGACCACGGTGGTGTTGATGCCCGCCGTGGGATTCGGGTCACCCACCTTGCCCGACTGATGGGCGAACATGTAACCCGAGCCACCATGCCTCAGCTTCAGGAAGTCGCTGAAAGCCTCCTTCATGCGGTTACCGTAGAAGAATCCGGTCGTCGACAGTTCCGTCCGTACCGGGTCGATCGCCATGAAGCCCTGATTCTTCATACGATAATACGTACGCGGTGACCCATTGGCATTCACCTGGGAGACAACGACCGGCGTGTAGTCAACCGCGGGCGATACGGATATATCCTGCAACACCTGCCGGACGTTCAGCCGCGTGCTCCCCATGTTGTCGAGGTCATCCTGCCCTGGCGCGAATGGGGCCGCGGTCAGGTTTCGCACCGAGCCCAGAGTCTTCAGCCAGGTCTCGCTCATGATCGAGAAGAAGACTTCTTCATCGACGATCAAGTTGATATTCAGGAGACCAGGCTTAAGATCCTGCCGAGCCCAGTCGTAGTTCATCCCCTGCGCGACGGTTCCAATCGAACCGTTCGCCGGGCTGGGCACATCGAAGAACTCAAACATCTTGAACCAACCCGCGCCGCTTGGTCCACCAATGTAGTTGGGCACCGAGGGGACGGTGGTTACTGGCGTCGTGCTAAACGTGATTGGATAAGTCGCGTTGAAATTCGCGGTCTGTTTGATCGGAGCCGGCCCGGTTGCTGGCGATGGCCAGAGCGCGGTGAGGACAGGTTCCGAAACGCCCGTGTAGAAGAACTTATCCACGAGATAGGGGAACGTGTGCGGCTGAGAACTATCACGATTCGTCCCAGCCGGATCTGGGGGCTCGGTGGGCCGAGAGAACTTCACCGGCAAGGGAAGAGGAGTCGTCGGTGGTATGGCGGGAGGAGTCAGAAGCGGCGCGGAAGAGACGGTCACGGGGGGAGCAAACTCCACGAACTGTTTCGTGAAAAGACCAGGCGGGCATCCCGGAACCATGAGTAGTTCCGCGACGCTGGTGAAATCACGATCGTTGAACTGGAAGTAATCCCACGCGTAATCCGCTCGATCCCCCTTCTCTCCGATTGAGTTATAGATGACACCCGTGCTCGTGGCGCCACCACTCTCGTAATTCACCTTGTACGTGTGACTACTGTCTGAATCGCGTTCCTTCGATTCATCGTCCGTCGTCGCTCTCGAGGCCTGTTCCGTGTATCCGTAAGCCGGAATTGAATAGTTGGGGGCTCCAACGATCGCGGGCCGAGGAGGAACGGCGTGTCCGCCTCGGTAGGGCTGCAAGCGTTGGATGGAATAGATGTCGCCATCCACGGGCGTTGGTGTGAGGGTTCCCCCCGCGGCGCTCGTGGGGCGTGCCTTGTTGTAGATGAAACGGAAGGCATCCACGACCACGCGATTTTCGTTCGGACGAGTGGGATCATAACTCGCGTCAAACGGATTGGCGGGTCGGCGCAGGTACAGCCAGTAGTAGTTGTTAGCCGGTCCCGTGGCGGCATCCTTGAGCACGGTCTTACTAACCAGACCGATCGTGGCGTCGGGACTACCATCCGGCTTGTAGGTCTGAGTACCCGTGGGCAGCGTGTCGCTCGACTCGATCGTGTAGTAGTGCGCGTTCGGGTCCATCGCTGCAATGCGCGTCCCCAACCCACCGGGATCGTTGGGACCCATCGTCGTGATATCTTTATCAGACAGGGTCACGCCAAGGATGTTGTTCGTGGTGGGAACCGGCGCGGCGAGGGTTCGGAGCGGAAGCTGGCCGGTGATCGGATCGGGGCGGCCGTCCGGCGTGTCGGGCAAGATCACAAAGTCCCAACCCGCGAGCTTCAGGTCGTTCGCATTGGTGGCACCCGCTGGAGCCGTGAGCGTATTCACGAGCTCCACCCACATCTTTCCGGTTTCCGCCGGAGCTCCCCCGTTGTTGTAGAAGAAGTTGAACGCGAGCACCTCGTTAATGGCGATGGGGTTGTATTCCATCCCGTATTGAACCAGGTACGGTGAATTCGCGCTGTCGTAGACAGGCGAGTAATCGGGAGGCATCGGGTTCGTGGTGCCATTCCAGTGCGAACCGAGCCGCGCGCGCCGAGCGGTTGGGTCAGACGGGGTAAACCCAATCGTCGCGGGGGTCGTGTTGGTCGCCGGCGTCAAGTAGGAGATATCCGTATTGACGAACCGGGTCGCCGTGCTATCCGGGTCGCGGAAGTCGATGATGTTGACGACGAACTGGCTGAGTTGCGCCAGCTCCTCGGGCGTATCCACCGACTTGGGAGGCAAGGTCATCTTCAGAAGTTGATAGGTCTCACGAATCCACTTCTGCCGAACCGGCTCGTCGTAACGGTTCGACGGGGGAAGCGGGAAGTTGAGATTGATTTTGCGATCACGATGCGCGATCGAGGGGAGGCGTTGTGGAATGGTATAGGCAAGCGCGTGGTTGGAATAGGGATCGTAGACGTCCGCTTGCCTACTAACCATGTAACTCTGGGTGCTGAGATTCGCCGATTGAGTGGCCAGCGCGGGAACCGTGGAATTGTATGGAGGAGAACTCGGGTAGGAGGCGAAGAACCGCGTGTTCCCATAGGGCGCACTGAGGGGTTCCTCAGTGACCAAGGCCCATTCCGGGTTGTCGGCGGGATTGTCGTGGGCCCAGACGAACGTGGTGGGCTCCCAGGTCTCAACCGAGAACATTCTTCTGCGCCGGGTACCGTCGGCGGGGTTGGTGAAGCTGATCGGAGCCAGCTCCTTCAAGCGGCTCGAGAGCGAGACCCCGTCGGTATCCTGGTAACGATAGAGCCACTCCAAATCCACCGGCCCAAAGGCATGATCATGTGCCTGTGAGCTGTAAGGATTCATCTCATCGGCTTCGTTCAGGTGGGCGGAGGCCAGCCCCGTATTCACGAACTGGTCGAAGGTCGGAGTCCAGGCCGGAGCGGCGGGAATGAAGTTCGAGAGCATTCCACCCAGCAGCGCCGGTGGAATTGTTGGATCCGTATTGCGAGGGGTCGGCATGCGATACGATTCCATGCCATGGTACAGATTGGTGGTCTGATCCGCGGGCAATGGAGGTGTCGTGGTCGAATTCCAGGGAGGTGCGGGCTTGCCAACCCCGGAGAGCCACGTTGAATTATTCCCGTAGGGGTACCAAATCGGACTGGTCGAGGTACCAGGTTCTGTCGTGGGGAGAGGCGCGGGGGGAAGGCCAAGGCCTGGAGGCGTCGCGATAGCTAAGCCAGGAGGTCGGAAGTGCTTGACGTGAGCGACATGACCGTCCGCATCCGCGCCCAGTAACGATGTCACAGCGCCCGGCGTCGTGGGAAGCGGGCCCTTGAACCGATTTACAAATCCATCACCCATAACGTCGATGGGGGTAACGAACCGACGGAACCGCTCGACGGCCAGGCTGACCGAACCACTGGCGTCGAGGAAGTCCGCGTTCTCCCCCAACGTGGAGATGACAACGCCACCAGCGTTCACGGGAACGGTCGCCCCGGTCACGTTGGCCGGGAACCAATCAAATGAATTGTAGTTGTCATCACGAGCATCCCCAGCGCTCCGAGCAGGGAGCACCCCCAATGTTCGTCCGGAGACACCCGCGCGAATCTCGTTCTGAAAGTAATAGCGCGGGGGACGAGCCTGGAAGGGAGCGAACGCGAGGTACTCGGGGAGAGCAACGAGTTCCGCGTTAAAACCCGCCCCCGTCGCAAGCGCGGGGGGAAGCGATCCTCCTTCGCCCCATCGTCCTTCAACCGGGTGAGTCGTGGTTTGAACAACCGTACTACCAGACACGGTCGTGATCACGTCCCCCATGTCAACCACGCCGTTAGGCAAGTAAGTCCTCTTGCCGTTAACCACCACGAAATTCGCGTCGTGACTGGTCGGCGTCAACACGCCGGACGCGTTGAGATAAGGCTCGGCTGGTCGGGTCCCGGCGAGCAGATTACGAAGCTGCGTGGTGGAGACAGGTACCCCCGCGGTGCCCCACCAGGGGGCCGAGGTAAAGGTCGTTGGATCCCCCTGCGTGCCATCCCCAGCGACATAAACGCCCGTCGTCTCGTTATAGGTACCCCCGGTGGTTGCACCAGCGTTATCCACGGGGCTGTAAAGGTGGATCGTGGGGTCTTCGTTGAATGCGTTTTGAAGCGCGTATGTTGGGTCAATCTCAGAGGTGGAATACCCCTTACTCGATGCATGCTCACCGAGCGATTTGGCGTAGGTCAGCGATGAGGGCGCGGGATCATACAGCGTGCGAAGCTGCAAATTCCCGGCGGTATTGAGTGGAATTCGTCCATTCAACCCAATAATCATAAATGCATACAACGGCTTATAGAGTCTTCCATCCGTATTCCGCCGTGGAGGATAGCCCAGGTCGAGCCACACCGAGTCGGTGACACCGTCTCCGTCGTTATCCACGTCGTAGTCGATCGTTCCGTCCGTGTTCGGCTTCAGGTCACGGAACGCGATGGCGTTGTGACCATCCGCTTTTCGAGGCCGTAGAATCTTGGAGGCCGAGAAGGGATTCTGGCTCGCCCAGTCATCGTACACTCCCGTGCCCGAAACCGGATCGGTGATCGAATTATCGTAGACAAGAATTCCTGGGCGGTGGAACGACGGGATCATCACCTGGCTATCGCCACTCTGAAGCGCGAGGAACCAGTTCTCCAGGTCGCAGGCGTCGTAGTCCTCGTCCATGCCGCACAGGCTCGGAGACCCATACGAAAAGCCGGTCTGGAAGTTATCCGTGGTATTAATATTCCCGGTAAGAATATTGCCGTTCACACGGTAGTTCGCATACTGACCCATCCCTCGATTCTGGAGCACGGTCACGTTGCCGGGCTGGATCTTTCCACCATCGGCGATCGGCCTCAAAATCGGGTCGAGCGCGGCCACTCCCGGGCCATTGAAGGCGTGAAGAAAGCGCCCGTCGAGAATGAAGTTGGCGGGAGCGCCCGCGACTCCTGAATTCGTTGCCCGCCAGCCCAGGCCAATTAGCTTGCTCTGACCCGGCATCGTGGTGATCGCGGCCTGGGTTTGCCGATTGACGTTGTAAAAGTCGTAGAACTGAATCGGTGGCGTGGTCGCGGTGAAGTCAGTTTGATAAAAGCTGGTAATCGGCTGAAAAGCGCTTGGGAGGGGATAGGGAATCGTGGGAGCGAGCGAGTAGGAAGCCACACCTGCCGGAAAAGAGGCTGAGGACTCCATGGGAACGGTCTGGGGAGGCATCGGGGTGCCAGTCGGCCAGGGAGTGTTGTCGTCCGGCGCGACGTAGAAAATGCGAGCACCCGTCGCGGGAGAATAGTCCGCCAAAATCTCGTGCGACTCGCTTGGGTAGAACGCGTAGGGGGAGCTCGCGGTGTCGGTAATCGATGGGAACCGCATCACCCATCGGGTAAAGTTATACCCATAGAGCGATGGCTCATTCACCGGAATATTCGTGACGACCTCGTACAGGCCATCAACGGCCACGTTGTGAGTTGCGCCATCCACGTCGGTGATGGTCACGAACGTGGACGGAGGCACGGTCGCGACGACCGGGTTAATTGAAACGATCTGAAAGGGGGTGCCATCCGAGGGGAGCCCCCTCAACGCGGCGTTGTACAAGCCATCGTTACCGTACATGTCCCGTTTGAGGCTGTGCCCTCGGATCGCGGACATCGGGTTGTCGGTATCGTCGATCAACTGGGACAGGGCGTAGTCCATCAACTCCGCCGACTCGGGCCAGTTCTGGGCCTGCGAGAAGTTCTTGGAGTTGACTTTGACCTGGCCGCTGAAAGTGGCGAACGTCACGCCGATCAGGGCGAGCAATCCGAGCATACCCAGTACAAGAACCAGGACCACGCCTCGGCGCTGATTCCGGTTGCGCGGGAAGGATGCGAACATGGGAGGAAGTCCCCTTTCCCTCTTCGATTCAGCTCTGATCACAGCTTGTCACTGAAATCATGACGGATTGTTATCGACCTGACTCGTTCGTTCCGGGGGTCGGCCACCCGGATCTGGATCTGAATCCCACGCAACGGCACTGGGTAAGGCGCGGGGTAGGACGGATAAATCGGCGGCGAGAACGGAGGACCGTACGGTAGCTTGGTGTCCGGATCAAACCCATTCGCCGGGGCCGTGGTGTAATCGGTGGACCAGGTATCCCAAACGCGCCGAAGCCGCATCACCTTGGCGTTCGCATCCCCAACATTACCCGTGTAAGACGCGAACGAAGCGCGGGTGGGAGAGGTGTAGGTCCCCGCGGGAACCTGTCCGAATTGGGCGTCGTACCGATTGTCGGTCACGAGCGGCGGCATCCGTCCCTCGTGGGCGAAGGTCTGCGTCAAGGTATCCCAAATGCCGGAGGTCCAGTAAGTGGTCGCGAGGGTCGTGGTTTGAAATTGAGGGCCATTCGCCTGGGCCAGGAACGTCGCGGCGGCGCCTGAAGGAACATTCGGAGGCTGAAGTCTCAGATCATCGCCCCAACCTAGGTCCACGTAACCCGGATACGCATTATCAAACACCTTGATGTCGAAACTTCGCACATTGGTCATGATCAGGTCGTCGTCCCAACTCGCCCGCCAGAGATCCTGTGGCGCGACGGTAACGGTACCCGATGCCGTAACAACCGAATCTGCTGCTGGGAGCGCAAGCCCCAAACCATCGTTAAGCAGTTGCGGCGTGACCCGGTAAGTTTCGGTCATCGGTGGGAGGCCGTTGGTTCCAAAACCAGGGAGCCCATCGGCTGCCTGCGGGTGAAGCCCGAACGGTTGCGTATTACCCACCTGAAGTTGAACGGTCGGGTCAGACCAGCGTGTCAACAGAGTCTCACGCCAGGTTGGGAAACCCCACCAGGTTTGAGTGCTTGAAGGAAGAGGCAGGCTATCCCCCAACTCCAGGGGGGAGTGATTGAGCCTAGTCAACTGGTCGAGAGCGTTGGCGAAGGGGGTCGTTGGAGCGGGGTCGAGAGAGTGAATCCAGCCGTATCCCGAGAGGGAGCCGCCATAGTCATCGGGCCGCGAATAGGCCCCGGGGTAGACGTAAGGAAAGGCCATGGATTCCGAGGTAACAAGCCGGCTGGCGTCGGTGGCTTCGTTGAGCAACGTGCCAGCAGGCATCAACGAATAAAGAGTGGGCCAGTAATCGGGCACACCGTCGCCGACGATGTTAGTTCCCGAGGAATCAGGATTATTGTCATCGGGAATTCCGTCGGGCATGCCGCTCGCTGTCAGGTCCAGGTAATCGTTTGCAAAACGAGGGGCGGGCCAGCGATTCTCTCGGTTCGTCAAATCCCCAAGGGTATTGAGCTTGATCGGGAACGTGGCCTGTCCATTCGTGGTGTTCAACGCGGACCCCACGGGCGAAGGGTGCGCCGAGATGCTATTCACTCCTTGCCAGCTCACCCCAACCTTGTTCAGCGAATCAGGAAAGAACACAGCGCGAGTTCCATTTGCGGTATTTCCTCCCGCATTCGCCCAGGCGTTATTGATAGCGTCCTGACGCTCGGGAGCGACCAGGAGAACACGCCGATAGAGGTTGCCATTGCGAAGGAAGTAAATAATCTCGGCATACTGGCTGGCAATCCGCACGGGCTGATTGGGGGAGTCGCGGAACGCGCCGAACCAGGCGTAACCGGTGAAGAGCTGCCCCTCGGGGGCCTTGGCCGTGAACCGGAGGTAGTCGTCGGTATCCTCGTTCTGAAG
>Ga0182738_1007836_pt1 | contig 10752 bp, 10 predicted proteins | sample eDN5th30CBELigMG_FD_128876 | JGI IMG/M metagenome (GOLD analysis project Ga0182738, IMG submission 128876) | Enriched Miracle-Growth compost microbial communities from Emeryville, California, USA - eDNA 5th pass 30_C BE-Lig MG (version 2)... ... | reverse complement strand
GGCGGGCGTGACCTTCGCGGTCAGCCTGCTCGAGCGCCTGATCGAAGAACAGGCCGGCGGAGACGCCGGCCAGGCCGAAGCCGTGCGGGCGCGCATCCATGCCCTGATCGGCTCCGACCTGTCGCAATTGCGGCCCGGTTCGCCGCAGGCCCTGGCCCTGAAGGCCGAATTGCAGGCGCGCGGGCAGTGGTCGCAGTACCTGGAAGTCGGCATCGGCCCCGACGCCGAAATCTTCTCGAAGGCCCCGCCCATGGCCTCGGTGGGCACGGGCGCCTGGGTGGGGCTGCTGCCGCAGTCGGAATGGAACAACCCCGAGCCCGAGGTGGTGCTGGCGGTCGACAGCCGTGGCCAGCCGGTGGGCGCCGCGCTGGGCAACGACGTCAATCTGCGCGACGTGGAAGGCCGCAGCGCCTTGCTGCTGACCAAGGCCAAAGACAACAACGGTTCGTGCGCCATCGGCCCGTTCGTGCGCCTGTTCGACGACCACTACACGCTCGACGACCTGCGCCACGACGACGTGTCGCTGCGTATCGACGGCGCCGACGGCTTCGCGCTGGACGGCGTCAGCCATATGCGCGAAATCAGCCGCGATCCGCTCGACCTGGTGCGCCAGGCCAGCGAATACCACCAGTACCCCGACGGTTTCATGTTGTTCCTGGGCACCATGTTCTCGCCCACGCAAGACCGCGCGGGGCCGGGCAGCGGCTTCACGCACCGGCCCGGCGACGTCGTGCGCATCGCCACGCCGCGCCTGGGCGCGCTGGTGAACCGGGTGGGCCTGTGCGACGGCATCCCGCCCTGGACCTTCGGCGTACGCGCGCTTTATGCCAATTTGCGCAAACGCGGCCTATAGCGCGGGCGCCCCCGGCCACCGCCGGGAACGCATGCCCGTATAATTCGGCAGACCCCGGATTCCGGCGCGGCAGGCTTGCGCCGGCGGATCAAAGAGCCACGGGTCGGCTCGCCCTGTAATGTGCCGGATACGTGTTGAATCTCCCTGAGCTGATCGCCCCCATTGCCGATGACATGAAGGCCGTTGACGCGGTTATCCGCCAGCGCCTGGATTCCGAAGTCGTACTCATCCGGACGATCGCCGACTACATCATCGGTGCCGGCGGCAAGCGCATGCGTCCGGCCATGGTGCTGATGATGGCGCGCGCCCTGGGCTACCAGGGCGACCACCACCGCCTGCTGGCCGCCGTGGTCGAATTCATCCATACCGCCACCCTGCTGCACGACGACGTGGTCGACGAATCCGACCTGCGCCGCGGCCGCGACACCGCCAATGCCATATTCGGCAACGCCGCCAGCGTGCTGGTGGGCGACTACCTGTATTCGCGCTCGTTCGAAATGATGGTCGAGGCCGGCTCGATGCGCATCATGCAGATCCTGTCCGAGGCCACCACCGTCATCGCCGAAGGCGAGGTGCTGCAGCTGCTGAACGTGCACGACCCCGACGTATCGCAGCAGCGCTACCTGCAGGTGGTGCGCTACAAGACCGCCAAGCTGTTCGAGGCCGCCGCCCAGGTGGGCGCGGTACTGGCCGGCGCGTCGCCCGACCAGGAAGCCGCCGCCGCCGCGTACGGCCGGCACATCGGCACGGCCTTCCAACTGATCGACGACGTGCTCGACTACAGCGGCGATGCCCAGGCCCTGGGCAAGAACGTGGGCGACGACCTGCGCGAGGGCAAGCCCACGCTGCCGCTGATCCGCGTCATGGAAACCGGCACGCCGGCCCAGCGCGAACTGATCCGCAATGCCATCAAGACGGGCGATGCCGACTTCGCCGCCGTGGCCCGGGCCATCCAGGCCACCGACGCGCTGGAACACGCCCGCCAGGCCGCGCTGGCCGAGGCCGAGGCGGCCCGCCAGGCCCTGGCCAGCTTTCCCATTTCCGTTTATCAAGAATCCCTGTTAGAATTTTGCGCTTTCGCAGTCAACCGTGATCGCTGAAGAAAAAAGCTGGAAACCCGCGGCGCAAGCCGAGGGCCAAGCCGGGGCGTAGCTCAGCCTGGTAGAGTACTGCGTTCGGGACGCAGGAGTCGGAGGTTCGAATCCTCTCGCCCCGACCATTGATTTGGTCGAATTCCGGGTGGTGCTTCCCACACCACTGCAATGGCCGGTATCGCGCAAGCGGTGCCGGCTTTTTTGCGTGCGCGGCGCCCGCCGCCACGCACGCAGGGCACCCCGGGGCGTGTTTGCGCCAGGCCGCGGTCAGCCCAGGAAGGTGACCATGCCGTTGCTCAGGTCGTACATCGACCCGACGATCTTGATTTTTCCTTCTTTTTCCAGGCCGGCAAGAATCGGGCTGTTCTTGCGTATGGCGTCGATGGTGTGCTGAACGTTCGTCTTCGCGACGGCATCGACGAATTCCGCGTTCTTTCCGCTGCGTTCGCCCGAATACTGGGTGGCGTCGACGGCGGGCCGGATGACCTTGAGCAGGCCGGTCAGGTTGCCCAGTTCCACATTGTCGATCGCGCCCGCGACCGCCCCGCATGCGGTGTGGCCCATGACGAGCACGACCTTGGCGCCCGCCGCCGCGCAGGCGAATTCCATGCTGCCCAGCAAGTCGTCGTTGGCGATGTTGCCCGCGACCCGGCCGTTGAAGGTGTCGCCGATGCCCGCATCCAGGATGATCTCGGCGGGCGCCCGGGAATCGATACAGCTGAGGATGACCGCGGCGGGGAACTGCCCCGAGGCGCTGGATCGCTTCTGGGCCAGGTAATCGTGTTTCTGGGACTTGCCCGTGCGGAACCGCTCGTTGCCCTGCTTCATCATGTCGATGACCTGGTCGGGCGTCATGGCGTCTCGTTCGGCCCGGGTCAGCGACGCGGCGTCGGCCTGGCGCGGAACCAGGGTGACCGCCGCCATCATCGAGGCCGCGCCTGCCCCGACGCCGGCTTTCAGCCAAGTTCGCCGGCCTGCGTTTTGCGGGTGCCCTGCCTTGCAACAATCGTTGGTTGCTTCCATGTAGTGCTCCCTGAGAGCAGCTCACAAGAGATAGGCCGAGGGACACGGCTATTCATCATGAGCCGGCCAAATGGCCCGTACATTCTGTTCTTGTTTGTCTAGCCGGACAACAATTTTGTGCCGCCGTTCAGGCCGTTTTTCTGTATCGGCGGGGCAAGCGGCCCTGTTTATCTTGTTTTTCCGCCAGGGGGGTGGCATAGTTTTCCGCACGAAAGTCCCCTGCCGGACCGGGGCGATCCAACCTGTGGATGCGGAAGGTGAACCATGAGATACCTTTATCTTGCTTTGGTTGTGGTGCTGACTGCCATCGTGCTTTCGTTCAAGATCCAGAATTTCGATTCGGTCACTTTGTCGTTCTGGTCGTCTTCCCTGACGTTGCCCGCCTCGGTATTGGTCATCGGCGTGTACATACTGGGCATGTTCACGGGCGGCTTCCTGCTCAGCCTGGTGCGCACCGCCTTCCGGGGCGCCACGCGCCGCGGCGCGCCATGACGCCCGGCCCGGCGCGCGCCGCCTAGAACTTCACGCTGTATCCGCCATCCACCCGCAGGGTCTGCCCGTTCACGTACGAGGCCGCCGGCGAGGCGAAGAACAGCACCGCGCCCACGACCTCGCACGGCTCGCCGGTGCGCATCTGCGGATTGCGCTGGCGGATGCGCGCCAGGTTGGCTTCGCTGGACAGCAGTTCGCGGTTGAAGTCGGTGGCGATGGTGGCGGGCGCCACTGCATTGCACGTGACGCCGTGGCGGCCGTTTTCCACCGCCAATACCCGCGTCATGGCTTCTAGGGCCTGCTTACTGATGGGGTACGCGAAGTCGTCGTCGCGGGCCAGGTGGCCGCTCAGCGACGACACATTCACGATGCGGCCGTAGCCCGCCCGGCACATGGCCGGCAGCACGGCGCGGCACAGTTCGATGGCGCCGAACAGGTTCACTTCGAAAACGTGGCGGATGTCGTCCAGCGACAGGGCGGCCAGCGGCCGCCGATGCCGCGCGCCGGCGTTGTTGACCAGGATGTCGATCTCGCCCAGCGATTGCCGCACCGCGGCCAGGCCCTGCGCGCGCTGCGCGGCGTCGGCCAGGTCGAAGGCGCAGGATTGCGCATGCGGCCCCAGCGTCGCGGCAAGCTGGCGCGCGCGCTCGGGGTCGCGGCCATGGATGGCCACGCGGGCTCCCTGCCCCAGCAGGCCGCGGGCGATTTCCAGGCCGATGCCGCTGCATGAGCCCGTGACCAGGGCGACTTTGCCCGTCAGGTCGAATTGCGAGGCTGGCTGGTCTGGCTGGATCATGGCGGAAGGGGCGGGGAACGGAGCCGCCACTATGGCCCAGGGCGCGGCGGGGTATTGCGGCCCTGGGCCGGGAAAGTTCATATGATGAAACTTTCTTCCGGAATATTGGGCCGGGGCCGGCTGCGCTTCTAGAATGAATAGCGCCGGCAAACGGGAACCGGACAGAGTCCCGGGTGGCTTCAAAGGAGAGACAAGTATGGGTGGGCGAGACATGCCGCTGGGCATCTCGATCGATGCGGCGCGGTTGCCGCCGCATGACGATTTCATGGCGCCGGGCACCAAGGCGCCGCTGGGCACACGCTGCGTCGAGCGCACCTTGTGGCTGCTGAAGGCCCTGAGTACCCGGGGCGAATTCGGCTGGCGCCTGTCCGACCTGGCCGAGCAGGCGGGCCTGGATCGCGCCACCTGCCATCGCATGCTGGCCTGTCTGGTGAAAGAGGGCTATGCGCAGCGCTATCCGCGCGACGTCAAATATTACCCGGGCCAGCTGCTGTTCGAAATGGGCCTGGCGTTGCCGGGCTATACGCATTTCCAGGAACTGGCGGCGCCCCGCCTGGAACAGATCGGCGCCAGCACCGGCTGTATCGCCAGCCTGAGTCTGCGCAGCGGCGACGACATCGTGTGCATTGCCCAGAATCGCGGCAGCGCCGACCTGGCCGGCATGCTGATCCGGGTGGGATCGCGCCGGCCGTTGTTTGCCGCGGTGGCCGGGCTGGCCATCCTGCAGTTGCTGCCCGCGGCCGAGCAGGTGCGCATCATCGAAGAAAACACGCAGCGCGAGGTCCGTTCGCGCGGCACGCGCCGGCTGAAAGACCTGGCGCGCATGCGCGCGCTGAGCGCGCAGGCGGGCTTCGGATATACCGTCAGCGACCTGGCGCCGGGTATTTCCGCGATGGCCGTGGCGCTGCGCGACGCGGCCGGCCGCCCATTCGCCGGCTTGACCCTGACCGGCAGCAACGCGACGCTGCACCACGACATCGTCGCCACGTACCACGCGCAGATGGTCGACGCCGCGTCCGGCATCGAAGCGGACGCGCTGCAATGCCTGCGCGCGCCCACCCATATCAGCGGCACGTAGGTTTGCCGTACTGGCCAGGTGTCTGGCTCCCGAAGGGTGCCTGACACCGAAGTGTGCAGAGGTGCCGGTGTCTGACACCCTGCGGGAGTCAGACACCTGCTTTCGAGGGGTCTGGCACGCCTGCTTTTAAGGGGTCTGGCTCCCGCAGGGTGCCTGACCCCGTCGGGGTGGCGATGACGTGGGCACGCGGGCCGCGAAATTTCGTGCCATGAAAAAAAGCGGGCGGACGGGCCGCAAGCGGCCTTGTGGCCGCCCGCCGGCATCCCTAGCATCGATGGAAAGACGCGTTGCGCATGTCGCGCCGCGCCGGCCCAGGCCTTTCGTTGCGAAGGAGGCATAGCATGAACGAAGAATTGACCATGGACGTGAAGTCCGCCGTTTCGGCCCAGGAATGGGAAACCCGCGTCGAGCTGGCGGCCGCCTATCGGCTGATGCCGCTGTACGGCATGAGCGACCTGATCTACAACCACATCACGGCGCGGATCCCGGGCGAGGCCGATCGCCTGCTGATCAACCCCTATGGCTACCTGTACGAAGAGGTCACGGCGTCGAGCCTGATCACGATCGACGTGGCCGGCAACGTGCTGCTCAATCCGCACAAAGACTATGGCGTGAACCCGGCGGGCTATGTCATTCACAGCGCCGTGCATGGCGCGCGCCATGACGCGCGATGTGTGATCCACACGCACAGCCGCGCCGGCATGGCGGTATCGGCGCTGAAATGCGGGCTGCTGCCCCTGACCCAGACGGCCATGCGTTTCGCCAGCATCGCCTATCACGACTTCGAGGGGCCGGCCATCGACCTGGAAGAGCGCGAGCGCCTGCTGCGCGACCTGGGCGCGGGCGATGCGATGGTCCTGCGCAACCATGGCCTGCTGGTGACGGGGGCCGATATTCCCCAGGCCTTCAATACCATCTACTGGCTCGAGATGGCCTGCCGCGCGCAGGTGGACGCCATGGCGTGCAACGCCGAACTGAACATTCCCGATGCCGACGTGGTGGCCAAGACCGAACACCTGTACAAGCCCGAGGTCCGGCGGCCGCACGGCATTCTGGAATGGCCGGCGATGCTGCGTTTCCTGAACCGGCGCGATCCCTCGTATCGCACCTGAGCCGCATCACCCCACACACACATAACAACAGGAGAGAGACATGGGCAGGCTATTGACGGCCGGGCTGCTGGCCGCGCTCGCATGCGCCGGCGGCGCGCAGGCGCAAACCGTATTGAAAATCGGCTATGGCATGGCCCCCACGTCGCACATGGCGGTGGGCGCCACCGTGTTCTGCCAGGGCATCGAGCAGGGCACGCAGGGGCGCTACACGTGCCAGCAGTTTCCCAACGCGGCCCTGGGCGGCGAACGGGAAATGATCGAAGCCGTACAGCTGGGCACGCAGGACGTGGTCAATGCCTCGTCGGGCACGCTGGGCAACTTCGTGCCCGAGGTCAAGATCCTGGACATTCCCTTCTTGTTCCGCGACTACGACCATGCCCATCACGTCATGGACGGCCCCATCGGCCAGCAGCTGCTGAAAGACGTGCAGGCGCGCGGCTTGCGCGCCCTGGCCTGGACCGAAAACGGGTTTCGCCACATCACCAACAACAAGCATCCCATCGTGCAGGCCAGCGACGCGCGCGGCCTGAAGATACGCACGATGGAAAACAAGGTGCACATGGACGGCTACAAGACCTTCGGCATGCTGCCCACCCCGATGGCCTGGCCCGAGGTTTTCACCGCCTTGCAGCAGGGCACGGTAGACGGCCAGGAGAACCCCATTTCGGTCATCCTGTCGGCGCGGCTGGCCGAGGTGCAGAAATACTTGTCGCTGACGCGCCATGTGTATTCGCCGGCGGTGCTGATCCTGTCCGAGAACGTCTGGAACGAACTGTCCGAGACCGACCGGCAGGTGTTCGTGCAGGCGGCCCGCGATGCGGGCGCGGCACAACGCAAAAGAGTGGCCGATGACGAAGCGGACGGCGTGGCCCAGCTGCGCGAAGCCGGCATGCAGGTCGTGGAGCAGGTCGATGCCGACAGCTTCCGGCAGGCCCTGGTGCCCGCCTATGCCGGCTACGCCAAGACCTTCGGCGCCGACCGCATCGCCGCTATACAGGCGGTGCGGTAAGCGGCCGCGAAGAAGAGCATCGACATGAAAAACGCGGTGCTGGTGCTGGACAGGGTCGTCGTGGGCCTGGCGCTGGGAAGCGCCTGCGTGCTGCTGGCGGTAACCGTATGCCTGGGCTTCTGGCAAGTGCTGACGCGCTTCGTGTTCGAGCTGCCCTCGGGCTGGTCCGAAGAACTGGTGCGGCGCCTGTTGATCTGGACCGTGCTGCTGGGTACCGTGGCGGCCTTCCGGCAGGGCGCGCTGGTGTCGGTCGACCTGATGCTCAGGGTGGCGCGCGGCCGCTGGCGCCAGGTGGTGCACACGGTCATCACGGCGGTCAACCTGGTATTCCTGGGCGTGGTCGCGTGGTACGGCACCGAGCTGGCCTGGCGGGTGCGCATGCAGACTTTCGCCAGCATGGAAATTTCCATGGCCTGGGCTTACGCGGCCCTGCCCGCGGGGGCCGTGCTGGGCATCGTCGCCGTGCTGGCCCACCACCTCGACCCCCGCCACGACGAACTGTCCACGGCCCAATAAACGCGCGGCAGAGCCCATCATGCCCTTTACCTTGCTTGCCACCATGCTGCTGGGCTTCGCCTTCAGCGTATCCATTGCCGTCTCGATCGGCGGCGCGGCCATGCTGGGCCTGTCGATGAGCGGCGCGCGCGCCCTGATACTGGCTCCCAAGGAAATGTTCACCGCGCTGGACAAGTTTCCGCTGGCGGCCATTCCGTTTTTCATTCTGGCCGGCAATCTGATGGAAGCGGGCGGCATTTCCCGCCGCCTGGTCGACTTCGCCAAGTCGCTGGTGGGCGGCGTGCAGGGCGGGCTGCCCATGACCTGCGTGCTGACCTGCATGATCTTCGCGGCCGTCTCGGGCTCTTCCGTGGCCACCACCTTCGCCATCGGCGCCATCCTGATCCCCGCGCTGGTCAAGCACGGCTACCCCAGGCCGTACGCGGCGGCCCTGCAGGCCACTGCGTCCGAACTGGGGGTGATCATTCCGCCGTCGATCCCCATGATCCTGTTCGGCGTGTCGGCCGAAGTGCCCATCGGCGAGCTGTTCATCGCCGGCATCGGGCCGGGCGTGCTGATCGGCGCGGCGCTGATGCTGTTTGTCTACGTGTACTGCCGCTGGAAAGGCTGGGGCCGGCACGATGCCGAGGGCCGCCTGCGCGTGGGCGCGGCCGCGCGCGAGGCCGGCTGGGCGCTGCTGATGCCGGTGATCATCCTGGGCGGCATCTACGGGGGCGTTTTCACGCCCACCGAGGCGTCCGTCGTGGCGGTTGTCTATGCCCTGGCGGTCGGCCTGCTGGTGCACCGCGAACTGGGCTGGCGCGACCTGGTGGCGCTGTTCCAGAAGTCGGTGGTTTCCAGCGCGGTCATCATGTTCATCATCGCCAACGCCGGCCTGTTCGCGTACCTGATTACCCGCGCCGGCGTACCCGATGCGATCGGCAACTGGCTGACCGGCGTCATGCAGTCGCCCGCGTATTTTCTGCTGGGGGTGAACGCGGCGCTGTTCGTCATCGGGATGTTCATCGAGACCTCGGCGGCCATCGTGGTGCTGGCGCCCATCCTGGTGCCGGTGGCCGTGCATTTCGGCGTGGACCCCGTGCATTTCGGCACGCTCATGGTCGTGAACCTGGCGCTGGGCATGATTACCCCGCCGTTCGGCGTCAACCTGTTCGCCGCCTGCACCGTGGCCCGGATTTCGCTGGACCGCATCATCGGTCACCTGCTGCCGTTCGTGGCCGTCATCGTGGCCTGCCTGATGCTGATTACGTATTTCCCTGCTATTTCGCTGGCCCTGCGCGACCTGGTGTACGGCATGCCATGTTGCGGGTAGGGCCGACGGCCTTGATCCCTGGAACAAAAGGACAGATATGAAAACGGCGGTATTGGAAGGTCGCGTCATTGCCGAGGGCCTGCGGTTTCCCGAAGGCCCCATCGCCATGCCGGACGGCAGCGTGCTGGTGGTCGAGATTGCGTCGGGGCGGCTGATGCGCGTCATGCCCGACGGGGCCGCGCGGGTGGTGGCGGACGTGGGCGGCGGCCCCAACGGCGCGGCGATCGGGCCCGATGGCCATTGCTATGTCTGCAATAACGGCGGCTTCACCTGGAGCACGGACCAGGGCTATACGCGCCCGACCGGCCCGGCGCCCGACTACCAGAGCGGGTCGATCCAGCGGGTGAATCTCGACACCGGCGCGGTGCAGACCCTGTATACGCACTGCGACGGCGAGCCGCTGTATGGAGCGAACGACATCGTCTTCGATGCGCGCGGGGGCTTCTGGTTCACCGATTTCGGCAAGGTATTCGAGAACCGCATCATGCGCGGCGGCGTGTACTACGCCACCATCGACGGCCGCAGCATCCGGCGCGCCGCGCACCCGGTGCTGACGCCCAATGGCATCGGCCTGTCGGCCGACGGGCACACACTGTACGTGGCCGAAACCGAAACCAGCCGCCTGTGGGCGTATCCGGTGCTGGGGCCGGGCGAACTGGGGCTGGAGCCCTGGCCCTCGCCCAACGGCGGCCGCCTGCTGTGCGGCCGGCCCGGCTACCAGCGCTTCGATTCCATGGCCCTGGAAGAAGGCGGCAATATCTGCGTGGCCACCCTGGTCAACGGCGGCATCAGCGTGTTCTCGCCCGAGGGCGAGCTGATCGAGTTCTACCAGGCGCCGGACGGCTTCTGCACCAACATCTGCTTCGGCGGCCCCGACCGCCGCACCGCGTATATCACCCTGTCGGGCTACGGCCAGCTGCTGGCCGTGCCCTGGCCGCGCGCGGGGCTGGCGCTGGCGGCCTGACGCGGGCAGGCCGGCGCGGCGCTATTTCGCCAGCAGCCGCTGGTATTCCAGGCAGGCCTGCGCCATGGCGTCGCGCACCACCGCCAGCGGGCGGCTGTCTTCGTCGGCCTTGCGGTTGACCATCGACAGCTGCAGCACGGGGCCGGCCTTGCCCAGCCGGAAAATGCGCACGGGATAGCTGTGCAGCATGGCCGCGTCGGGCCGCTGCACCACCGAAATGCCCAGGCCCGAACTGACCATGGCGACGATGGCCGGGGCATTGTCGAATTCCAGGGTGCTGCGCACGTCGCCGATCTGGCTGCTGACGAACTGCGCGGCCATGGTGCCCGTGACGGTCTTGCGGTCGTAGCGTATCCATTCCAGCTGGCGGAACAGCGTGGCCATGGGCGTATCGGGGGTGCCCGGCGGCGCGATCAGCACCAGTTCGCGCCGCAGCATCGGGGTCCAGCATAGCCGGCCGGTGCCGCCGGCCGGCGGCTGGGCGGCCAGCGCGGCGTCGATCT
>Ga0182738_1007835_pt1 | contig 10752 bp, 6 predicted proteins | sample eDN5th30CBELigMG_FD_128876 | JGI IMG/M metagenome (GOLD analysis project Ga0182738, IMG submission 128876) | Enriched Miracle-Growth compost microbial communities from Emeryville, California, USA - eDNA 5th pass 30_C BE-Lig MG (version 2)... ... | reverse complement strand
GCCGCGTCTTCTTGCGCTTGCCTGCGTACTCCGCGTCCGAGAAGCTGATCTGGCTCATCGCAGCGAACTCCTTTGCAACGTTCAACGCATCAGGGCGTGATCCGTGGACTTGTTCAGACCTTCCCTAGGGTGCGCGGTCGGCCTGCAGGTAGTACTGCGTCCACTGCGTGCGGGCCAGTGCCCGATCTGGTTCGACCATCGTTGTTGAGGGCGTCACGTCTTCCGCTGGACACCGACAGGCAGCGAGGCGGCCCGCAGCCATTCGCCCTCGCCGAGCCATACCGCCCCCTGTTCGCAAGTGCGGCGTTCCATCGCAGTCGCGTCCTCACCCCAGAACACGTCCCCTCCGGCACGCAACGCCGGTACGCCGAAGATGCCCTCGCGCATCGCCCGCTCCGTGTTCTCTCGCAATGCGCGCTTGACCTCGGGGCTGTTTACTGATTCGGCCGGCTGGGAAACCCCCAATCGACGGCCCAACTCATCGAGCGCGCTGGGCTCGACGGTACTCCGCCCATCGCGCCAGACGAACCGCAGCACCTCACGCGCCGCCGCGAAGCCGCCGCCCGCGGCGATGCACAGGCGCAGCAGTGGCAATGGATCAAACGGGTGGGCGGGCGGGAATCGGAATGGCAGGCCAAGCGCTTCGGCACGCCACAGGGCACTGCGATACGTTTGCACCCGTTTGAGCGGTATCTCCGCGGGCCCGCGAGTCTGCCAATGGCCCAGAAGTGCACCTAGTACGACCGGAATGGCCCGGATTTTCTCGGCCGGCATCCAGTCGAGCAGTTGCTCGGCCTGCAGGTACGCGAAGGGGGAGACAGCGTCGAAATACCATTCCACTTGCATTTAAAGTTCGGTGCGTTCTTGGGTGGCGGCATAGCCGGACGAAAACTCAATCAGCTCTGAAGACAAGGTGGAATTCGCCTCGATGCAACTGCGACGTCCCGACACGCCGACGTCCGCACGGACTTCGCGCAACACCAGGTCTTTGTCCCAGGAGTCACATCGCAGACGTCGAGATTGCCATGAACATGAACCTGCGATAACGTCGGCGAATGCCGGGTGACAACACATCCCATGTCAATCAGTTCCTGCGCGAGGCCGCGTGGATGGCCTGCCTTCCGGAGAACGTGCGCGAGCGCGTGTGCAGTGAGGCATACGAGACTACGCATGGCAGGAACGACGTCGTTGCACACCGCGGCGAAAAGGTGGCGTCCTGGATAGGCCTTCGCGAAGGCCTTCTCAAAGTCAGCTCCTCGCACCGCAGCGGCAAGGTGGTAATGTTTGCCGGCATTCCGAGGAATGCGTGGTTCGGAGAGGGCTCGGTCCTCAAGCGCGAACCGCGCCGCTACGACGTGATTGCCATGGCACCCAGCAGCGTAGTGCATGTTCCGCGCGCCACCTTTGTCTGGCTTCTTGAGACAAGTTTCGAGTTCAACAACTTCATCATTCAGCATCTGAACGAGCGGCTTTCGCAATACATGGCAACCACTGAGACAGATCGCATTACCGATCCGGTGGTACGACTGGCCCGTGCAATTTCAACGCTGTTCAATCCGGTCCTCTATCCGGCAACGGGGCCGCTACTCAAGATCTCCCAGGAGGAACTCGGGGAACTGGCGGGGCTTTCGCGCCAGCGCGTGAACGCTGCCCTCGGCAAGCTTCAGCGCGCCGCGCTCCTGCGCATCGACTATGGCGGAGTTGTCGTGCTCAACCTCGCAGGCATCAAGAAGCAAGCGGAGCTTTTCTAACTACTGGGTCACACACTCAAAGCTGCTCGCGAGGTTGACGTCGCCCGCGCCCTTGTACTTCGGCCAAGTCGGATAGCGGCACAGAGGCCGAGTCCTGTTCTGCGCGCCCGCGTTCCTGTCGGTCGAGACGATGTCATCGGCGGGTGCCTCGCCCTTCTCCACCCAGCTTTCGAGCGCCGCGAGCAGAGGCAGGCCGCCGGTCGCATTGAAGGACATGCCTGAAGCATGCGCATAACCCGGGACCAGATAGAGGCGGACCGTCGTATCCACGACGGACTGCCCGAACTTGTTCACGAGCGACTTGTAGTAGTCGACCGTGGCCTCTGCCGGAATGAGCGGATCGACCGCACCGTGCATGATGATGATCTTGCCCTTGCGGTCGATGAATGGCTGGATGTCGGGGTTTGTGGCATCGAGGATCGACGAGACGGACTGGAGGCGGGCCAGGTACTGATCGGGATTCAGCGGGTCGAACGACAGCGTGTCGGCGTTCAGGTCGCGCATGATCGTGGAACGCACCATCGTCTCACCGAACCAGTGGTTCGCGCCGATTTCCGCAATCTTGGGCGAGCCCCCGCCGGCCGGTGCGTTGAACTCCGCCGTGCTTCCGAACGCCGCCACGAATGAGCCTTTTTCAAGATTCGAGGGATTCCCGAAGCCCGGGAGCACATCGATGTCGTTGGCAAGCTTGTAAGGGATGGGTGTGGGGCTCACGTACAGCTTCAGCACGTCCAACTGCGCTGACGAAAGGCACGAGTCGCCCGAGTCGCCGCCGCCAGGACACAGCAATGAGTCATAGTTGAATTTGCACCCGGCTTCGTTGGCGATGATGCTGTCGGTGGCGCCGTCGAGAGCGTCGCATGACTGAAGAAGAGCTGCGCGGATGGTCGCCGACTTCCCCGGGCTGATCCAGCCTGCACCGCCATTGGTCCTCATCGCGCGCCCGACAAGTTGCAGTTTCATGAAGGTCGGTGTCCAAGACAATGCGGGGTACCCGACGATGATGCCGTCGTAGTCCTGCGCATACCGCTGCAGGACCACCATGCCCTCGCGGCCGCCGCCTGAGTCGCCCATGTAGTAGGTTTTGGACGGCAACGCGCCGTAGCGCGACTTGATGAGCGACACAGCAACATCGCGCATCTTTTTGAGCTGCTCGCCACCAAAGTTGCGCAACATCTCGTCGTTCATGCTGAATCGCGCATCGCCGACGAAATCGCCCCCCTCACCTGAGTGCCCTCCGTCCGTTCCGAAGGTGGCGTAGCCGCGCGCAACAGGCACCGGTTGATCCCCGTACGAGGATGCGCCTGCGGCGTTAACGAGATAGCCGTCCCATGCCCCACCGCCCAAGTGCATGGCCTTGCCGTTCCACGTCGTCGGCAGTGCGACGTTGAAGCTGATCGGCTGGGCGTTCTGGTCCACGGGAGTGATCTTGCCCGTGACAAGACAATATTCGCCGGCCGTATTCGTGTCCGAGACGGGCACGATCGCCGCAGTGTCGACAGTCGCTCCCCCGGTGGGCAGATCAATCGACTCCGCAACTACTTGCGTACCTGTCAATGCGATGCATGCGGCCTTCGCGTCGACCACGGGCGTGGTGGGAGGACTGTCGTCGCCGCGGCCGCCTCCGATGCCCAAGCCTGTGCCGCCGCCGCCGCTGCCGCCACCGCACGCGGCAACTGCGAGGCAGACGACCCCGCATGTCAATGTGAACGAGTAGCGTTGCATGATGTCTCCAAGTGTGGTTGGGACACATGCTAGGCAGGCTGCTTCAGCGAGTCTGTACTGACAAGGACAATGCTGCGTGCAGCAGCGCTGGGGTTTTTACTAGCGTCGCAGGCTCGATGTCGCTGGTGTCGGCGGTGGCCGTTCCGCTCAGAATCGGTATTTCGCGTTGATTGGCTCAGCGTACGTGTTTCGCCTGTACCAACTGCGTTGCGCGCAGATTGACCGAGCGGTCCTGCACGCTGGCTTGAGGTTGCAATAGCTCCTGGTGGCCCACCGAGCACGAGTTTCAGATACCCCCAATTCGGTCATTCGATACCCCCGCTGATACCCCCCGACATGCGTCGGATTGAGACATACGTCCTCGGACCCGAACGGACTCCAGGCAGCCTCCACGGAGGAAGAAAACAAAAAAGCCGGACACTTTGGACGTGTCCGGCTTGCTGTCTGGTCCCGCCGCCAGGAATCGAACCTGGATCTCAGCCTTCGGAGGGCCGAATTCTATCCATTGAAATACGGCGAGAGTGGCGTGCCTCGCGGCGACGCGAACCCGCGATTATGACCGATCGCGGCGGCAGCTCGCAGGGCGGCTCGAGGAGGGGTTCGGCATCGCGGCGATCGAAGCCCAGGCCGCGCATGTACACGCGGAACAACCGCCGCCCGGCCTGCACGAGCGCGAACGCGCCGGGGTCGAGCAGCCAGTCCTGGATCAGCCCGGCCAGCAGCGCGTGCAGGCCGACGGCGGCCGTGGCGGCAGGGATCGGCAGGCGCAGATTCGCCTGCCGCGCGGCCAGCCGCAGGGCCCGCTCGAAGTCGCCGATGCAGGCGCCGCGGCCGCTCAGGTGGCGCGCCTGCACCGAGGCCATCTCCTGCGTGTACTCGACCTTGTGCGAGGCGATCTCGAACACGCGGCGCACCTGCGGGTCGGTCGTCACCAGCCGCAGCGCATCGAGCATGCCCGCCTCCAGCACGTCCAGCGGCGCCTGGCCGCGGCAGGCCGCCGCGGCGCTCACGCCGGCCTCGATGGGCAGCGTCACGCGGTCCATCATGGCGTTGAACAGGTCGGCCTTGTCCTTGAAGTGCCAGTAGATGGCGCCGCGGGTCGCGCCCGCCTCCTCGGCAATCTGCTGCAGGGTGGTGCGCGACACGCCCTGCGCCTGGAACAGGACCTCCGCCGCATCCAGCAGCCGCTCGCGCGTGGCCTGCGCCTCTTCCTTGGTCCGACGTACCACGACGATGTCTCCGGGTGGGGTGGCGCGCCTGCCGGCGCCGAAATTCGAAGGTCTTGAATATACATGCATGAATGTATGTAAACTCGCGGCTTCGACAAATTCCCGTGTCGCGCCCGTGTCTCTCCGGCATGGGCGCGACACGGGTGTCTGCGTCACATCTTCGCTTTCAGCCCTTCTCGACAAAGGATTCGCATGCCCTTCCTGCATGTCTCACGTGATTCGTTGCGCTCGCCGCGCCGTGCCGGCGCAGCCGCGGCCGCGCTGCTGGCGCTGGCCCTGGCTGCCTGCGGCAACAAGGACGCGGCTCCCGCAGGGGGCGGCGCCCCCGGGGCAGGCGGCGGGGGCGCCCCGGCGCCGGAGGTGGGCGTGGTGGTGGCCACGCCGGGCGAGGTGGGGCTGGTGACCGAGCTGCCCGGCCGGCTGGAGGCCTCGCGCGTGTCGCAGGTGCGCGCCCGCGCGGCCGGCATCCTGAACAAGCGCCTGTTCAAGGAAGGCAGCGACGTCAAGGCGGGCCAGCCGCTGTTCGCCATCGACCCCGCGCCCTACGAGGCGGCCATGCGCAGCGCGCAGGCCAGCGTGGCGCGCTCCGAGGCCAACGCGGCGCAGGCCAAGGCACTGGCCGAGCGCTACCGGCCGCTGGTCGAGGCCAACGCCGTGAGCAAGCAGGAATACGCCAACGCGGTGGCGTCGTGGAAGGCCGCCGAGGCCGACGTGGCCGCCGGCCGCGCCGCGGTGACGACGGCGAGGATCAACCTGGGCTACGCCACCGTGACGGCGCCGATCTCGGGCCGCATCGGCCGCGCGCTGGTGACCGAGGGCGCGCTGGTGGGCCAGGGCGAGGCGACGCCGCTGGCGACCATCCAGCAGATCGACCCGCTGTACGTCAACTTCACGCAGTCGGCCAGCGAGGCGCTGCGCCTGCGCCGGGCCTTCGAGGCCGGCACGCTCAAGCGCTCGGGCGAAGGCGCGGCCAGCGTGAAGATCCTGCTGGAGGACGGCTCCGAGTACGCGCAGCCCGGCAGGCTGCTGTTCACCGACCTGAGCGTGGACGAGACCACCGGGCAGGTGACGCTGCGCGCCGAGGTGCCCAACCCCCGCGGCGACCTGCTGCCCGGCCTGTACGTGCGCGTGCGCATGGAGCAGGCCCAGGCGTCCAACGCGATCGCGGTGCCGCAGCAGGCGGTGACGCGCACCGAGCAGGGCGACACGGTCACGGTGGTGGGCGCCGACGGCAAGCTCAGCCAGCGCAGCGTGAAGATCACCGCCGGGCAGAACAACCGCTGGATCGTCACGGACGGCCTCAAGGAAGGCGAGCAGGTCATGGTCGACGGCTTCCAGAAGCTGCAGATGCTGCCGCCGGGCACGCCGGTGAAGGCCGTGCCCTGGAAGGCCCCGGGCAGCGCGCCTGCCGCCCCGGCGCCGGCACCGGCCGCGCCGAAGCAATGACGCCGCCGAGGAACCACAGGAACACACGCACCCATGGCCAAGTTCTTCATTGACCGCCCGATCTTCGCTTGGGTGATCGCCCTGTTCATCATCGTGATGGGCGCGGTATCGATCACGCAGCTGCCGATCGCGCAGTACCCGCCGGTCGCGCCGCCCGCGATCGTCATCAACACCACCTACCCCGGCGCCTCCGCGCAGACGCTGGAGGACAGCGTGCTGTCGGTCATCGAGCGCGAGATGAACGGCGCGCCGGGCCTGATCTACATGGAGTCGGTGGCCCAGGCCGACGGCACGGGCTCGCTGACCATCACCTTCGAGCCGGGCACGAACGAGGACCTCGCGCAGGTGGAGGTGCAGAACCGCCTGTCGCGCGCCACGCCGCGCCTGCCGGCGGCGGTGACGCAGCAGGGCGTGCGCGTCGACAAGTCGCGCGACAACTTCCTGCTGTTCGCCATGCTGTCGTCCGACAACCCGGACTTCGACACGGTGCAGTTGGGCGACTACGCCGCGCGCAACATCCAGCCCGAGCTGCAGCGCGTCAAGGGCATCGGCCAGGTGCAGCTGTTCGGCAGCGAGACCGCCATGCGGGTGTGGATCGACCCGGCCAAGCTGCAGGGCCTGCGCCTGTCCTCGGCCGAGGTGGCGGCGGCCATCCGCGCGCAGAACGCGCAGGTGGCCTCGGGCACCATCGGCGACCTGCCCAACGTAGCCGGCCAGAGCATCGCGGCGACGGTGGTGGTCAAGGGCCAGCTGTCGAACGTCGAGCAGTTCCGCAACATCGTGCTGCGCGCCAACCCCGACGGCTCCTCCGTGCGCCTGAAGGACGTGGCCCGCATCGAACTCGGCGGCCAGAGCTACGCCACCTCGGCGCGCCTGAACGGCGTGCCGGCCGTCGGCCTGGGGGTGCAGCCCTCGCCCACCGGCAACGCGATGGAGTCGGCCCGCCTGGTGCGCGAGAAGATGGAGGAGCTGGCGAAGTACTTCCCCGAGGGCGTGAAGTGGGACATCCCCTACGACAGCTCCAAGTTCGTCGGCATCTCCATCGAGCAGGTCACCCACACGCTACTGGAGGCGGTGGCGCTGGTGTTCCTGGTGATGTTCCTGTTCCTGCAGAACTGGCGCTACACGCTGATCCCGACGCTGGTGGTGCCCATCGCGCTGCTGGGCACCTTCGCGACGCTGCTGGCGCTGGGCTTCTCGATCAACGTGCTGACCATGTTCGGCATGGTGCTGGTGATCGGCATCGTGGTGGACGACGCCATCGTGGTGGTGGAGAACGTCGAGCGCATCATGAGCGAGGAGGGCCTGCCGCCGCTGGAGGCGACCAAGAAGGCCATGCAGCAGATCTCGGGCGCCATCATCGGCGTGACGGTGGTGCTGATCTCGGTGTTCGTGCCGCTGGCCTTCTTCGCCGGCTCCACCGGCAACATCTACCGCCAGTTCTCGGCGGTGATGGTGGCCTCGATCTCCTTCTCGGCCTTCATGGCGCTGTCGCTCACGCCGGCGCTGTGCGCCACGCTGCTCAAGCCGGTCGAGGCGGGCCACCACCACGAGAAGAAGGGCTTCTTCGGCTGGTTCAACCGCGGCTTCTCGCGCACGGCCAAGGGCTACGAGAGCATGGTGTCGCGCATCCTGCGGCGCGCGGCGCGCTACCTGCTCATCTATGCTGCCATCATCGCCGCCGTGGTGCTGATGTACCAGCGCCTGCCCACGTCCTTCCTGCCGCAGGAAGACCAGGGCAACATCCTGGTGAACGTGCAGCTGCCGCCCGGCGCCACGCAGGAGCGCATGCTGGACGTGATGCAGCAGGTCGAGGGCTACATGCTCAAGCAGCCCGAGGTCGAGAGCATGGTCAGCGTGCTGGGCTTCAGCTTCTCCGGCCAGGGCCAGAACGCCGGCATCGGCTTCGTGACGCTCAAGGACTGGAACGAGCGCAAGGACCCGGCCCACGCCGCCGAAGCGGTGGCCGGCCGCGCCTTCGGTGCGCTGTCGGGCATCCGCGACGCCTTCATCTACCCGCTGAACCCGCCGCCCATCCCCGAGCTGGGCTCGGCCAGCGGCTTCAGCTTCCGGCTGCAGGACCGCGCCGGCCAGGGCCACCAGGCGCTGGTCAACGCGCGCAACCAGCTCCTGGGCATGGCCTCGCAGAGCAAGGTCCTGGCGCAGGTGCGCCCCGACGGCCTGGAAGACGCGCCGCAGCTGGAGATCGACATCGACCGCGACAAGGCGCAGGCGCTGGGCGTGGGCTTCGACGCCATCAACACCTCGCTGTCCTCCGCGCTGGGGTCGAGCTACATCAACGACTTCCCCAACCGCGGCCGCCTGCAGCGCGTGGTGGTGCAGGCCGACGCGCCCTCGCGCATGCAGCCCGAGGACCTGCTGCGCCTGACCGCCCCCAACGCACAGGGCCAGCCCGTGCCGCTGTCGGCCTTCGCCGCCACGCGCTGGATCAACGGCGCGCAGCAGACGGTACGCTACAACGGCTACCCGTCGATGCGCATCAGCGGCGACGCGGCGCCGGGCCACAGTACCGGCGCGGCGATGGCGGAGATGGAACGCCTGGCCGGGCAGCTGCCCGAGGGCTTCGGCTTCGAGTGGACCGGCCAGTCGCGCGAGGAGAAGCAGGCCGGCTCGCAGGCCATCATCCTCTACGGCTTCGCGGTGCTGGCGGTGTTCCTGTGCCTGGCGGCGCTGTACGAGAGCTGGTCGATCCCGCTGTCGGTGATCCTGGTGGTGCCGCTGGGCGTGCTGGGGGTGCTGGCCGCCACCTTCCTGCGGCAGTACTCGAACGACGTGTACTTCCAGGTGGGCCTGATCACCATCATCGGCCTGTCGGCGAAGAACGCCATCCTGATCATCGAGTTCGCCAAGGACCTGCAGGCCCAGGGCAAGAGCGCGGTGGCCGCGGCGCTGGAGGCGGCGCACCTGCGCTTCCGGCCGATCGTGATGACCTCGCTGGCCTTCGGCCTGGGCGTGCTGCCGCTGTTCCTCGCCTCCGGCGCCGGCTCGGCCAGCCAGCGCGCCATCGGCACCGGCGTGGTCGGCGGCATGATCACGGGCACGACGCTGGCCGTGTTCTTCGTGCCGGTCTTCTTCGTCGTGGTGCGCTCGCTGTTCAAGGGCAGCAGGCGCCAGCAGGAACTGAACAAGCGGCACGCCGAAGCGGCCGGAATCAAGGAAGAATCGAGCCATGACGCGTCCTGACCGAACCCTGGGCCGGCCTTTCCTGCCTGCCGCCCTGGCCGCCGCCCTGCTGGCGGCCGGCTGCTCCCTGGCGCCCACCTACGAGCGCCCCGCCGCACCGGTGCCCACCACCTTCCCGGGCGACCCGGCGCAGCCCGGCGGCCGCGCCGCGGCCGAAACGCCCTGGCAGCAGTTCTTCACCGACCCGCGCCTGGCCGGCCTGATCGACACCGCGCTGGCCAACAACCGCGACCTGCGCGTGGCGGCGCAGAACATCGAGCAGGCGCGCGCCCAGTTCGGCGTACAGCGCGCGGCGCTGTTCCCGGCGGTGGGCGTGACGGCCTCCGGCTCGCGCTCCGAGCCCAACCCGGCCCGCGCCTACCGCGACGACGCCGGCAAGGTGTCCTCCAGCTACTCGGTCAACCTGGGCATGACCGCCTGGGAGATCGACTTCTTCGGCCGCATCCGCAGCCTGAGCGACGCGGCGCTGGCCCGCTACCTCGCCACCGAGGAGACGATGCGCGCCACGCAGATCAGCCTGGTCGCCGCCGTCGCCACCGGCTGGCTGACGCTGGTGGCCGACGAGGAGCTGCTGGCCATCACCCGCCAGACGCTGGCCACGCGCGAGGACACGCTCAAGCTGACCAAGCTGCGCTTCGACAACGGCGTGGCCTCCGACCTGGACTACCAGGCCGCCAACTCGCTGGCCGAGTCGGCCCGCGCCACCTATGCCCAGCAGCAGCGGCTGCGCCGGCAGGACGAGAACGCGCTGGCCCTGCTGCTGGGCGCGCCGGTGCCGGCCGGGGCGCTGGCCGGCCTCGAGGGCGGGCTGCGCTCGCTCACGCCGATGCCGGACGTGCCCGCCGGCCTGCCGTCCGACCTGCTGGCCGAGCGGCCCGACATCCGCGCCGCCGAGCAGCAGCTCGTCGCCGCCAACGCCAACATCGGCGCGGCGCGCGCGGCCTTCTTCCCGCGCGTGGCGCTCACCACCTCGGTGGGCACCGTCAGCTCGCAGTTCGACAACCTGTTCCATTCCGGCACCCGTGCCTGGGCCTTCTCGCCGCAGATCACGCTGCCGATCTTCACCGCCGGGGCCAACCAGGCCAATCTCGACGCCGCCCGGGCGGCGCGCGAGATCGCGGTGGCGGAATACGAGAAGTCGATCCAGTCGGCCTTCCGCGAGGTGGCCGACGCGCTGGCCGGCCGCGAGACGCTGACCGAGCAGGCCCGCGCGCTGGACGCCACCGCCCAGGCCGAGCGCAGGCGCTTCGAGCTGTCGGACCTGCGCTACCGCAACGGCGTGGCCAGCTCGCTCGACCTGCTGGACGCGCAGCGCTCGCTGTTCGCCGCCCAGCAGCAGGCGGTGCAGGCGCTGCTGCAGGAGCTGCAGAACCGCGTGACGCTGTACAAGGTGCTCG
>Ga0182738_1007834_pt1 | contig 10753 bp, 5 predicted proteins | sample eDN5th30CBELigMG_FD_128876 | JGI IMG/M metagenome (GOLD analysis project Ga0182738, IMG submission 128876) | Enriched Miracle-Growth compost microbial communities from Emeryville, California, USA - eDNA 5th pass 30_C BE-Lig MG (version 2)... ... | reverse complement strand
GGAGGTCATCAATGGTCATGGCCCGCGCCGAGGCGAAATGGGGGGCCGCCAGCATCAAGAGAATTCCCAGGCCGAGAAACGCGCGCAACACGAGGGAGTCTCCATCCGAAGTGAGAGGTCGAGTCCGATTCCACTTCAACGTGGTCCGCTCGCCAGTGGGCGAACAGTCCACGCGAACGAGGTCAGATGCGCCCATGGCCCATCCGCTTGAGCAAAGGGGTGAGGACCAGGAGCACGATTCCCGGAATCACTGACGAGTAGATCAGGAAGGTCCAGAGGTCTCCCTTGTTCTCCTGAATCCAGTGCTCAAGCATGCCCGCGAAGTAATTGGCGACCGCGGTGCAGGTAAACCAGAGCGCCATCATTAATGAGGCGATCCGAGCGGGGGCCAGCTTGTTGACCAGTGAGAGTCCAATCGGGGAAAGACAGAGTTCGCCGACGGTGTTCAGCAAATAGACCATGGCCAACCACTGAGGCCCTACTAAACCTCGAGCGGCGTACGTTTGCTCCGCGTTGGACATGATCGTGAAGCCCAGGCCCAGGAAGAGCAGGCCCAACCCCATCTTTGCGGTCGAAGTGAGAGCGAACCGAGTTCGGTCCAGCCATGTCCAGACGATTGAGAAGAGGGGGGCCAGGATGAAGATGAGCAAGGGGTTGATCGACTGAAACCAGGATGCGGGAAACGCCTTGCCGAACAGGTGCCGGTCGGTTTTCTCGTCGGCGAACAACGTCAACGTGCCACCAGCCTGCTCGAATCCCATCCAGAACACGATGGAGAAGAGCGCGACCACGAGAATCACCACGATCCGCTGGATCTCCGCGCTCGTGAAGGGTGCCGATCCTGCCGGGTCGCTTTTCGAACGGATCTCGCCGAATTCCTCTTCGATGGGTTCGGCCTGAAGCTTGGCATCCTGCGCCGAGGTTACCAGGCCTCGCCCTATAAGAAGGCCTGTCAACTTCGCCATGGCCATCGCGAGGAGAATCCAGTACCCCAGAACAACGAGCCAACCCCAACCCTTTGGGATCGCCTGCACGATCCGGCTAGCGGGCAAGACCGCCAAGATCACCATCAACGTCCCAAGCGCGGTCAAGGTAATGACATGAATCCAGTCAACTGCTTGGATCCTGTGATCCGACCTCGATGCGCGGTCCGGCGGGAAACCGATCGGGCCAAGGATACGTTGTAACCAGACGAACGTGATCAGCCCCAGGACCATTCCCACGCCCGCCGCGGCGAAACCATAGTGCCAGCCGAAGCGTTCGTTTTCTCCAAGGTATCCACAGACCAACGGGGAAAAGAAAGCACCCAGGTTGATCCCCATGTAGAAAATCGTATAGGCACTGTCGCGTCTTGGATCATTCTGGCTATAGAGCTGGCCGACCATCGTCGAGATATTCGGCTTGAAGAATCCATTGCCGAGGATGATCAATCCCAGGGCATAAACCAACAAAGGTTCGAATGCCATCGCGAAATGACCGAGCGCCATCAGCGACCCGCCGATGAGGATCGCTTTGCGCTGACCGAGATAGCGGTCGGCGAGGTACCCTCCCAGTAGCGGCGTCAAGTAGACCAGGCTCGTGTAGGTCGCGTAGATCTCCAGGGCGTCTTTTCGCTCGAAATGCAGGTGCTGGGTCAGGTAGAGAACCAGCAACGCGCGCATGCCATAATAGCTGAACCGCTCCCACATCTCGGCCCCGAACAGGACGTAGAGACCCGCGGGATGTCGTGCCTTGGCATGACCCACATCCGACTCGAGTCCGGCCATACTTGTCATGGAGAAGCCCTGAGCATAAGAAGGGGGAAGTTCAGCCCGGAACCCGGCTTCAATCCTGGCGAACCCGGCCACTTTCCGGAACATATCAGCCGAACAAGAGTAGCGGAAGAACGTTCCCGACCCAAGGCCCAAGCGGAGCCCAAGCCTCTCGAACCGTACCACCCCTCGCCAAGATCAAGGCTGAGGGCGAGATCCTGTCTTGGTCGAGAATGCCGGAGCTTCCTTGAGCCACCGCAAGACGAAGGGCATACAATCGACGGGGCCGGGCTCGTCAAAGAGCAAGGGGGCTCGGATCAGCTCGGCATGGTTCGAATGAATCACCACGGGTTCCGGTGCCCCATCCAATCGCGCCCTCCGGATTGAGACACAACCGTCACCGGTCCCGTCACTTAACTCGTCGAGGTGGTCGGCCAGTTCGGTGGACGCGAGGCGGGTCAGACCGCCGAAGAACCCTGCGTTGCCGGCCATCAAGGTGAGCCGTCGTTCCGCGTTCTTACGCGCGTTGAGCGAGATGAGGCCCGCGTCGCCCGCGAGGATATGGTAGGGGACGCCCGTTCGGCGGGGACGCTGATTCAAGGTCTTGAGGTAGGTGCTTCCTGGAAGCATGTCATTCGCCGCCTCTCCAAGCCCGTCTGAAAGCTGCGAAAGCGCCTCGTTCGTCTTCTGGTTCTGAATCGCTTGAAACCCCTTGAGGAGTTGGATGAGGGTTTGAGTCTTCGCGAGGCTCGACCCCTGGTTGACCGGAGCGATCATGATCAGGGAGGCAAACTCGCTCGCGTTGGAACTGGGATCTTCCACCCACGACCGAGCGACGAGGGCCCCCATGGAATGAGCCACGATGGCCCAAGGCCGGGTCTCGTGGTGGCTGCGCCGAAAATCACGCCAGGCCGCTTTGAAGCGTGCCCCACTTTCCTTTAGGGCTCGGTTGTAGGGATAGTCGAAAACGACGACCCCGTATCCTGCGTCCTCAATGGGCTTGATCATGTAGGTGAACCCGCCCGAAGACGAGTTCAACCCATGAACCAGGCAGACGGTGGGCCTTGTGGGGTCGTTCGGCCGGTACGAAGGGAGCGCTTTCATCCCGTAGTTCGCCAGGCGCCGAGAATGTTCGCGCTCGAGCTGCTCGACGAGGGTACGGACCTGCGTCGTCCACGTCCTGGCATTCTCCGGCTCGAGCACGCGACGATCAATTTGAAGGATCAACTCACCTGGGTCCAGGCGGACCTGGGTCGATTCACCTAGCATTGTCTCGAGCGTGGTCCGGGCGAGGCTACCGCCCAGGCCTACAACGGGAATGCGGATTGGAGTTTTAGGCTGGCCCAATTGAACGCCGGTTGCATCGACCAGCTTCGCGATCAGCCGACCGAGATCCACGTCCCGTCCGTGTTCGATCGGCACGCGAACCTCGACCGTGGGAGGTGTCACGTCGCCACCACTAGCCAGAGCGACGAGCCAGATCACCGCTCCCATCGACATAAACCCAAGATTCATCACGCTTCCCACCATCCCCGTATCCCCCACATGCACGCAAGGGATTATACGGGATCCCAGCACGGACAGAGAGAACTGAGTCTGGTCGAACGTGGGGCAACGCGCGCGTCGAATGCCCGCACCAGCCCTTCGAATGAATGGGGCGGGGCGCGGGCATCTCAGTCGTGCGTCCGATAATGGCTCTTATGTTCGGTTCAGTTGGGCCCAAAATGAGAATCTGGGTGTTTTGCGGTTTTTGGCCGGTCATTTGACCGACCCGGCCTACGGGACCGCCTCGCCATGGCTCCGTTCAAGAGTCGATGACGAGGCGGGTTGGTTAGTTGCCGACAAAGTCGATCGTCAGACGAGCTCGGGCTTCTTGTCCACGAGGGCCGAGTTCCACTCGGGAATCGGGATGTATTCGATCTTTCCCGTCACCACGTCATACATGGCGCCGATGACCGCGATACGTCCTTCCTCGACGAGCTCTCGGAGCTTGGCGCTTTGGTCGTGGATCTGGTCGACGACGCGAGCGACATTACGCTTGGCCGTGTCATCCACGAATTTCGCTTTTTCGTCGGCTGAAAGGGTTTCGTAGCCCTGGTAAGCTTCGCGAGGAAGTGTGAGTTGGATGTCTTCGACGATTTCGTCGATATGGTCGCAACCCGTGGCGGACACGGCCGTAATGCCTGAACTCGCGAAGCTCACCGAGGCGGTGACCGCGCCACATTTCGTATGCCCAAGGACCAGGACCAGCTTCGCGCCTGCCACGGCACAGCCGTACTCGATGCTTCCCAGGGCCTTGCGGCTCACCACATTACCGGCGAGCCGAACGCTGAACATGTCCCCCAGGCCCAGGTTGAAGATGAGCTCGGCCGGGGATCGGGAGTCGATACAACTCACGATCACAGCCAAGGGGTGTTGACCCTGGCCCGTCGCGGAAACCTGGCGATCAAAACTGCGGAACAATTGCTGCCCGCCCAGAAATCGACGGTGGCCTTCATTGAGGATATCCAGAACCTCGCGTGGCGAAAGCGACTGCTGGAGCTCTTTCGTGGAGTGCTCGATATAGTGCGTCTGATCCTCGATATCGCATTGGTTTTCGAACCCACGCAAGCTAACGGAGACCCCGCGACGCCGTGCGGTCTCATCCTTGTACTCGCGGATCACGTTCAAGACGTCGGGGTCGATGTAAGTCATATTGTTGGCGTCAATGAGAAGCTGTCCCCCTTCCGGGACATCCTCAAGCGCCTGGACCAACGACCCTCGATTGAGAAAGCTCACCTGATTCGGCAACTGAAGCCGAATCACTTCGCCGGCCGGAAACCGCTCCACGACCCGATTCAGGGGGTGGCGCATGTTACTTTGAAGGATCCAGGCCGCGCTTGCGGCAAGGCCCACGAGGATTCCGGTGAGTGCGTCGAACAGGAGAATGGTGACCAGAGTCACAAGAAAGGGAAAGAACTGCGTGTGACCCTGCTCCCACATCCGCTTGAAGAGCTGCGGAGAGACCAGTTTGAAGCCCGTGACGAGCAAAATCGCGGCGAGGCATGAGGTTGGAATTAGCTTCAGCCAGCCCGGCACGAGTAACACGCTGAGCAGGAGCAACACTCCGTTGAAGATCGCGGAAACCTTGGTCCGGTTGCCCGCGTTCACGTTCAACGAGCTTCGAACGATGACCGCGGCGATGGGTAACCCGCCAAATAACCCACAGGTCACGTTCCCAACCCCTTGAGCTACCAATTCACGGCTTGGCGGGGCTGTCCGATGTTTGAAGTCGATCTTATCGATCGCCTCAAGGTTGATCAGGGTTTCCAGCGAAGCAACCGCGGCGATGGTTAATGCCGAGCGAATCACCGAAAGACTCGTCAGTCCATTCCAGTCTGGATGCTGGAGGGACTGAAGAAAACCCGAGCCGTTGTTCCTTGAGAACGGAAGCTGAACAAGTAGGTGATCGCCAAGGCTCAACCCTCCCCCAAACTGCCGGAAGATGAGGTTCAAGACCACCCCGAGGAGAACGATCAATAGCGCGGAGGGAATCAGCGATTGTTTCAGGGCTGGAACGCGATCCCAGAAGATAAGAAGCGCAAGCGAAATGAGACCAATGATGGTTGAACCGAGATGGAACGATTTGGAATCAAACCAAGACTTCGTGGGAAACCCTTTCCAATGCCACTCGAAGAAACTCATGTCACGTTGCGGGTCAAGCTCTCTTCCAAACAAGTGAGGAAGCAACTTAATTACAAGTATACATCCAATTGCCGCGAGTAAGCCTTTGACAACGCTTGAAGGAAAAAAGACGCCCAGATTCCCTGCTCTCGTCACACCCAGAACGAGCTGAATGAGCCCGGCAAGGACCAGCGAAGTCAGGAACAAGGGAAACGAGCCAAGCAGCGCGAGTTGAACCGTCACGATCGCGGCCAGCCCCGCGGCGGGACCGCTCACGCTCGATTGCGATCCGCTCAGCAATCCAACCACAATGCCGCCGACGATGCCCGACACCAGACCCGAGACGAGAGGCGCGTTCGACGCAAAAGCGATCCCCAGGCATAAGGGTAAGCTCACGAGGAAGACGACAACGCCCGCGGAGAGATCGCGCGTTAAATTCGAGGACGAAGGAGAAACCGTTCGCGATCCCATCATCAAATCAACCTCAAGAGTTAGACGAGGAACATCATTCGTACGGGGCACGCAGTCGCCCCACCACAACCATCGCTCCGTAACGCTTTGGTCCAACTAAGTCCGAAACCCAATTCTTGTGCCAAGATCGAACGGAACTGCGAAGGAACCTGGACAATCGGCCCAAAGTCGTTTGTTAAAAAACCTTAGACGTTTCTTAACTTCCCGAGGAGCGGCCTCTGGAAGGAATGCGGCTCCCTTCCAGGAAGGTCGATTCTTGCTCACTCAGGTCAGATTTGAACCAGAGACGCCGACACTCCGACCGAGTTTGCTCTTTCAAGCAGACGCATGCAGACCTAAGCACTTAACGCAAAACGCAAAACCCCGGCGCTGGGGAGACCCATCGCCGGGGTTCAATTGTAACGGTCCGGTCACTCAGATCACCACAATCATTCCGATCCGGAACGTTTGGCTCGCCAGGAGACCCAATCCGTGCTGAAGGAGGTGGCAGGGGTGGGGATGGGAGCGATGGCGGAGTAGTCAGATCGTGTCTTGGCCTGGAATTCCTGGGACTGTGTATTCGTCGCGGAGAAGGTTGCGACACTTGACTCGGGGTCGGAGGCGACGGCCGAGGTGGTTTCCGCCACGACGGCATCCGTCGTATCCGTATCCGCTGCTTTGGTTTCCATAGAGACGGCCTGAACGGTTTCAGCCACCTTTGCCGTATCTTCAGGAGCTGGTGTGGAGGTGGTTTCGGTCGGGGGCGAAGTCGGGGTTGGTGTTGGCGTGGGAGTCGGGGTTGGTGTTGGCGTGGGAGTTGGAGCAGGGGCCGCCGGTTGCCAGGGTTGGCTGAGGTTGTAATCGACCTTGATGTTGGCGTTGTCGACCCGGACGTCCTGGGAGCGGACAACCTGGTCGCCGACCTTGGCGGTCACCTTGTAGGTGCCGGGATCAAGTGGAATCTGGTATCCACCGGAGTCCCAAGTCTGGACGCTGGAGGTTTGTCCGGTCGACTCGTTCTTGGCCTCGACAACGACTCCTCCCCGCCCTTCACCGATATCGTAGGAGTTCGAGTTGTTGTTGTCGTCGTAGACGACACCAAGAACTTGGGCTTTCGCGTTCCGCTGGGCTCCGAAGTTCTGGGTGATGACAATCGGACCAACGGGCGAGGGCGACTTCACGTCCACGATGCCAATACCAACTTCGCGATAGGCCTGGTCTTGGGGAGTGACAGGCTGGAGGATGTTGGCCCTGTGTCCCTTATCGGCGACGCCCCAGTCGATCAGGAACGCTTCCATGGCTTCCTTGACCGAGCTTGAGTAAGCGAAGGCATTCTCCCCGGCGGTGGTTCGGTCCTGGTAGCCAGCCTCGTCCAGCCGTTCGGTCAGGTCAGAGCCATCAGTACCGGTATGCGACTGAATGCCTGAGTTCGCCTGATCCTGGCTATGGCCCTGGGCGGCATTGGCGAGGGCGGGATTCCAGGCCAGGGGGGGCTTGGCGGGAGTGGAGGCGATTTCGGAACGGACCTGACCGAGGTCGACACCGTAGTGATCCACAGTCACCTTGACATCGGCGTTCAGATTCGTCGTGACCTGCTCGGCCATGGCGGCAGGATTGGTCCGAGCCATGTTGAGTAGCTCGAGCATATACTGCTGCTGTGGCGAGGGGCCGCCCCCGGTCAAGAGCTCGCGGGATTCGAGATTCTCGATTCGGGGAGTTCGACGAAACTTGGGCCGAATCATGCGGACCTCCGTGTCTATCGGAAACGCCCACTGCCTTGTGGAGCGTTCGGTCTTGATGACGACCCTCTCTCCACGATCGAGAGGGTTGCATTTGGGGCCGTTCCGACTTGAGGAAAAATTCGAGGATTCAAGGGGGTGGCTGTCGGCTTGGCAGCTATCTCTATGAGCAACGGGCGTGCCAACTTGGCTTCTCATTTTGAAGTGCTCGTGTCACAGATCGGAAGTCGCGTTTGCTACGGCGTTTAGACCCAGCGTGTCAAGGCAAGGTTGCGAAAGCCCCCTTTCAGCAGATCCGTTAGTGGCGATGAACTTTCTCAAAATGGCCGTGTGAAACTTACAAAACACCGTGAGTTACAAGATTTCACAGAGCCTCAAAATCGAAGAAACTTTAATTAAAGATTCAGGTTACGTCGACCGGGCATCCCTTTGGAATAGGACTGAAGGGGTGGTTCGGATTGTAGGGACTGGGGTGGGAGAGAGTCGGCTTCGTAGGGGAGGTCGACCTCGCGTCTTGCGGGGTCCAGCCAATCGAGATAGCTTGAAGCCCCCGTCTTGATCCAAGGAGAGGACTCGCCTATCAGAGCCCCTCCTTTTTCAATCCGCGAGACCTTGTTCGTTGCGCGGCGCTTTCCTCGGTCCGTTTTCGGAGGAGACTCAGAATGCCCTCGGCCCAACCCGTCCTGGAACAGCTTTCTCAAGCGGAAGCCAAAGGACTTGTCTCCGCTTCGGCTGGGGAGAATATCCGCCGTTGGCTAACAGAGGCCCCTTTCGAGCGCTACCGCGAAAAGCTGGTCGAGGACATCGAGGCGGGACAATGGAAGACGTTGGACGACGCCTTCTACGCCGTGCTTGAGTTCGGGACAGGAGGGCGTCGGGGGCGGATGTATCCGGTCGGCACCAATGTTCTGAATGCGAGAACGATTGGTGAGAGTGCGAGAGGACTAGCCGACTACGTCACCAAGCGAAAAGGGGATGATCAGCCTCGGTCGTGCGTCATCGCCCGAGACACACGCCATAACTCTCCCGAGTTCGCCCGGATCTGCGCCCAAGTGCTTACGGCGGCGGGCTTCCAGGTCTATCTCTTTGAGCATGAGAGGTCGACCCCCTTGCTCTCCTTCGCGGTCCGTCACTTGAAGTGTGACGCCGGCATCATGATCACCGCGTCCCATAACGCACCCTCCGATAATGGCTTCAAGTGCTATGCCGCGACTGGCGGTCAGGTGATTCCCCCGGATGACTCCGGCATCATCGAATGCGTGAAGCTCGCCTCCGACCGGGAGATTCCCGAGGCCGACTTTGACGCCGAGGTCGCCAACGGGAGAATCAAACTCGTTGGTTCCGACGTGGACGACGCCTACATCGCGGCGGTGGTTGCGCAGTCGGTCTCCCCAGCGCGCGATCTTTCCATCGTGTACACCCCCATGCATGGCGTGGGCGAAACCTCAGTCGCCGCGTCGCTCAAGCAAGCCGGCTTCAACAAGCTCAATATTCTCGCCTCTCAGCGCACGCCTGATGGCAACTTTCCGAACGTTCCGGGCCACGTCTCGAACCCGGAGATTCCTAAAACCCTCGATGCCTCGATTGCCGAGGCGAAATCCACCGGCGCCGACCTGGTTCTCGCCAGCGACCCGGACGCCGACCGAATTGGAGTGGCCGTACCCGTCACGGGCGACCCCAAGGGAGAATGGACCACGCTGAACGGAAATCAGATTGGCGTGCTCCTCTCCGCCTTCGTCATGAAGCAGATGAAGGCCACGGGCCAACTCCGACCCGACCATTATCTGCTCACCACCATGGTGACCAGCCAGATGTCACGCGCCCTGGCCGAGCGCGAAAAAGTTCGGGTCGAGGATGACTTGCTGGTCGGTTTCAAATGGATTGGACAGCGAATCGACGAATCGGGACCGGCCGGGTTCCTATTTGGCTTCGAAGAGTCTCACGGCTATCTCAAGGGGACTCACGTACGAGACAAGGATGCGGCGGTGGCCGCCCTGCTCTTCGCTGAACTCGCCGCGACCGTCAAGGATCGTAAGCAGACGGTGCTGGAATACCTGGATAGCCTGTACCAAGATGTGGGGCACTATGAGGAACGACTGATCAACAAGACGCTGGAAGGACGCGAGGGAGCAACCCAGATCAAGACGCTGATGCAAGCGTTTCGAACGAATCCCCCCAAGGAGCTCGGTGGCGTGAACCTCGTGGAAGTGCTCGACTACCAGGCGCACGAGGTTCGCTCGCTAACGACCGCCGAGCCTCCCCGGAGCTTGCCTCGTCCATCGGGTGATTTGCTGATCTTCCACGCGGACGAGCCAGGCACGCGGGTTGCAGTCAGACCCTCTGGCACCGAACCTAAAATCAAGTTCTATCTGTTCGCTCGCACCGACACGGTGGGAGGCCAATCATTGGACGAGATCAAGCACAAGACCCGATCGCGACTTGACGGAATCTCCAGCGGGATCGAACAATACATCAAGGACGTTCTCAAGACATAAAGGTCAGGCGGCTCACCTTTGATGTCTTGGCATCATTCGGCCCTTCCGAGCTCGTGCGCTCGCGCCCACGAACCAATAAGGGAGAATTCGGAAGGGCTGAAGACCCGAGGCCACCCATGCCCGACGAACCCAGTTCCACCACGCTTACCCCCGCGGACAAGGTTCGCTCCTTCCCCACATCGCCGGGTGTCTACATCATGAAAGACGCCCAGGGGCGCGTGGTCTACCTGGGTAAGGCCAAGAACCTGAGGAGTCGGGCGAGTTCCTACTTCCACAAGACCGCGGAAACCGACCGTCGGATCTGCGACTGGATCGGCGAGGTTACGGATATTGACTATCTCGTGGCCGATAGCGAGGTTGATGCCCTGCTCCTCGAAGCCCGCCTGATCAAGGACATTCAGCCCAAGCACAACCAGGATCTGAAAGACGACAAGAGCTTCCCCTACCTTCAGATCACCACGGGGGAAGACTTTCCCCGCGTCAATTTCACGCGAGAGCCGCTCGACCGCAACGTCAAGCTCTATGGCCCCTTCCCCCGCGCCAAGAGCCTGCGCGGCGCGATCCAGATCTTGCAGCGGATCTTCAAATTCCGGACCTGCTCCCTCGATATCGTGGAAGGCGACCCGCGCTGGCGCTGGTTCCGCCCTTGCCTGCT
>Ga0182738_1007833_pt1 | contig 10755 bp, 8 predicted proteins | sample eDN5th30CBELigMG_FD_128876 | JGI IMG/M metagenome (GOLD analysis project Ga0182738, IMG submission 128876) | Enriched Miracle-Growth compost microbial communities from Emeryville, California, USA - eDNA 5th pass 30_C BE-Lig MG (version 2)... ... | reverse complement strand
GAATGAGTAGCAGTTGAGTCCTCTGTTCGAAAATCAAATGCCCCATTTGTGTAATCATATGTAAGCATCATGATTTTTTTCCGTCCACTACTCGTATTTATCCTATTGGATTTGATGAGAATGATCCTCATGAAATTGTATTACGAGACCGTGAAGAGATTGAAATCAGAAGTGAGTCCACAAAAGCTACTCGGCCTGATAGATACTGCGACTGTGAGCTTTTTGGAAGGATTTTGAACAATTGCTATATGGATTTTGAAATTAAAAATTCACCAAAAGAAGTCTCTTACGATCGAAAGAGGCTGAGGTAAACAAGCCTGAAGAGCTACATGTATAAGAAGCGTATGCGTTTTGCATTAGATGAGTATAACAATCATTTGTGTGAATTTGTAAAACTAGATGATTTAAGAGTTCAGAATTTTAATAAATATGTTACTTTTGATCGAGAAGACTAAAAGTATGAATTTCCCAAGCATTGTCTGAGGCTTTCTGCGTAATTATTGAGAAATTAAAATTTTAATTATAGAATTTGATTAATCGAAGAAATTAATTGTATGATGGATTTTGTCTGTTGGGAGAAGTGAAGATTTGTCCAAACAAAAATTTTTTTGATTAAAACTTTTTAATTTAAAGGGATATTTGAAGAAAATTTGATTTCCTTTTGAGATTAATCTTGATTTTTACTCCAATGAAAAATAAGGAGCTTCCATTTAAGATCTTCTAACACTTTACTTTGTCTTTTTTCATTTTAAGAAGCGAAATGTTTGATTTATTTAACTCTAAAGCCCGCTAAAAGTTCGCGGCTCCAAGCTACTTTTTAAAGAACAAGAACCTAAAAAAGAGGGACCAAGACAAGACATATCCTTGAGAGTTTCAAGTTTGAATATTTTGGTTGAAAGGCAAAAAACATCACTCATACCTTTTTGACATTTCAAAAGGAGATCTGTCCAATCCTCTATTTAGGGTTCAATCAAAACGTTTCAATGAATTTTAAGCGCACATACAGTAATTTTAGAAATTCAAAATTGTTCCATTCAGACAGAAGAACAGAGCCAGATCTGAACCTCTGGTTCCAGAAGCGGTTTGGGACATTCTGGTCGAAGAGATTTTTCAATATTTTTTTGGAATCTGAATTTCATGCTTGAACGGGATATCTCTTTGAGACTACATGATGAAATTAAAATTTTATTGTGAGGAGAAATCTTTGCTTTCTTCAAATTTTTCTTTCAAGCATCGAAAAGCTGAACTTCTAGACTTAAAGAAAAATTTTCAAATGGATAAGAACCCTTAAATCCTACGGATTTATCGATATTCACAGATTCTATTTGCGTCTTTTGAATAAAATTAAATTGAACAAAAAATTAACATAATTTTTGCTCCAATCTTTTTGTTTGGAGAAAAAAAATTTTCAAGACAAACTTCAATGGAAAACTTCAATTTTGGTGCTGAATAAAAAGAGAAAAGAGATCGTTTCAAGTTCAAGGGAAGGAGAAATTGTTCTCAAAACTTTCCAGAAAAAAAGTTTTCAAGAAGTTTCTTGAGAAAAACTCTCAAGGTTGAGATGGAAAAAATCAGTTTAGTGACTAAGAGGGGCAACTTTTTTTCTGAGATGGGTATCTGATTCGGAATTTACTCTTTTTCAATGAATATACATAAACATAGGTCATTAATACAAGATCTTCACTCATATACTCCAAAGAAATAAATATATAAAATTTATTCATCTCCTGAATCTCATAGGAATTTGTAAGTTTTCAGGATTTCTTATGATTCCTCTCTTTTTAAAGGACTCATTTGGGCTTGAATTGTCTCTTGAGACTCGCTGCCGGTTGATTTGGTTTGAGTGAGTTACATTCAAAGGACCGAGTTGGTGATTGTGGCGCAAAGGGTGCTCCCTGAGGACTCTCCCCGTTCTATTAATAATCTGCTGGTGGCAATTCGAAGATTGCAGAAGAGAGTTGGCTTGAGCATTCCTCGGGATTGTGTTCGATTTACAATTCAGCTGCTGATGAGAAGAATTTAGTTCCGAATTGCTGAGACCACTATCGAGGCTGTTTTGATGGAAAGAGTCAGTTTCTGAGTCAAAGTTCATAGCAAGTTTTTTTGTTGAAATTTGACTTTGATCAAAGGTGTTGTTTGATTTTGGTTCTGAGGATGGGTGTTGAAGTCGATTATTTAGTTTTATATTGCGAGCTGATTTTTGTTTATATTTGGCGTAAGCTTCTTTGAGCAGGGAGAATATCATGAAAAGCATAAAGAGAGCAGTGCCAAAATTAAAGATCAAATTGAAAATGATCATTACTTTCCCAAGAAAAGTTCGAGTGCTTGTTGCGAGATAGTTTCCTGTGTCAAGAACAGCGTTAATGAGGACACAGATGCTGACAGCAAAGCTGATAACCTCAAATAATAACTGTTGAATCAGATCAAAAGTGCTTTGAAAGGGTTTTTTAATGAGCAAATAAGCGATCATCAAGCAGGTAAGGATAAAGAATAAAAGGATTTGGACCAGTGGATATTCAAACATTGTCGCAAGAAGTAGACTGAATAACAGATCCCTACCACTCAAGAGGAATGTAAAGAGTTGTGGAGCCAAAGAGTAATCTTTCAGATCTTTGAATAGCACTTGGCTTCCTTCATTCGTCTTGGTGAATTCTTCAAGGTGCTTTTCTCCTTGTTTTTTCATTTTTTGATAATTGAGTAAAAGCTTCAATTGATACCAAAAACTCATGAACATGACAAGAAGCAAAATAGCTGAAGATATAAAGCTCAGGAGAGAAAGGTCCCAGCCAAAAACAAATGATCTGTACTCAATGAGGGAAAATAAAACGAGATCTCCATAAACACCAAAAAGGGCACTGATTAAGAAATTCTGAGCCATAACACGAGGTTTTCGCAAAATTGAAGCTATCCAAGGTTTGCCTTTTGAGTTAGAAGTCAGCTCTAACCCTTTAAATAGTGCCCATAATATTGCAACAAAGATTATAACTCCCAAGCTCTCCCAAAAGTTGATTAAAAAGCTGGAAGGAACATCATATTTTTCAAACACATAAGGGACGTGTCTTTCTGGGATTTTTTCTTCCATGGACTCTGGCATGTTTGGAGTCAGTCCCAGCGAGACAAAGCTTGGCAACCAGGTCAGAAGAGCCACCTGAAGTTCTCCTGAATAAGAAATGTTGAGATATTTTATTTGAGAGAAGATCTTTCCACTAACTGCAGCTGATAAACTGATTGAGCTCCCTTTTGAAATAACACTTGAAGCTTGGGTCGCTGCAGAGTTCAGAAGTTGAGATGTGGTCAATGTCTCTTGTAATGTTTCTGAAATTCCTATCCATTGTCAAGAAAGAGTTTATGAATAAATGATGTTACCTTTACAGGTTTGGTCACTGCTTAAATAGGTCCCAGCAGGACAGAGGATGCAGAGATTATTAGAGAAACCATAGCCTGAACCACAAGTTTGGCAGGTAAGAGAATCAGTGCAAGAGTTGCAATGCTTGGGACAGTCTATAAAAATGAATGAGATTTGAGAAAGAATTTTCCGATACCAGTGCAAGTTGTTGATGTCGATGTTATTGTATACGTTGCGGTTGGGCACTTTAAGCAAGTTGTTCCGCTCAGGTAATACTTGGAATCGCATGATTGACAAGTAGTTGCATCAGTACAAGTAGCGCATCCTGTTGGGCAACCTATTTGGAAGATTTCAAAACGAATAAATAAGAGAAAAATTACTTTCACAAGTTCCAAAAGAAGGGTAAGTGCCTGAAGTACTGCTGCAAACGGCTATAATGCACATTGGAGTGGCTGAATAGCCAATATGAGCATAGCAGGTAGAAGGATAGCAAGAGTCCGAGCCAAGTTGATATGCCCCAGGAGAGTAAATCTGAAATCTTCTCAGGAGTCCAATAAATCCACCTCCAATTTTAATACTGTCGGCGCTTGAGAAAATTGAAGCTGCATTCGCACGCATTATGCCTGGAGCGCTATCTGTACCAACCCCATCAACGTGGACGGTAAGTGCCGCAGAACCTCCTGCTGAATATGTGCATCCCATATATACCTGACTCCATTGTCCTTGAACCAGAGCTGTTACCCCTTCAGAGCCACTAGTCTCAATATATGACTTCAGTTTCATGTTTGAGTTAATTTCAAGCTTGAACACTTCACTTGAAATCACATTGGAAGAATAAGAAAAGATTGTGGCTGCAGTCGCAGGGACGGAGTCAATTCTTATGTAAAATGTGAAAGAAACAGATATCACAATTGTCGGTCCTGATCCAACTGGAATGAAACTTGGTATTTGAACATACTGGCTTGCTGAAGGAAACTCCAGTCCGGTCTCTGAAACCCATGTTGGAGAGGTTGCAACAGTAGGAGCTAAAACATTGATGAAATTGATAAGGAGGACAAATTACAGAGTGATATTGATCCAAGCGTGCCTTGTGAGTTCGTCAGAGTGTTTTCTTTGAGTTCACTGAATTTATAATCCGCAATGATTGCAGCTAGTCCAAACTGGTAAATAATAAAAAGAAGTCCAAAAACCTGAATTTGAAAAGTCAATGATTGACGATGAAGAATACATGAGGGTTTGGACTTTGAGATTTTGAGCTGAGCATGCGATTGGGTTGACCAGATTTGTTCCATCATCATATGCACAGATAGATATTCTCAAACTTGAATCGAAAACCCAGTCACTTCCATAACTCAAACTGGTACTCGTCGCAATATCATTTCCATCTTCCATGAGTCCTCCCACTGCAAACATATTGGAGCCAGAAGCTAAATTTGCAGACAAAAATATATTAAAAGGATTGTTTAAAAAGGTCTTGTTCAGTACATGTTAGATTTGAGGATCCCTTTAGAAAATGGATACCACGGTTCTGGAATCGATGTTGCGAACAATGGATGAATCCTCGGTCTGAAAAATAATTGCCCCATTTATTGAATCATATCTAAGTGTCATTATCTTCTTCCTTCCACTGCTTGTATTTATCCTATTGGATGAAAATTATGGTGATGATGCAAGTGAATTTTTTAACGAGACGGTGAGAAAGTTGAAATCAGAAATGATTCCACAGAGAGATGTTGGCGTGATGGTTACTGCGACTGTAAGTTGTTGGGAAGGATTTTGAAGGATCGCTAGATTGAATGAATCAGACAAGCTTTTTGAGAAGAAAAATATGATTACAGCCGAAAGAAGTTGATAGAAATAAGCCTGATGAAGAGCATGTATAGGACTGAGGACTTTCCATTAAATGGGCATAACAGTCATTTGCGTAGAGTTGCAAAACTAAAAGGTTTCATGGAAAGGGATTTATTGAGAGATTGATTACTTTTGATTGAAAGGATAAGAAATATGACTTTCTGAAGCATTGTGAGAAATTAAAGATTTAATTATAGAAATTGATTGAACAAAGAAATTTCTGACTCAGCTAATTTGTCTGTTAGAAGACAAGAATATCTGTGAACAAAATTGAGAAATTAAATTTTTAATTCAAAAGGATCCCGAAAGAGGTTTTGAATTTCGAGAAGATCGATTCTTATTCTCGTCCATGTCAACCTTGCTGGCTTTGAGAAACGTAAACTTGAGATTGTTCCCGTGATGAAAAGGAGAGGTACATTGGGGGATCGAATTTGCATTAAAAAGTAGAAAAAGGTGACCTTGTTGGTCTTTTTTAAAGGGTTTTCCTGGATTTTTTTCAAATTGAGCTCGGACCTTTGTGAATAATTCCTCGCATTTAAACAATAAAGTTAAAAGTTCGGACTGAGTTTCTAATTGAAAACAAAGTTTTTGCTTGGTTCGAGCCGTGCGACCTGTGATTTTTTTATTGAGACTTTTACGCTCATACAAAAAATTAAAGCTTTATTTCAAATTTGTAAAAAAAGAATTGAATCTTTTCTTGAACCTAAAGAATTGTCCTTCCAAGTTGTTACCTCAATAAAAATGATATTTAAGTGATATGAGGCAGATTTATGATTAAAAGAGTTGGGAAATTAAACAGAAATTGAAGATAAAAAGGTTAAGACTAAAGGGACAAGCAAGAATCATGAATGAAGAATGAATCCTTTGGGATATCCTTTGAAATTCAGGATGGAAGAAGATTTTAGTATAATATTTCATGATTTTTATTCGGGTTGAAATTATTTTGATAGAAGAGAAATACCGCTCTTTCAAAAGTGACACAAAAAAAAGTATTAGAGATAACGCTGGCTATTTTCAACTTTAGTGATTTATTTCATTATAAATTTTCAATACAAAAGTGTCATAATGATCATTCTTGCGGAAGAAATTTGGCCTTGACATCGAATGCTTCAGTAAATCTCCTTCAACGGATCCGAAATTGTAAAGAAATTAGATCAAGGAGTTCTTTGAGTGTTTAGATTTTCTCATTAAAAATAAAAGGAGCTTCCAACAAAATGTGGAAATTTCAAAAGTGAATCACAAGAATCTTGAGAAAATAAAGTCATCTTGGAGTTGAGAATATCTAGAGTTTTGCATTCTGCAGGTAAAAGAGTTTTTGATTTCAAATAATTGAGAATAAGCCCTTGTGATTGAGAAAACATTTTCATTTCTTGTCTCCTACAAAAAGAGAAAGTGAGAAAAACTGCATAGTAGGATCCTAAGGGCTCTCCTGTTCTGAAAAAAGCTTTCAAAACAAGAAAAGGATTTTTTTCTGATCAAAGTCATTGGCTTTAAACCCATCATAAATTTTTTATTCTATTTTATTATTATTAAATTTAGATGACATAAGCAATATTTAACATCATTTAGATTGAGATGCAAGTTTTTGAAGCTTCTGAGCCAGCATCGTAGAATCTGATGAGTCCTACAGCTTGGGACAAATAATCATGCAAGACATAGGATTTGGTTCCTGTAGCTCTAGCAAAGACAGTATTTACTCTCTTTCCAGGAAGAGGAGGATTGGCGCCAGAGGTGGTGAAGAGCTCAGGATGGGATCCTCTGATAATATCGACCTTGGTGAAGGCGAGAAGAACATAATGATTCTCATCAGCATCATGGAAAGAAGTGACCAAGTTGAAATTGTTTGGAAATTGTTGGAAGACTGGAGACTTGAGCTTGTCAAAAAGACGGAAAGTTTTGTTAGAAAGAGTAGCCATCATGGTTGAGTTAACCACGAAGAAGTAAGTCGCATTAATAGGAGCAGGGGCAATAATGTTGGTGTCTTGGAGCTGGAATCCTTGTGATTGGGGATTGAATGTGCAAAAAGAAGCATTCATCTGAAGATTGGAGTCATATTCATGATAATAATAGACGGACAAATCATCAAAATTGACATTGATACGATCATAGTAGTACGTCTTTTCAAAATCCAGAGTCTCAAATTTGAGTGTTCCATAAGTCTCACTGATAATCTGGTAATACCCAAAGGATGGAAGAACAAGCTCAGGATTTCCATTTTCAGTCATTCTGGCACTATCAACAAAGGAGCCACAAACAGGGTCAGGGAAATGGAATGAAAGAGTAGTCCATGTCTTTCCAGAGACGAGATCAATGTGCAATACTCTGCATATAGTGGAGTCTGTTGAATTGACGAGAGTAATCATCTGTTGTTCCTTGTTATAATAGTAGCCATGTGTGTTGACGGGAACTTGAGCAATGAGGGCATCTGTCTTGAGATCAAAGATGTTGACAGTAAAATAAGGAAAATCAAGTTCTTGCACCACTACATAGGTGGCATTTGTCATCATAAAGTCAAAGTATCCTGCAAGGGCAGTATAAATAGTCTTTGAAGCTTGAATATCAAAGACTTTGAAGTTTTGGTGAGAACCATCAATTGTGAACGCCAAATCTTGAGAGGTTGCATTTCCATAAGCGATTTGGACATTGGAATAAGAGCCTTCAACCTGCTTGACTTGGATAGTACCAGCAACAATTGAATACTTGTCAATTGTGCCACCGACTGAGTGAATATAAATATTTGCATTATCATACTGAGAAGTGAACCCAACTTGGTAAATCTCAGGAATCACATCATTGGTAAGAGGCTTGAAAGCAGCTTTGGCGGTTTTCACATAATCTCCTTGAGAGTTAAGGAAATATATATGTGAATCGTCGCTTACGACAACAAAGTTCCCAAGGCAGAAAAGCTTGGTGATGGTTTTTGTGGTGAGAGGACTGGAAAATGTTGCAAGAGGTGTCAGTTGATAGGCGTTGCCGATGACTGAAATAGAATAGACAACGGTATAGAAGGTGTTATTTTCGATCCTATTGGTAGCAACGTAATTGTGGCTCTTTGAAGAAGCAGCATAGACAGCAACAGCCTCTCCAGCAGTGAGACTTGAGTTCAGCAAGAGTTGGGTGGAGAGTTTTCTGGTTTGCATGTCAATTTTGTAGAGAACAGAGCTTTGAGGGGATTGGGTGAATAATGTGTCAAGAGAAAGAACAACAACGCTCATTCCCTCAGTGGAAAGTCTTGCCAGAGGCAAAGAACTGTTTGAATTGAGAGGGATTTCACTTTCGATGAGATAAGTTGATTGGTCAATGATCAACAGACTAGTGTTTTTCACACAGAAGTATACAAGAGAGTTTGTTTGAGCGTGATAATGGAGGTGTTGGAATGTAGCAGGAGCAGTTTCACAGGCGCTAACGACGTCAGAAAGGATTGGCTTAGCATCTTTCGAAGGAAGATCAATGAGGATATAGTTTGAAATAAAGCTGGCGGTTGAATTCTCGCGGTCAATAGCGTGAGCGACGACCCCGTTACGAGTCTGGAAGAGCTCATAAGAGAGGCGATTGTCGGGTGACACAAAGAAATAGTTCTTTTGGAGGGTTGGGTTCAGGCCCAAAGCAAGGCCCAAAAAGCAGAAAAGAAGGATTATTGGGGTTTTGTTGTTGAGCATCGGATCGGGTTGGAATTAAATGATTTTAAATGATTAATTTCGAAAGAAAATTCAGAGATTAGATATGTATGAATTGAATGCAATAAAACTTGGATTCAAAGATTATGAAATTTATTGCATGAAGGAGTTTATGAAACAAACGATTTTAATTCAATTAAAATTTTTATTAGGCGATGAGAAATCAGTAAATTAATGATGCATCATCACTTTCAAAGTTTTTCTGATCAAACTGCTTTGAATCGTTTTAGAAGGATTTGATTGAGAAAGAATTTGCGCTGATCAGAAAAATTAATAAGAGAGTGTGATGCGTCGTTCATTCAAAAATAATTTACCGTAGTGATTAAATTCAAGCCTGAGGACATATTTGATTTTTGATTTTTAGTTCCATCGTTAGATTTCAGAATTATCGAACGCCAAATCGGAAATCTGCATAGAAGATTGTGGTTGGAGCCACCTTGAAGTGAAAATTAGTTGAAGAAGGTTTCCAAATAACAAAGTAAATTTCGGTTTTGAGACGTTTAGTCCTGGTGGATTTGTTCGGTTCTCCTCAGGTTCTCTTGAAGTTCTGTGCCTCAAGTTTAGTTTTCCTGTGAATACCCTCTATGTGGAGGGCAATAAAACTTTATCCGTGATTTATTGTTTTATTTTGAGAGAGGACGTAATGCTTGAGAATTCTGATGCTTCAAAATATTGATCAACTAATTTTATTTTTCAAGAAGAACATAAAGGGCTTTTGAGGAAGTCATTTGCTTGGGTTTATTTATTCTACTGAAGAAGGATGAATTCTCTTCCCTAAGATTTTGATCGAGAAAGCAGTCTTCTATCGTTCGATCGATCATAACCAGAAGTAAAAACGGCGCAAACTTATCATTTTCAAGCAATGAAGAGAGAATAAAATCAATATAAAACAAAAAGAATGCCTTTGAAGTTGAATATTGTATTTTAGAGATTTTGAAAATCTGAAGTTTATTTTTGAAAGAATTTTTTGTTTTCGGAAAAACAGGACTTCCCAATCTTTCTCCAGAATTTTAGACATTGCGGATATCTTTTCAAGAGAATCTGATATTCCCCTCAAAATGTCCAAACTATCCGATTTTGGAAAAGAAATGTCCATTTTTAGTCAATGAGACCAGACAAAAGAAACAAAAATTTTATAAAAGATTTTTCAAAATTTCAGAAACAAAAAGAGGAGAAAAAAATTCAATAAAAATTTTTTCTGTCCAAATTTTTTTTCTTTCAAGAACTTTGCTGAAAAAATATTCAATCAAAGAAGTCAGGAAATAAAAAGGGAATGAAGATGTATTTGTTTAGGGTCAACGAAATTTTGACTAAGATTATTCCCTTCAGCCCAATGTCCATTTTAAACAGATGTCACTGGTCAGAATGTCTATTTTCTTTTGAAAAGGCTCAAAAACCCTGATGGAGATGGTTGCTTTATTAATCTTAGGATTTTCTCGCAAATCAATCACTCTTAACAGTGAGCCATAAAAAATTCTGAGCTCACCTGACGAATTATTTTGTAAAGAAATCTCTCAAATGATGAAAAGAATTGGAGCAAATTATCCTTGTCAAAAATTGATCCCAAGATATTTTTTACAAAATTCTCAAAAAAATATAAAAAAAAATTTTCAATTTTTATTTCTCAAGAAAAGGGTTCGATCCGACAAATGAGTTTAAAAATTTGACAAGGTCGGGCGAAATAGGCACTTTGGAAAGCCCTGCAGAAAATTATTGAGGTCTCTCTTGGAAGAAAAAAATTGAATTAGAAAAATTTCGTTTAAACTCTTATTGCACAGATTTCAAATCGAAATGATTGAAGATTCCAGTCCTAAACATGGAAAAATTCTCTAAGCCGAAGAAAAAGTATTTCTGAATTACCTAAAATCAGGCTACTGTTTC
>Ga0182738_1007831_pt1 | contig 10755 bp, 5 predicted proteins | sample eDN5th30CBELigMG_FD_128876 | JGI IMG/M metagenome (GOLD analysis project Ga0182738, IMG submission 128876) | Enriched Miracle-Growth compost microbial communities from Emeryville, California, USA - eDNA 5th pass 30_C BE-Lig MG (version 2)... ... | reverse complement strand
GTGCCGCATCGCGACTCCGTTCGCGTAGTGCGAGAAACGAAGCGCGAGACGCGTCATGTTGAGCCACGAGTCGCCGGACCCGGCGCAGCCACTCTTCGCGATGAGCGTGGCTCGTGCGTCGCCAAGCGTGGTGCGCACCAGCGATTCCGGGAAGCGATCGTGTCCTGCGGGAACCGGAGTGTGCGTGGTGAAGATGCACTGCTCGCGCACGGCCGCCACGTCCGCATCATCCGGCGTCGCATGCCCGCTCGTGGCGAGTCGTCGCTCGAGGAGCGCGAGCGTCAGCAGCGACGCGTGTCCCTCGTTGATGTGGAACTGCGTTGGCGCATCGCCGTTCAGCGCGAGAATCAGAGCAGCGCCGCCCAGCCCGAGCAGCGCTTCCTGGCAGAGCCTGTAGCGTGCATCGCCGCCGTACAGAAAGTCGGTGAGCGTGCGATCGTACCCGGAGTTTTCGGGGAGGTCGGTGTCGAGCAGATAGACGGGAACGACATCGTCCTCGACCCCGACCACCGGATACCGCCACGCACGCACCGCGACATCGCGCCCTTCGATGCTGACCACCACGCGCTCGGCGGCGGGTTCGAGTCTGTCTTCCGGACGCCACGGCTCCGGCTCCTCGCTCTGGTTCCCCGCGCCATCGAGGTGCTGACGGAAGTATCCCTTCCTGTGGACGAGCGTCACCGCGGTCATCGGAACGCCGAGATCGGCGGCTGCGCGTATCGTGTCGCCGGCGAGAACGCCGAGTCCACCGCTGTAAGTGGGAATAGCCTGCTCGAGGCAGACTTCCATGGAAAAGTACGCGACCTTCGAATTCGTCTCTTCAAGCATGCTCGAATCAGGTGTCCGATTGCAGAAGTCGGCTGGCGCCGGGGGGATGGAAATGTAAGGGACGGGAGTGAGGATCGGAGAAGGCAACAGGAGACAGGCGACAGGAAACAGGAAACACACCAAACCCCGTTCATGCCGGCAAGAGCCGCCAAGTCCTCAAGGGTGTGCAGTTCCTGTTCCCTGTTTCCTGTGTCCTGTTGCCTTTCCCCTCCCCCGCACCACCCACGCCACGGGCAAGCTGGCGACGAGGAGGAGGAAGACGATGAGGGCGCTGCGGGGGTCGGCCATCGACATGGCGGTGATGAGGGCGAGCGCGACGAGCAGTGTGAGTGCGGGGAGCCAGGGATAGCCGCGCGCGCGCCAGGGGCGCAGGGTATCGGGCTCACGGCGACGGAGCACGAACAGGGTGATGAACGCGATCGCGTAGAGGGTCACGATGAGGATCGAATCCATCGCGAGCACCTTCGTGAACGAACCCGTGAGCAGGAACGCGACGACCACCGCGAGGCTCAGTGCGAGCGCCGCGGTCGGAGTACCGCCGGCGTTGACGCGCGCGCCGAAGCGCGGGAAGAGTCCATCGCGACTCATCGCGAGCAGAACGCGCGGCATGATCATGAGTTGCGCGTTCATCGCGCCGAGGAGTGAGACGATCATGATCACGCGGATGATCGTGTCGCCGGCCGACCCGAAGATCGAGCGCGCCATGGTGGCCGCGACGAACGGATCGCCCGCCATGCGCGACACCGGTATCGTCGTGAGATACGCCGCGAGGAGGAGGAGATAGATAGCGATGATGATCCATACGCCACGAAACATCGAGCGGGGAATGTTGACCCCCGGATCGACGATGTCCTCGCTCGTGTAGACTACCGCGTAGTAGGAGTCGTACGTGAAGATCACTCCCTGCATCGCGACGCCGAACGCCACGAGCAGCCCCATGCCGTGCGGGATCTGCACCGGTACCGCGGCGATCTCCTCGTGCGGCAGCGCGAATGCGGCGACGATGAGCGCGGCCACGGCGACCGCCTTGAGCAGAGTGGTGATCTCCTGGGTGCGTCCGCCCGAGCGGACCCCGATCCATTGCAGAATCGCGAGTCCGCCGAGCGTCGCGAAGTCCACCAGCAGCGCGTGAGGAGCGAGGACGGGAAAGAGCCCACCCATGTACTCGCCCACTATGAGCACGAGCACCACGGGACCGATGCACCAGTTCAGCCAGTCCGCGTAACCCACGAAGAAGCCGACGCCATCTCCGAACGCTCGTCGGGCATACACGTACGGCCCGCCCGCGCGGGGAAACATCGCGCCCAGCTCCGACCAGCTATTCGCGCCCATCAGCGTGACGATCCCGCCGAAACACCACACCGCCATGAACAGCGCAGTGGATGGAAGTGCGGTAGCGATCTCGCCCGGCGTGCGCAGTATCCCGCCGCCCACGGTTGACCCCACCACCATCGCGAGTCCGAAGACTCCGCCGAGCACGCGCAGCAGCGACCGTGGAGCGCCGGTCCCCCGCACGATCTGCTCGACTCCCGAAACCGCAACGGATTCGTCGCTCGTACGCCCGCCCCTGGCGAAAAGAAGAGCGAAGGTATGGTTGGGGGACGGGGGGCGCCAGTGGGGGGATGCTACAGACAGCAGAAGGCAGACGGCAGACAGCAGGTACTGCACACCCATGAAGTCATGCCCGCGCAAGCGGGCATCCATGTTACTGGACCGAACATGGGTCCCCGCTTCCGCGGGGATGGCAGTGACTGGAGTGCAGTTCCTGCTATCTGCTTTCTGCCCTCTGCTGTCTCCTTCTATTGCCGCTCCCGCCAGATACTCAGCACTCCTCCGCCGCTGCGGCCGCGGCGGGAGCCGCCCTGGGGGAGGACGACCATGCCGTCCACCACTATCGGGCTGTTCCAGTGGCCGCTCGATGCGTCGAGCGTGGCGAGGAGTTTGCCCGTGAGCGCCTCGTAGATGCGGAGGTGGCCGCCCGGGTCGTAGACGTAGAGCAGTCCGCCCGCGACCACGGGGCTCGTCCCTTCGTTCGAGTCAGCCCACAGCATGTGGAGAGTGTCACCTTCGAAACGCCACGCGGCGGTGCCGCCGTTGTCGGCGGCGAAGAGCCAGGTTCCAGCGGAGGTGCGCAGTACGGCTGGTGCCGTGAAGAGCCGTGTGCCCGACGGAGTTGGCACTTCCTGGAGCGGCGGCTCGCGGTGCGGGGTGGGGCCGCGCATGCGCTCCTCGCTCAGGACGCGAATGCGCTCGTCCTTCCCGCCCTGCGCGATGTAACCGCCGCCGAGCAGCACGGGGGACGTGGAACCGATGTCCTCATCACGCGCCGCCAGTTCGTCGGTGTTGGGTGGGGTGTAATTGCCGAGCAGAGTGGTCGCGATGGAGTCGAGCTGCAGCGTGGCGTCTCCCCAGTACGTGCGGCCGTCCCAGCGGCCGTTGCCGGTCGCCACGAAGATGTCGCCGGTGGTGGAGTCCACGATCGCGCCCGCGCGTCCCCAGATCGCCGAGCCGCTCTCGGCACAGCTATCGGGCTCGATCAATCCGGTGCGATCGCTGCAGAGCGAGTTCCAGACGTGCAGCAGTCGACCGTTCGATGCATCGAGTATGGCTACGTGTCCCTGGTACGGCGGTGCATCGCCTATGTAGCCGCCGGTAACTGCGATTACGCGACCGTGCCAGAGACCGAGAGGCGAGGCGATCTTCTCCCGACTCGGGAGCAGCGTGATCGCCGTGCGCCACAGTGCGTGTCCATCTTCGATGGCGAGCTTCTGGATCCGTCCATCGGGGGAAGCTGCGTAGATGAACCGACGCCCGGGATCGGCCACGGGAGTCGAGTTCGTGATCTGCGCCGTCCCTTCCCAGCTCTCGAAGCCCGGAGGCGTATAGCTCCAGAGGACCACGCCGTTCGATGCGTCCACCGCGATGGTCTTCCCGTACGTGGTGGTCATGAAGAATGCATCGTGCGCGGCGCCGTTCACGCGGACGTCGTGCAGATAGATCACCGACGCATCGACCATTCCATCGAGCTCGACATCCTGGCGCTCGAGCGCGGAGACGTTTCGCGCGTCGATTCCCGTCGATGCCTGCGGTGCGCTCGAGCGCGAGACATCCCAGCCGAACATCGGCCAGTCGTGGTTCGTCGCGTTTGCCGGCGTCGCGCTGGCACCGACTTCGACGCGTGTCGCGCTGGCGGAATGCTGCTGCGACACGGGCGTGCCGCTTCGCATCGCGAGAGCGACGCAGCAGATGGCGAGTGCCCGCGGCGCGCCGGCGAGCGCGGTTGCCAGGTGGAGCATCCTTTCAGTGTTGCGAGCGGCGCACGCGCGGTCAAGCAGGCTCTTGCGGATACACGAGCGGTACAGGAATCGACTATGGCAGCGGGCGAAGTGCGGGCAGACGCGCTCAACAGGAGGGCGGCCGCCGGCGTAACGAAGGAGGAACGAAATGCTACGGGTCCCATTTGTCCCGCTTGTCGTCCGTGATCCCGATATAAATTATCCACATCGAAGCACCGCGCGGATCACTCCATCCCGCCCGCGATGCCATGCAATCACCTCGTCGCCGCCCACCCTCCTTATGAAGCGTCCGACTGCCCTATCCATCCCGGTGCTGCTCCTGGCTGTAGCCGCGGCATCGCTCAACGCACAGGTAACGGGAATCGTCTCGGACGCCAGCTCCAGCGCGCGCCTCTCCGACGTCGCGGTCGCCGACTCAGGCACCACGCGGTTCACCTACACGGACGCCGGCGGCCAGTTCTCGCTCTCGTGCTCGGGCAGCACCACGCTCGCCTTCTCGAGGAGCGGCTACCAGACCACCTATCGCAGAATCTCGAACTGCGACGAGCGCGTCAGGATCACGCTGGAGCCGGGCGCACAGATGCTCGGCGCGGTCAACGTGGTCGGTTCCGCGGAGCGCCCCACCGTGCAGCGTCCCGCAGCCACCACCACTCTGCAGCCCGCGGAACTTCAGAGAAGCACCGGCCTGTTCCTGCAGGATGCCATCAACCTCACACCCGGCATCTACATGCAGCGGCGCAGCATGTCGGGTGGGCAGACCATCCGGATACGCGGCTACAGCAATACCGGCGATGCCGGCAACTTCACGGGTACCGGCTACAAGGCATACATCAACGGCATACCGATCACCGACGCCGAGGGACAGACGATACTCGATGACATCGACTTCGCCAGCCTCGGACGCGTGGACGTGATTCGCGGACCTTCCACGAGCATCTACGGTGCGGGAATCGGCGGCGTGGTGAACTTCTATACCGCGCAGCCCACGATGCCGGGAGTGAGCGTGAGCCAGGGGATCACCGCCGGTCAGGACGGCCTCCTCCGTTCCGATACGCGGCTCGCGAACGTGACCGATAACTCCACCGTGCAGCTCAGCTACGGCCATCAGGGCTACGACAGCTATCGCATCCACAGCGATTCGCGAAAGGACTACGGCACGCTGCTCGGCGACTTCCGCACTTCGGGAAAGCAGAACGTGTCCACCTACCTCAGCTACGCGAAGTCGCGCGACCTGCGCGCCGGTGAGCTCGACAGCGCGCAGTTCGAGCAGAAGCTCAACACGGGCGAGGATCGCTACATCGCCAACAACGCGCGCTCCGAGATCGAGAGCTTCCGCGCCGGCGTCACCGACAGCTACAGGTGGAACGATCATCTCGAGAACGTCGTTACCGCGTACTACGCGGGCAACACACTGGAAGACGTGTACGCCGCAGGACTGAACGCGAAGTCGGGGCAGACCTTCGGTGCGCGCCTCCTCTTCAACACGACCTTCCCATCGGCGTCGCTTCCGCTGCGCGGCACCACCGGTATCGATTTCGAGAAGACCAATCTCTCCGCGCAGGGATACGGGATGACCGACGCCATACTCGGCGCCATGCGCAGCGATCTCGAGACCGCGAACATGCAGTACAGCATCTTCAGCCAGTGGGACGCGTCGCTTCCCGCGGGCTTCACGCTCACCGCGGGTGCGAGCGTGAACTTCATCGAGTATTCGATCCAGGACCGGATGGCCACGAGCGCCAACCCGACGCACCAGGATGCATCGGGACGGCAGGTGTACGACCCGGTAGTCACCCCGACGTTCGCGCTGCGCAAGATGGTAGCGCCGGGCATCTCGCTCTACGCGAACGTGAGCGAGGGATACACGCCACCGACGTCGTCCGACGCGGTGATCCCCTACACCGGCGAGCCGAACGATGGGCTGAAGCCCGAGCGCGCGTGGCAGTACGAGATCGGCAGCAAGGGAAGCCTGCTCGATGGCCGCGTCGACTACTCGCTCGCGCTCTTCCAGATGAACGTGAGCGACAAGCTGTCATCGGAAGCCGTGTTCGACACGGACGGGACGGTGCTCTACAGCTACACCGTGAACGCCGGCGACCAGCGCGATCGCGGACTCGAGCTCGGCGCGAGCTTCGCACTAGTCGATGATCCATCGCGTCCCGTATCGCTCGTGAAGCCGTTCGTGTCGTACACCTACTCGAAGTTCGAGTACACCGACTTCCAGAGCGACGCGAACAACGACGTGAATACGGTCGACTACACGGGCAACGACGTCGTCGGCACCGCACGCAATGTGTTCAACGTGGGCATCGACGCCCGGCTCCGCTCGGGGATCTACGGGAACGTGACCTATCACGACACCGACGGCATGCCCATCAGCTACGACAACGCGCACTGGGCGCCCGGCTTCTCGCTGCTCAACGCGAAGATCGGCTTCACGCACGAAGTCGCCGGCCGGTTCACCCTCGACGCCTTCGCCGGCGGCAACAACCTCGGCGACAGCCGCTACTACACGCTGGTGTTCCTGAACCACAAGTTCGACACCGCCAACCCGCACATGTACCTCAACGGACCGTACACGGCGAAGTACTACGGCGGATTCAAGGTCACGGTGAGGCCCTAGCGGCGGGAAAGCAGACAGCAGGAAGCAGATGGCAGATGGCAGACGCCGCCGTTCCCTCACCGGAACGGCGGCGTCCGTGTGAACGGATGTGAGGGACACTGCTCTGGACCGGCCAACCCTCACATCCTATACTATCGCTGCCCTGCGTGAGGAGCGGCGGTGGCGGGCGAGATCCCGACTGGACTTCGAGATTATCTGGCGGACCGGTACACGCTCGAGCGTCTGATCGCGCGTGGCGGGATGGCTTCCGTCTATCTCGGACGCGACATCAGGCACGACCGCGCCGTGGCCGTGAAGGTGTTGCGACCGGAGCTCGGCGCCCTGCTCGGCGCCGAGCGATTCCTGCGAGAGATCAAGGTCGTTGCCAGACTGCAGCACCCGCACATCCTCCCGCTGTACGATTCGGGCGAGGCGGACGACACTCTCTACTACGTGATGCCGTTCGTGTCTGGCGATTCGCTGCGCGATCGCATCCGCCGTGAACAGCGGCTCTCCATTCGTGCAGCGCTGCGCATCACCCGCGAAGTCGCCGATGCACTGTACTACGCGCACTCCAACGACATAGTCCACCGCGACATCAAGCCGGAGAACATACTGCTCTCCGGCGACCACGCGATGGTGACGGACTTCGGTATTGCACGCGCGGTACACGTGGCAGGCGGCGAGCGGTGGGAAACGTTGACCGACAGTGGAGTCGCGCTCGGCACGCCGGCCTACATGAGTCCGGAGCAGACGGCAGGCGAGCACGACATCGACGGACGGAGCGACATTTTCAGTCTGGGATGCGTCGTGTACGAGATGCTCGCCGGCGTCCCGCCGTTCGCCGGACCCGATGGCGAGGTGATGATCGCGAGGCGCTTCACCGACCCGGCACCGGTGCTGCGCGCCGTCCGCGACGACGTAGCCGAGTCCGTCGATCTCGCCGTGCAGCGCGCTCTCGCCCGCGATCCGCTCGAGCGCTTCACGAACGCGCGCGATTTCACCGATGCGATCTGGGACGACACCGGCGCCGCATTGCGACGCGGCATCGCCGCGGGTCCGGGGCCGACTGGTGCGATGCCCGACGCCGACCCGCCAAGCCGAGCGCACACCACCTCGCGGCGGAGTGCGGCCGGGGCCGTGACTGCCAGGGAACATCAGCCGTGGAAAGTAGGCGGGCTGGCAGCGGTCGGCATCGCAGTCGTGGCGGGAATGGCGACGGTGGGGACTCTGCTGATCGTGAAACCGCACGCGCCGCGCCCGCGGATCGATGGTCGGGCTGCTGCGGTCGCGAATGGCGCCGCCGACACTTCGGTTCGGAGCGGGGATGCGGCGGCTGGTACTGCCAAGGGTGCGACCTCGGGTGCGGCAACGGGTCTGGCAACCGGTGCGGCAGTTGGTGCGGACAGCGCTGCAAACACGGGAGCGGCGAGGGATATGGCCAGCGGCGCTGTCTCGAATGCAGGCAGGGCTGCGGCAGACGCCGGAGAGAGCGCGGTTCCCCGGGACCGTGCCGCAACATCTTCCGCCGCAGCGACCGGGCGGACCGTTCCCGAACGGGTGAAGAGCGAGCCGCAGGTACGGGTGCCGATGCCGGTGCCGGTGCCGGTCTCGCCGCGCAACGACAGCGTATTCGCTTCGCTTCATGCGGCCGCGCGCGCGGCCCGCACCCACGCGGTGGGCGAAGGCGCAAACGCGACGGAGCTTTTCAGAGGCGACTCGCTCGAACGCGCGGCCGAGGTATCTGCCGCGGCGGGTCGCGTGTCGGACGCGATGGCGCAACTCGTGGGCGCGAGCAACGCGTGGGCGGAGGGCGCTCGCTCCGCGACGGCGCGCACCGCGACCGTGCATGCAGCGCGCGATTCAGAGATCGTGGCGGACCGCCCGGCCACGGCGCCGGCCACGACCCCGGCCACAGCCACTACGCCGGCCACGGATCGCGCCGCGATCGAAGCGCTTCTCGCGCGCTATGAGAGCGCGATCGAGGCGCGCGACATTCCGGCGATCCGGGCGCTCTATCCGGGGATGACCGCGGCGCAGCAGAGCGACTGGCGACAGTTCTTCGGCACGGTGCAGAACGTTCGTGCGACGCTCGCGATCGCGCAGCTCGATCTCGCTGGCAGCACTGCAGATCTTCGCGTGACCGGAAGCTATCGCTACGAGAACACGAGCACGCGCCGCAGCGAAGAGCAGCCGATCAGCTTTCGCGCCTCGCTCGTACGCGATGGCGCGAACTGGAGGATCAGCGCGATCAAGTAGCCGAGCGCGAGCGACGCGCGCGACGCCGTGTCAGAAGTTGTACTCGAGCCCCGCGGTCCAGATCACGTTCGGTCGCAGTCCGCCGCGATTCAGCGGCCACTCTCCGTTCGCTATCACGGTGAGGCCAGGCGCCATGGTCAGCTTCACACCGAGCGAAGCGTCGACGATGTCGTCGCGCCCATTCGGGATGGTCGTGGGCTGCACCGTTCTGTGGAACGGCGCGTCGTAAACGACGGTACCTGGCACGCGCAGTCCGCTGGTGCCGACCTGCAGCTCCGTTATCAGGTCCGCTGCGAGCGTGGCCCACGGAGCGAGCAGGTTGTCGAAGCCGATGTTGGCGAGCACCGCATCGTTGGTCATCGCGCCGCTGCGATACAGGTAGCCTACGTTCGCATGCGGGGAGAACTGGCCGAACTGCGCCGACACGATCCCGAGTCCGCGCGCCGCGAAGTCGCCCGAGCCGAGCAGGTCGGCTTCGCTTCCCGTTGGAAATCGCGCGTCGGCGAGGAACGCCACCGCCACCGGTTCGCGGTCGCGCGCGTTGACCTTGACGCGCACTGCCACATCGCCGAGTCCCGTCGCGGACCCTTCCTCGAAGCGTGATGCGGTGAGCACCGGATCTTCCGGAGTTCCTCCGAAGTAGTGCGCAACCGGCGGTCCACCGAACGGAACGATCTGGGCCTGGCTCGCACCGCGGAAGGATGTGTGGACGACCGGAAGTACGAGTCCGATGTCCAGCTTGTCGAGCACGCCGTAGGTGATGTAGAAGGATGTCACCGCGAGCTCGACATCGAGTGACAGATTCACATCGATCTCGTCGTTCTCGACGTTCGGCACGCCCATCAGCGAGCAGTCTCCTCCGGCGACGGAATCGCAGCCGTCGAAGTCGACGTTCTCGTGCGTGAAGGTGAGCCGGATGTCGTGCAGATCCACGCCGCGCAGAGTCCTGAACGAGATCCCCGTGCGATTCACTCCGGCGAGCATGCGGCCGCGGCCGAGAGTCTGCGCGCGTTCGCCGAAGATGGGGCCGGCGGAACGCGACGTGGGGACAGGCGTGCCGCCCTCGAATCGAAACGTGATTCCGCCACTCGTCGCACTCACCGGAATCTGCGCGACGTTGGTAGTGATCGACGTGCTGAGGAAGTCGATGATCGTCCCGTTGCTCCCCACCGCCGACGGTATGAAGTGGCTGCCGTGGACCCGCAGCGAAGCTGGATTGTTCGGGTTGCCGGAGCCGGCGAGGAAGAGCGGGTCGTCACCCGGACCGAAGATGAAAAGCTCGGACAGCTTGTCGAGCAGGCCCTGGGCCGATGCATGTCGCGGCGCGAGCATGAGCAGCAGCAGGAGCGAGATACACCAGATGCGCGGTCGCATAATGGCGATCCTCGGGATCGATTGGGGCCCCATGATAGCAGCGCCGTGCGCGAGATGCGAGAGGGGAAAGTCGCCTGGCGGGTCCCGGTGTACTCGCGCCCGCTACTCTCTCGCTCGCGTCTCGCAACCGCCGGGTGGGAGGACGCTTGGTCTCGCCGTCAACTCGCCGAGCGGCGTTCGCATGCGCCGGGTCCAGCTCGCAAACCGGTCCGCGCTCACACCGGGGACGTTGACTGGCTCCGTTTCGCCGGCGATGTCGTCGAGCGATATCCCTGCCAGCAGTGCCGGCGTGGAGCAGAGGAAGCGATGGACCGCATCCCTGAGCTCGCCCGCTTCGGGTATCGGCCCCGCGCCATCCGCGCTGGTCTGATCATCGAACACATCGGTCGTCTCGAC
>Ga0182738_1007830_pt1 | contig 10757 bp, 7 predicted proteins | sample eDN5th30CBELigMG_FD_128876 | JGI IMG/M metagenome (GOLD analysis project Ga0182738, IMG submission 128876) | Enriched Miracle-Growth compost microbial communities from Emeryville, California, USA - eDNA 5th pass 30_C BE-Lig MG (version 2)... ... | reverse complement strand
CTGATTCCAAGCCGATTGTTGAGAACCGTCCAATAGAAATCAGCGTGAGCGTCAGGACTTCCAGTCCGTAGCTCACGCACCACGAACCTACCGGCTTCAGCCGGTAGTCCACATTCAGTTTCCGTGAGCAAGTTTGCTGCAGGTTTTTAGGCTAAATACTTGTTACTGAATGTCGGGGAGAAGGCTCAAATTTCCATGGACGGCCGTAACACTTTAGCCGAGTGAAATTGATGTTGGTTTCCAACGGGATCTGGGGTATGACCGGTTCCCCATCCTATGCCCGTATAGGACGGGTTTCCGCCATCAAATTTCCCATCATAGATTGCTATGAACCTTCTGCGGAAAACTCCAACTCCTCCCAGAATCAGCTACCCACTAAAATGTGAGAAGAACCAAATAATTGGACAACGACTTTCATTCGATACCTGCACTTTGGTGCAAATCACGCCAATAAGCCGATCTGCCCGACGGCCTTCCCGGACGGAACAAGAAAATTTACGTTCCTACCGTTCTTCCAGAAGTCTCAAAATTCCCCGATCGGGTTTCCGTCATTCATCCTGGCCAGATTCGGTGCCAGGTTGACGTAATCGATGTTTTCGCTGATAAAGCGAACGGACCCGTCCGCCAAAACAAAGTGGACTCCCCCGACATGGGGGCTGCTGAAGGCTCCACATTTCCTGCCAATTCTTGCATTCAAAATTGTTTCCGGATTAACCACACCGGGATTGTATGGGTCGCGAAATATCACAGTGGCAACATCATGATGATTCCATTGAGCGCCTGAGTCAACTCGAATTCCAATCCAGATGGAGGCCGCTCGGTCATCAGGAATGGGCACGCAAGTTGTTGACCCACGCTCACCAATAAGAAACGTATTGCTAGAGCCGTCAGTAATATCGCGCATTTTCGTCTTTGTGCAAATTCCAAACACACCTGTTGTGCCGATCAATCTACTATCTGTTGCTGAAGGGAGATCGGCGGGGGAGTAACTATCGCCGGCACAGGCAACATAGTTAGATTTCGCAATATAGTCCCTCCCATTGTTGATCCAGCAGGGCATGTTCTTGTTGATGGAACCACCAGTATCCGAAGGGCACAAGTAAACAGAGACGATGCTTTTCGCCAGCGGAACCATTCCACCGGATCCGAAATCTTGCTCCCATCCGACGGATTGTATGGCGTTCAACCTGGCGGCAATCGAATTTGACAATGCCGCCTGATCAACATAGGGAAGAATGAACGTCCCCCACCCCAAGCTGGAATGGCTTCCGGCTTCACAGGTAATCTGATCATCTTTCACGGAAATGAATGCCGGTGGAAAGCAGCCCATGGCCTCGTGATAGTTGTGCATCGCGAGCCCCATTTGCTTGAGATTATTCTTGCATTGGGACCTGCGGGCCGCTTCCCGGGCCTGCTGGACAGCCGGCAGCAAGAGTGCGATCAAGACGGCGATGATCGCAATCACCACCAGCAATTCGATCAGCGTGAACCCCAACTTTTTCTTCCGAATCTGAGACATGGCAACTTTTCATTGAAATTAAAGAGAAAAACAATCCTTCAAAAAACAGCAGGTAAAGCATTCTGCAAGAACAACTTACATGCAAGTCTCTCCCCACTGCACACCTGGCACCCTGTACACTTGCCCTGAATCTCACCTTTTGTGTCAATCAACGCTTTATTGATGCCTGCAATTGGTGTCTGTCAAAATAAAGGTAATGGCTGCCGGACGAAGAAGATCAACAGATATTTTCTAAAATTCATTCTTGTGAAACGCTGAAAATCGCGTTGATATTCATGTATCTGGAGCCATTTAGTGATACCGGACCCATTTTTGGAGATCTGTTTTGAACTATCATCCGGATCAGCTTGAAGATTTTATGCGTGAACTGACTCGGCATCAAACTCGGCTTCGGGGGTTGATTCGCTGTCTGCTTTTTGATGCAGCGGACATTGAGGATGTCTGGCAAGACACCAATGTGATGCTGTTGAGGAAGGCTGGAGAGTTTCAGGCCGGCACGAATTTCTGGGCCTGGGCCAGTACGGTGGCCAGATTTCAGGTTCTGACACACTGCAAAACCAAGGGGCGTGATCGCCTTGTCTTTCAGTCTGGCGTGATTGATTTAATTGCGGAAGATGTTGTTCAACTGGGAGGTGAAATCGACTTGCGGCGCGATGCACTGCAGGAATGTCTTCAAAAACTTCCTTCGCCGCAGCGTCGTCTGCTGGAAATTCGTTATGGGGCAGGGTCATCTCTGCCGCAGATTGCGGAAAAGGTCAATCGCCCCGTCGGTTCCATTCGGCAGACTCTCTACCGGATTCGCGAGGCCCTGCAAGTTTGTATTGAACGTCGAATTTCGACGGAGCCGTTGTCGTGAGTCTCTTTTACGATCGTGAGGGCCACATGGGCGATCAATCTTCATCTGGCAATTTGAATCAAAAAATAGATGTTGCTGGCGAAAAACAGGAAGTTGAGATTGCAGAGCTTACGTCCAGGTTTCTGGATGGTGATTTGGCTTCGGGTGAGTTCGATTGCCTGCAGCAACAATTGAAGCGTGATCCAGTTGCGAGGCGGTATTTCATTGACCGCATGCTGATGGATGCGCATTTGCCGGATCTGTTGTCCACGGGCACCATAGGGGACATGGTCGATGTGCTGAATGGAACCGTGAATGATGATTTGGATGGAGCGGATTCCTGCCTGCTGACAGGGCAGGGAATCTCTGGCAGGCAGGAACGGCGAGAGATCAATCACAAACGGAGCAGTCTTTTCTCGCTGAAAAATAGCCTGGCTTTTTCGTTGCTGGTCTTGATGGGATGTGCCGGCATGTGGTCGCTGGGCTGGTTTCAGGCAGGGCCAGCACTCGTTGAAGTAAAATCATTGGCAGTTGTTTCCCGCCTGCGGGATGTTCGGCCTCAGGATTTGAAGCAACCGCTGGCCGTCGGACAGAAGTTAAATGCAGGGATCGTTGCTCTAGAGTCGGGCACGGCGGAGATCCTGCTACAAAATAATGTCAAGGTACTTTTACAGGGACCGGCGGAGCTGGAACTGATTGACCCGATGCATGCTTATTTGCGGCGAGGCCGTGCGCTGTTCAATGTTCCATCCGAAGCGATCGGTTTTGTCTGCGAAACGTCCGAAGCCAGCATCATCGATCTGGGAACCGAATTTGGCGTGCATGCTGGAGAAGCTTCCGGAACGGCGGTTCAGGTGTATGTGGGTGAAGTGATTGCCAATGCCATCGCCAATGAAGATTCGGAATTGAGAGGGCGGCGCGTGCGCAGCGGGCAAGCTGTCAAAATTGTCAAAGGCTATCAGGCAGTTCCGGAAGAACTGCGGTTTGCTCCTAATCGGTTTGTGAGATTCCTGCCAGATCCCAACGATGGTGATGATCCGGAAAAAACGGAGACAGGAATCTATAACAATGCCCGTCATCAGGAATTACATATTGTTCGCGCGCCTGCTGAAATCGAGATTGATGGCTTATTAAATGACTGGGATCTGACCGGTCAATTTGCGAGTCGATGCGAACCTCCATTCGACTCCTTTTATTATGTGCGCGGTGCCGCGATGTATGACGAACAATATTTATATCTGAGTGCGGAAGTGGGAGATCCGTTTCCGATGCGAAGCAAGGTTTCTCCGCATATTCAGCGAAGTCTGTACGGTCATGGTGGATGCCTGGCATTTCGGATTTCAACAGATCGCCGGATGGGCTGGCCGGTCCGTGGCCGGTCAATTAATGATGAAGAAGAAGAGGGGTTTCGCCAATTGCTTCCCGAGGATCTCAACGACCAGCTGGCATTTCTTGTGCTCTGGTATTACGAACCAGAAAAATTGCCTTGTCTGCATGTGAAATACGGCATGGACGAACACGATCGAAAGGTGAATCCACCCGGTTATGCCGGAGCATTTCAAAAGCGTGCGGATGGACTGGGTTATACTGCGGAATATGCCATCCCCTGGTCGCTGTTGAATGCGGGTGACGATCCTCCGCAGGCGGGTGACACGCTGGGGTTAACATGGCTGGTACACTGGTCAGGCCCCGAAGGACAGAACTGGAGAGGCCAGTTAATCGACATCGTGAATCCCGCCATCACCGGATGGAATTACAATCAGGCCGGCACCTGGGGTCGGGCAATTTATGATCCCAGACCCGGCGGTTCGGCAACCGGTACGAAATAGAGCACCGATACGAAGTAGAGTGCGCCCCCTTGCACCGGTCCCCGCCATACGGGCTCCAGCAAGTAATCAGTTCAAATACATTCACCTCGGGCCCCGGCGAGAGCAATTTGCTCTAATGGATAGTCAATTGAGATCGAGAATACCACATCGCAACACGGCAACCATTTTCAGGCAGAATCTGCCCCTGTTGAAGTTCTGCCTGGCGCTGATCGGCATGTCGAAACTGGCATGGGCCGGCACCCCAACCTTCGATGAAACAATCCTGCCATTCGTCAATGCGCATTGTGTCCGCTGCCATGGTGCAGATGATCAGCAGGGGGCATTCCGGATTGATACGCTCGCTCGTGATTTTAATACGGAGCATGGAGCCCAGCGCTGGGCAGCAGTGATGGAACGTTTGAATGCGGGAGAAATGCCCCCTGAAGATGAGCCGCAACCTTCCACCGAAGAACTGGAACTGGTGGTCTCCTGGCTGCATACAAAAATCCACGAAGGGGAACGAATTCGTCTCGCTCAACGGGGACCGATCGAATACTACCGTCTCAGTCGCGAAGAATATGCGAACTCCATTCAGGATCTGCTGGGTGTCCATTTTGACCCGATGGCTCCTGGTGGATTCTCCGCAGACCCGGAATGGCATGGCTTCGAACGTATTGGTTCGCAACTTTCATTATCTCCCGCGCACGTGGAGAAGTATTTTGCGGCCGGCGAAGCGATTCTTAATCAGGCTTATCCCGACCGGGAAGTGAAGGTGATTCACGCTCGGAAAGATGCGCTGGATATCGACTGGCCCAATGAAAAGAAGCGAAAATCATTCGAAGAACTGGGAGTTGCTTCGCAGATTCGGACGCTCATCTGGCCCGGGCATCAGTTGACGAACCTGAACCCGGTCTACCGGCTGGAAGACCCCGGTATTTATCGCGCCCGATTGCGGTTAAGCGGCCTGGCACCTGCGCAGGGGCGTGTCCCACACGTGGCGATTTATCTAAAAACACTTGAGAGAATGATTTTTGAAACTGATGTCTTAGCTCCGGAAAATGAGCCGGTCACATTGGAGTTTGAAGCCTATCTGCCTGCTGGCAGAATGGATATCAGCATCAATAATGAAGTTCCCGGTCCATCAAATTTGGGCCGCTGCGGGCAGCCTTCAAACTTCGTCTTTACGACGTTCGACGATCCGAAATCGCGAGCACCATGGCAGCGAAAAATGACGGATGACGAAGGTCAACCACTTTATCCGGTCTTGATTTTCGATTCGCTGGACTGGGAAGGACCGATTACGACCGAAGAAGATCAGCGTAAGCGGTCCCGCTTCTTTCCCGCTGAAGAAGGAAACCTGATTCAAGCACGGGAGTGTCTGACCCGCCTGGCAGAACATGCCTGGCGCAGGCCCGCAACAGATGAAGAAGTGGACCGTTACCTCAAGATTGTCGAGGACCAGATTCAGGCAGGGGCCTCATTTCGGACAGCCATGAAGACCGGCATGCTGGGGATTCTGGTCTCCCAGAATTTTTATTATCTCACAGAAGGCTCTCCCGATCATGTCAGGTCTCAGTTAAATGACTGGGAGTTAGCATCACGGCTTTCTTATTTTCTGTGGAGTTCGATTCCGGATGAAGAATTAATGGAGGCCGCACGGTCCGGGACCCTGCACGAACCAGCACAGCTGCGCAAACAACTTCGACGCATGCTTGCCGATCCGCGTATCGCCCGCTTTACCGATTCCTTCCCCCGTCAATGGTTACAACTCAAACGAGTGGGAATGTTTCCTCCCGACGTAAAACTATATCCCGATTATGATCCATGGCTGGAAAAAAGTATGGTCCTGGAAACCACCAGCTTCTTTAATGAAGTCTTTCAGAAAAACCTTTCCATTGTCGAGTTTCTGGATTCCAACTGGAGCGTGATGAATCCTCGTCTGGCGCTACATTATGGAGTTCCCTCATTGCCGGAATCCGGATTTCAGCGGGTCACACTTCCGCCGGAACTTCATCGTGGCGGGATCTTGACACAGGCTTCGGTCCTTTCCTTAACGTCCGATGGAACGCGGGTTCGACCGGTGCATCGCGGGGTCTGGGTCTCAGAATCGATCTTCGGAAAAACTCCCCAGCCCCCGCCGCCAAACATCGAACCCATCGAACCGACTCCGCTCAACGAACCGAAAGCGACAATTCGCCAGAAGCTGGAAGCTCATACCACAAATGCCAGTTGTGCGTCCTGTCATAAACGGATCGATCCACTTGGTTTCGCTTTTAACAATTATGACGCCATCGGACGCTGGCAGGAGACGGAACAGGTGGCCACCGGCACCGGCGAGAGCCCGCCGGTCGATGCCACCGGTGCGTTTCTCGATGGTCGTCGCTTTAAAAATGCGGATGAATTCAAAAAATTATTATTGAACGATCTCGATACTTTTGGCGAAGCATTTATCGAAAAATTAGCAACATATGGCTTGCGACGTCCGATGAGTCTGGATGACCGGGCGCAGCTGCTTCAGATCAGTCATCTCTGCCAGGCGGATCATTATCGCCTGCAAGATGTGATTGAACATTTCGTTCTCTCAGATCTGTTTCAAAAGAGATAACAGTCCGTGTCAATAGGGAACTCTCAATGAATATCCTGCGTCAGAACTGGCTTTTGAATCGTCGTCACGTCCTCCGAGGGCTCGGGGCAGCGATTGCCTTACCATTCCTCAACTGCATGCAGCCGCGTCGCGCACTGGCGGGAACCGCGTCTCCACTCCCCAAACGAAGTGTATTTATTTATTTACCAAACGGTGTGAATACACTCGACTATCAGATCCTGCAGACGGGGCGTGATTATACCTTCAGCAAGTGCCTGAAGCCGCTTGAACGACACCGTGAAATCATCACTCCCATTAGCGGGCTTCATCACCCTCATGGATTGGGGCATCACCATAACTGTCAGTCAATCTGGCTCACGGGAGCCAAGATCGGCCCGACTGAACGTAATAGCGTTTCTGTCGACCAGCTCATTGCAGAGAAAACCGCACCTTTAACTCGCTTTGCATCACTCGAACTAAGTGGAACGGGACGATCACTTGCTAATAATCGTGATGGAATCAGCCTTCCGGCGATGATTAATCCCGCCGAGGTTTTTAAACGGCTTTATGAAGTGCCTGAGGGGGGAGTTGAAGCAGAGCGCCGAACTTTGCAGAAACGGGGAAGCATTCTGGACGCCGTTCTCGATGAGGCGCAGACGCTGCAGCGAAAAGTGGGCGGCGACGACCGGACACGGCTTGACCAGTATCTTACTTCTGTCCGGGAAATTGAAATCCGTACCCAGCGGGCAGATGCCTGGCTGAGTATTCCGCGTCCGCATGTTGACGATGCCGCCCGTGAACGAGTCACGAAAGCGGTTTCGCAACAGACACCGGGGGAATACTTTCGCACGATGTATGACCTGATGGTCCTGGCCTTTCAAACGGATATGACGCGCGTAGTCACATTTGGCAGCGGAGATGAAGGACTCGGTCTGCCGATTCCGGAGTTAAATATTAATCAGACGCGACATGCCCTGTCTCATCATAACGGCGACCCAGAGCAACTCAAACGGCTGACTCAAAGCGACGCCTTTAACATTGAGCAGTTCGCATATCTGCTCGACCGGTTGCAGCAAACCAGCGATGCCAGTGGGCCCTTACTGGATTCAACCGTTTTACTTTTCGGAAGCGGCATGGCCTATGGTCACAGTCACGGAAATGCAAACCTTCCCACGGTTGTTGCTGGCGGACGCAATCTGGGCTTTCAACATGGCCAGCACCTCGATTTCAACGTCGGCCATTTCAATGGTTACGACGTCAACGAAGCCGGGCAGTTGCGGACCTCGCACTATGGTGTCTGTTCAAAGCCGGCCAACACCGATGCGCGCCTCAGCAACGTGCTCTTAACAATCGCCCAGCGTATGGATATCCCAATCTCCGAATTCGCCGATAGTACCCGGGCAATTTCAGAATTGATCGCTTAGCAGCCTGTTGAAAAACGCACAGACAGAAATGTCTGTGCCACCTGAAACTTCTGGATCATTGAACAAAGTGGGGCGGACAGTTCTGTCTGGCCGAGATTTCATGTTTTTTTAACAGGCTGTCAGAGCAAGTCGCTCTGGGCTGAGCCCGCGCAGCGCACGTTTCGACTGATGAAAGGCGACTCGTTGCGTGGCAAACCGCATCGGCATATGGACCCATCGGTGCTCGCTTTTGGAGACGAAGAAAACGCAATGAAATGTTTGCAGCGAATCAGATCTGTCTCTGTGATCTACCTGGTCCTGGCCTGCCTGATTGCCTCGGCACAAGGAGAAGACGATCCTCGTATTGCGCGCCTGGACGCGTTTCCAGCTGCGGGGCAAGCGACTTATATTGCGGGTGAGCTGACACATGTTGACCATGTGAATCGCACTGCCATTTTGCGCCCGGATCGAAAGGTCGACATTCCCAGCGATTTCTGGGATCTTCCATTCGCAATCCAGATGTTGCCGTATGCAACGATTCGATATCGCGGCGCTCCCGCAGAACTGCGTGACATCCCCCTGGGAACCCACCTGCATGGAGAATTTTATCTCGGCCCCAAGGGGGCATATGAAATTAAGCCACCGGAATTCCCGGATAGCCCACGGATTTACTATGAATCCCAGCTGCAATATGCCCTTCTTCTGGAGGATGATTTTAGCTTTTATGAGCGGCAGCATTTAGCCTGGAAGGTGCTCCGAGTTGACCCCGCCAAGCATCAACTTGTGGTCGAACGTGTTTCAACATCTGATGCAACAAAGTCCACACAACCTGAGGAAGCAGGAATGAGCGGAACGCGGCAGTTTCGGATTGATCGTGCCACACGAGTCTGGATAGGGCGCCAGATCGGTCGACTGGAAGATCTGGCTGCCGGGCAAATGATTCAAATGAACTTGAGCCGGGTGACGATCCTGGGAACGTCATATCAAAAAACCGTGACGGATACGCCGGATGACGGTCTGTGTAATGACCTCTGGATTGACGAAGAAAGCCGATCACTTGCGACCGAGCAACAACGTCAATGTCACTTGGCCGATCAACATTTCCGGGGAGTCCCCGCACATGTGGATTTCACCGAAAGCATTCCTGGAGCGGGAGCGCGGGGCTACGTCACAGTCACCTTGCATGCGGGACTGGACCCCGAACTTTATGCCGCGTTTAAGGAAAAATCGTCTTGTGCCATTATGGCCGTGGAACCGACTTTACGATCCTATGACGACAACGGGAAGGGGGGTGACATCGAACGGGTCACGCTCCTCGAGAATCCACCACCAGGCAGCAGCGGAATTCAGCTCCGCATGCATGTACACGAAATGCTGGAGGGCTTCCGCCGCGGTCGTACAGTCCGTCTGATTGCCTATGGCTGGGTTGCCCCGGAACGTCCCCGGGAAGAACGACTCTGGCCGGTGGATGTCCGTGTCTTCCGCTTCGGTCCCAAAGGAGTTGCCGACCGGGAGCCCCTGGTCGAAAACCCTTGAACGCCACACAAAACGCAATACCGATTCCACTGGTCCACTGGGCGAACGCCCAACATGAACAAACACAGCAGCAAAGTCCGCGACTTTGCTGCTGTGTTTGTTGTCAACGTGATAGTGCACGATGCTGGACTCGAACCAGCGACCTTTCGGATGTGAACCGAACGCTCTAACCAACTGAGCTAATCATGCCATTCGTGCCCGACAACCGATCCTGCCAGGCTTTCAAATACACTTGTCCCACAGCTTCCAGTTTGGGGCCTGCAAGTGCGACAGGGGACTCGCTCCACAGGCTATCTGCTCTCTCTTCTTTCGTCAACCGGATGGAAGAAAGCGGCAGGGCCTTCGCCTTTTACAAACCAGCGGGTGGCCCAGGTTGCTGGCAACCTTTGGGCTGGCGGAGCCGGTGAGAGGTCGTGGGAATGACTCCCCCATTTGTCAGACATGCGTGCAAACAGAGCCACCTCCGACGGCTGCGCCGCCCCGAAAGAATCTTCCGGGGCCACCCACGCTGCCAGACAGCTTGCTCTCCACTTCGCTGGCGGGATGAAGTCATCAGGCCGCATTCTCCGCCAAGCTGAATCCATCTCCGCGTGAAACGTGACTTGATCAATCGCCAGCATGTGGAATAGTCATTGTCATTCCTCGGGAGTTCCCAGACGGCATGCAGGTGATCCGGGAGCAGGACGATCGCCTGGATCTGAAATGGACGCTCCTTCCTCACGATTTGGATCGCTTCCCGCAAGGCTCTCCGGCCCAGTTCCGTGATGAGGATCTCCCGCCACTGATGTGTCACCAGCGTAAAGAAGAAGATGCTCCCTTCGCGATTCCGTCGATACCGTCGCATGCCGATGCTCCGTCAACTCAACAAAATCAATCATACCGGATTATCAAAGATCACGTCAGCGAGAAATCAAGCCATCAAAGCTGGGTCTTGACCCAGCCTACGCCACTAGTCCTTAAACCAGCGTAGCTGGTTTGAGAAAATTGTCTGAAAGTGTGAAAATCTCTGATGAATTCCGGTGTTTGTGTGGTTGTGACACCCACAAACATCAGCCCACACGGAGGTTTTCAG
>Ga0182738_1007829_pt1 | contig 10757 bp, 15 predicted proteins | sample eDN5th30CBELigMG_FD_128876 | JGI IMG/M metagenome (GOLD analysis project Ga0182738, IMG submission 128876) | Enriched Miracle-Growth compost microbial communities from Emeryville, California, USA - eDNA 5th pass 30_C BE-Lig MG (version 2)... ... | reverse complement strand
TTAATTTCAAGGTCATTCATCATAAATTCAGAAAATTCACGCAAAATAAAATATATAATTTTGACTTGCACTCTTCTAAATAATGATTAGCAAAAGAAGTTTTGCAATTTCCTCTAGAGTTTTTCAAAGATGGAATCAACCTGCAATTGCTTTCCAATTCTCAGAATACTCCAACCAAAACTCCAAAAATAAAAAGACTTACGATGAAATTGTCAGATCTAATACAGCTCTCAAACTAGCGCTGAAAAGTTTGACCGAAGGACAACATTTGAGCATGAGTATTGGCAGTCAAGATCCCCTCAGAGTAAACCTGACAGTCTTCCCCTTCCTTCATTACTCTCTAGAAATTAAAAAATCAACAAGTTGACGATTTAAGGAAATGGGAAGATACACTTATTGAAAATAGAGTCAGACCTTCTGGATTAGTCCCTTTAATTGAGTTCCAATTCATGGCCTTAGGTACCTGGGGGACACGTTGTGTTATTGTTAAACCCGATCCCATTAGGAATTGTGAGCGGCTTTTTGGGAAAAGATGTTGCCACACGCACTACACTTTTAATGGAAAAAGTCATGGAAGAATATGCTGATGAAAATTTGAGAATATTAAATGAACATGAACTTGAAGAAAAGGAATTGAGAAGAGTGAGTGTTTCTAATCTGAATCCAAAATTAATCTAATTTTCCTCAAGACATTGGTTGAAGTTCGTGATCAAGGCTATGATACAACAGAAGAAATGATTGAGTCATATCAAATTAGAGTAGAGATTACTTTGTCTTATTCTCCCTAATTGTCCTTTCAAGCCTTCTGATACTGAAGAACAAATTGCCAAAGTCCCTAAGCTTGTCCTCAAAACTTTATTCGATGTCACTAGAAAACTTTAACCTACTCTATCTCAATTTGTATATTACTTATTATGGTTGATTTTAAGCAACTTCATAACAAATATATGTATTCATTGAGAATTCAGTTCAGTAATGAAAAGTTTTTCACGAAAGCAAAGAAATTTCCTTTATTTTTTTAATTATTAAAAAAGAGTATGTCTATTCCCCCAAACAAGAAATCAAGATTTTGGTCAGAAAATCAGAAAAATCTCAATAAAACATCACCTCAAGAAGCGTTTCTTGACTTACAAAACAATGATTTAAAGGGGGCACCTGAGAATTTTGCTCTGAAACCTTCCCAAAAACCAGTGCCGGAAAGCATTCGAAATGCGTTGTTTGGTTTAACGAGTAATGCAGAGACTAGAAAAGTCGCTCCAGCACCGGTTTGGGATCACATTAATCAAAATCGTAGTCAGTCCAATGATGCCTCTCCTTCTCATGAGGAAGATTTGTCCAAACCAGAATTACCCAAAGAATCGTTATCTTCACCAAGTAGTCCTAAAGAGGCCTCCAAAACAAGTTTGAAGAAAAACCCCTCTTTTAAAGCTTACAGAGATAAATTTTCGATTCGAGTCATTCCTCCCCGGTCGATTGCACCTGCCTCTATTGTTCCAATTCAAGCAGAATCTATTGATGTAGCTGTCGATTCAGAAAAAGACACGGGCGCTTCTGGTGTGTTAATTGTAAATATTGTCTCATATCACTCACTCATCTCGTTTAGACTCCGACTTCATTGCTTAAAAGCTTTAATTTTGAAAACCCAGACAACAGAGAAGATGTAGAAACCAGAAAATTCAGACTCAAAAGATCCCTCAGAAGGTCATTAGACGCTATTTACTTCCTGGGGAATCTCATAGCTCTCACGAATCACATCAAAGTTCGCGGATCTATCCGGCCTGTGACTTACCTACAAAAACAAAAAACCAAAAAAATTATCGAAGAAAGAAAACGATTCTTTTTAGTAAGTTTCTGGCATGTTTGGGAATAGTCATTCTTATTGCTAGCCTCTGATGCCAACTGATACTTTCAAAGTCTTCTGGAATATCATCCTCGTCATACTCTATGCAGCCAGTGCTATTCTAACCCCCTTTACTGTCAGTTTTATTGAAGATGGTAATAAAGCCTTTGACCTTGTCAATACAATCTTTAATGTCCTTTTTGGAATTGATATCGTCATTAATTTCGTCAGCGCATTCTATAGCTCCAAATTAGGACTTGTCACTGATTTGAAAGCCATTGCCTTCAATTATCTCAGAACATGGTTTTTAATTGATCTTCTCTTAGTGTATAATGATTATCTTTTCCCATTGTCTCTAATTCATCAAGACTACCAATTGATACATTCTTTCAAGAATTCGCTTCTGGAAGAGGAAGTTCGGCAAATCGTATCAAAAGTCTCCTGAGACTACTAAGAATTCCGAGAATATATAGAATTCTGAGAGTTCTCAGATTATTTAAAATGGCAAAACTGTTTATCACAAACAAAACGCTCAACAGAATGCTCAAGCAGTTCACTTTGAATATTGGTCTCATTAAGATGGTCCAAGTTCTCGGTAATCTGCTCTTCCTTAATCATATAGCAGCCTGCATTTGGTTCTTGTTTGTAAGAAAATGGGAATTTCTCGGTTTATTGACCAATCTCTCTTTATTAGGCAAGGCTTTCGAATTTTACACCTGAAACTTGGGTCGTTCGAAGTGATTTGGTCGATGCTGACCCTTGGACACAATATATTGCCTCTTATTACTGGGCCTTCCAGACTCTAACAACAGTCGGATATGGGGATATAAATCCAGAAACTGGATCTGAAAGAGCTTTCGCTATCATGTGGATGATTGTTGGTGTTTGTATGTATTCATTTGCGATCGCCAACTTGTCAAGCATTCTACAAAATATGGATAGAAGATCCGCCCTCTTAAGAGTAAAATTTTTTAATAATTTTTTGTTAAAAGAATCTTGGTTAGAATAAAATTACAGCATTCAATAATTTTTCTATCAAGGTCAAACTTCCTGACTTTTTACGTCAAAAAGTTCAAAGATTCTTTGAGTAAAAATTATATTTGCAATTTTTTGGAACCAATTCCACTGTATAGGTTAAATCATAAAGAAAATATTTTTTATTGGATTGATCCGCATGACCTCTTGCAAGACTTACCCCAGAATCTCCGTCAAAGCTTCTTACTTTATACTTATTACCCAATGATCAACACAATCAAACTTTTCAAACTGGATGCTAATTTTACTGTTGAAATTGCTCCTCATCTTAAACTTTTAAAGTTGAAAATATTCGAAATCCTCTATCGTGAAGATGATCCTTCTGAAGAAAGTCAGTTCTTTCGAATTTCGCCAAACTCATTCTTTTTGTAGTCTATTTCATATCTAAGGGCTCAGTCAAGTTTGTTACAGAAGATGGAGACGGTATCTTTAGCCTAGTTCAAGGAACCTATTTTGGCGAAATGGAAGTCTTGGACGATGTAAATTGATTCTCTATCCTCTTTCCAACAACTAATTCTCTTCATTCAGGTGAAAAGAAAATCTTTCTGTAAAGCCATGGAGCAAACAGCCTTATTCGTTTGTAATAAAAAGATTTTCTTACAGGCGATGAAAAAGTACCCTAAAGTTGAAGAACACATTAAAAAGTCAGTCCAACTAAGAAAAGAAAAATTCCTCAATAAAATGAAAGAATTCCAAAAAGACACTCAGAACCAAAACAAACAACAAAATGATTCAATTTCTACTGTCGCGGGGCGAAAACTTTTGAAATCTTCAGACTATTTCTATGCCATTGTCAACCAATCAAATAACAGGAATAAGAGACTCAGCAACTTGAGCCTTCGCGATCCCGTGGCACTTGAAGAGCTCTTGACAAAACGGGCTTCAGAGTCTGGACCTGTCACACCCAAAGTTGGAGGTCCAAAATCCAGAATTATGGAGCTCATCAGAAATATGGATAAAGATAAACTCGAAAAAACAGATCGTGAAAAAGAAAAAGATGATAAAACCAATAAAAGCTCTACTGCAACCAGTAAGTTCGAAAATTGGACTGCTGCCATCAATCATCACCGATCCAAAAGTCATAAACTTTTATTCCAAGCGGATAATCAACTCTCACAGGCCAAAAAAGGTAAACCATTGTTTTTGGAAAATCTCTCATTTTACCTGTAGATAAAACTCTGATTCCTATTGAAAGTCAAAAAAGATTGAGTAATATTATCCAAAATAAAAAAGCTGCTGAAAATGAAGGTCATAGCTTTGATACAAGCTTCCAATCCTCTGGTATATCTTTTGTTTCACTATTCTCTCGATTAACAATATCCCAAAAAGTATTTTCACAATCTCCGAAAGCAGCAGCAGATGCAAAAGATGATGATAAAAGAAGTTCTTCATCATCTCCTCCGATGCCGTTTGGTAAAATCCAGAATTTCGATCAATTTGAACAAAAAAGAAATTCTCAAGTAAATCATTTCCATCCATATTCCTCTTTATCTCTCTAGAATTCAAATTCTCTTGGATCTCAAGACCATCAGACTTCAAACGAAAAATGTGAATTGATCAATTCTCTTGATAAAAAATACGAACAGATGTATCATATTCGAGATGAAATCGATCATCTTTTCAATACTTATGAACAAAAAGTAAAATTCTTTTAAAATCTTCGGAAAATAACGCTTTCTATCTAGAAAGAAGACGTGGACAGAAATTTTGAATCAATCGAACAAAGGTACTAAAAATGTTTTCCCTCTCCTTATCTCAATTTTTTAGTCAAAGAGAATTGGATGAATTTGCTGAAAAATTATTCAAATTTACAAAACAATAATTTTTTTCAATTACATTATATAAATTTCTTGTATATTATTATTCTTTTTTCTTCCATTAAAAATTTTCCCCTTCGAAACCAGCTTTTATTTATTGTAGTAGTGAATGAAGGCAATGATAATCATAAGTCAATTTGATCAAAATATTTCGTATAGAAAATACGATACCGAATAGTATCTTTAGGCATGCTTATCAACATATTATTTATTAAGGGGTTAATCAAAAATTTTCAGAGTTTCACTATTCTCGTTCATCACAGTTAGAGATCTCTGTTTCTACCACCTGGGCTCTTCTTTGCTTCAATTTGAGCTTTGGCAACTAAAATCTTTATTAGTTAAGTTTACAAATTCCCATTTACCAGCTGCTTTAAAGTCGAAGGAAAGGACTCTGTAGGCAGCATAAGTTAAGCCATAGACATCTGGTTGGCTATAAACTTCACTTGCAATATCATAGTCTTCCATCAATTTGGCGACTCCTATTTTTCATAATCAAGTGTCTCCCCATCATCAATATCTTACCATAAGCTTCGAGTAAATCATCAAAAATCTTTTCTCTGAAACTAACAACTTTTCTTGGGAGGTTTATGGTAAATGTCTTCCATTGATCAAGATTGAACTGTTCATCATTAATTCAAACTTTATTTCATCAATATATTATTACCTCAGCATCGTCCTTCACTAAATCGCTGGCAATGGCTTCAATCATCTCCTTGTCTTCGAAAAACTAATAAACTAAATCCCAGTATCAAAAGAAATATCACATTATTTGCTCTGAACAAAGCAGCGACGGCTCTAACAACGGCGTCATGGACTTCACTTCCGACCAAAGAACCACTGGTATTCACATCACCTTCAGTAAAAAGTGTTCTGTATTCCGAATCACTTAAAGTCTCAATTTGGCGCTCAGGGGTAGCTCCAGAAGCTATCTGCAAAAGCACAAAACCGATTATGAAAATACAACTCAATTTCTTCATTTAAAATCTTCGAAAGCGCAACAATCGAAATCAATAATTCTGATTATTCAAATCTCAAAAATCCCAATTTTTCATATCATTTATTAATTCATTCATTTGTTTAAATACTTTGGAGTGTTTTACTTTCTCTTCTAAATTATCAATTTTTTTCTTGATCTTGGTTAGGTCTCTTGGTTCAGGATTTCATTCGCATTACACAGAACACATGACACCCATTTCTTTTCGAATAAACTACTCAACTATATAATAGAATTAGGATTTTAAATTTTTCGTTGAAATTCAATACTTTGAAATATTAGTTTCGTGTTGTTATTCACAATTAACTTGAACTTAACTGCCGATGTACGGGACTGGAAATTCTATTGATATTGACGTTGATCACATTCTTGACAAGCTTTTAGAAGCCAAGGATAAAAAGGCCAGCCGTCAAGTTAACCTCACAGAAAATGAAATCAGAGGACTTTGTATCAAAGCAAGAGAAGTTTTTATTTCACAACCTATTTTACTCGAACTTGAAGCTCCTGTCAAAGTTTGCGGCAAGCTACTTACTTGGAAACTCTTTTGTAACATTGCATAGGAGATATACATGGACAATATAGTGATCTTTTGCGCTTGTTTGAGTACGGAGGCTATCCACCAGAATCCAACTACCTCTTTCTCGGAGATTATGTCGATAGAGGCCAACACAGTTTAGAAACTATCTGCCTCCTTCTTGCTTATAAGATCAAATACCCTGAAAACTTCTTTTTATTAAGAGGAAACCACGAATGCGCTTCAATCAATAGAATCTACGGCTTTTACGATGAATGTATTTTGTTATTTTATGGGAATATTTTTTTAACCTCCCAATCACAGGTAAAAGGAGATATAACATCAAATTATGGAAAACATTCACGGATTGTTTCAATTGCTTACCTGTTGCAGCACTTATTGACAACAAAATCTTTTGTATGCACGGAGGCTTATCACCCGAATTATCCACTTTGGAACAAATCAGAAGAATCATCAGACCCACTGACGTTCCAGATACCGGTTTGAAAAACCTCTAGACTTATTTTCATGTTTGGGAATAGGATTACTTTGTGATTTGCTCTGGTCTGATCCCGATAAAGATGTTCAGGGTTGGGGAGAAAATGAAAGAGGCGTTTCATACGTCTTTGGGCCAGAAATCGTTTCAGTGTTCCTTAAAAAGCACGATTTGGATCTTGTCTGTAGAGCTCACCAAGTATCACGTTTTTCTGAGACCATCGCTCATTAATTCAAGGTTGTTGAAGATGGATATGAATTTTTTGCAAAAAGGCAACTTGTCACATTATTCTCAGCCCCAAATTATTGTGGAGAATATGATAACTCAGGTGCAATGATGAGTGTTGACGAAACTTTAATGTGCTCTTTCCAACTACTTAAACCTGCAAATGAAGTCAAAGCTGTTGAAACTGGATTAAACGGAGGAGCCGGAGTCGGCCAAGCAAGACCCAAAACTCCCCCTAAAACAACCAAGGTATCGTATTCATACCGAACCTTTCTTTAACTAGTTCTAATAGTTGCTCAATTAAATCAGATCAACTATCTCTTCTTTTGAAGTCGTTTTATTTTACTTAAAAAAGGAGATATATCTAAGCACTTTATTTCAGAGGATGGGATTTTTCTTTTACATTTTTGAAGAATTCTCGTTATTTGTATGATTATAATATGACTCCACCTTTTCACCTGCAGGCCACTGTATCAGCTCGTTGATGAAGTAGCAAATACCAATGTCTGTTTTCCCATGTCTGCTTTATCATTCGTATTTGATTAACGCCACGCCACTCCCAATAAAATAAAATTCGACCAATTTTGTTTTCCTATGTCGGCCGGCCGATGGCGACTTTTATAAATTTGAGTTCGAATAAGTTTTGCCATATTGATTTAAATTCAATTTTATCAATAAAATCTCCTTCAACTCGAACCCTGTTTATAACTCTTTACAAGCTCCTCTCTGTTTTTTGATGTCTGGCTCTATGAACCCTTCCACCTTGAGGCCTCAAGGAAGAACCTCTTCCACCGTTTACAGCCCTACTCCGATCAGGCCCATTGTTGCCAATATCAATCGCCCAGCTCTGTTTCCTGTCGTCTCATTCACTGAGATAACATCCCTTGATAACCTCATGAGGCCTCAAAGACCATATAAATCCCTTGCTGAAAAGGTTGATAGCCTTGATCTCAGCAATGTACAATCTGAAAGGTAAAATCCATTTTCAAACTTTATTATTTACCTGCCAAGCTCTGAAAATTCCATCGAGCAGAGACTTAACATCGAAAGGCTCTCGAGTCCAGACTTTCTTGAAGATCTGAGCTTTGGTGAAGAAGTTCAACCACCTGTTAGAGCTCAAAATCCTCAAATTCATGATGAGGAATTTATTAAAATGGACAAAACCAAATTTCACAAATCAGCCAAGTTGGCCTTTGAATTAAACCAAACAGTTCTCCCACCCAGAGAACTCCAGCTTTAATTTCAAATTTTCTTATTTTTTCCGCAATCAGCTGAATGAAAATGTGATATTTATGCCCCAATTTTCTTATTTCTCACTGTAAATAACACAGGGTTCGTTCCAAACACCGTCAAGTTCTATTTTGTTTTCTATGCGTCATGTATATAAGTCATATGTTTCTTTATTTTTACATTTTCTAAAATTATATCTAATAATTTATCCAAGTAACAAAATATCCATTCTATTATTTTCAATATATTACAAAAATGTTACACTATCTTGAAAATTTCTTTTACTTTTTAAAAACCAAATCGCTTGCAAAACATTTTTCTCCAAATGTATCAAATTTCTTTTGACCAGGTGGAAGGAAACTTTTGATGCTAAATTTTTCCTTGTACACTTTTTCTGTCTGCTTATAATATGTCCAATCAAAATCTTTATGTTTTTCTGGTTTCAAATATCTATCGAAAATTAACATTCAGACCATCTCAATTCTTTTTTACATTTTTCTATCACTATGACTCATTAAATAGTACAACATGGAAACCTTTTCGTTGAATTCCTTTTTCAAAGTTTCATTTGAGGATCGGAACGTTGTTCTTTCTTTGGAGATTGAAAGGAAGCTCTTAAACAGCTCTTCTTCTTGTTCCATTGTTCTTTCTTGGATTTTATTCCCGCTTGTAGTTGGGCCGGATTCTTCAAGATTTTGATTCAAGTTCTTCAAAATCCCATAAATTAAATGCTTTGGATAAAATCCAATAAACGACTTATGCTCTGTGTACCCCTGCATAGCATTCAGTATCTGATCGGCGATAAATTTCTCTCTAACAGAATGATTGTAGCGTGCCTTTGGCAACATGCTCATGGTGTCTCTTGGCAATTCCAAGTGAGAATTTGAGCACTTTAAACATCCTCTTTGGTTAACTTTGACTCCCCAATACAGCAATTCCTGTAGCCACAAATGTCTAATTGGTTCGGTTATTTCTCTTCACAAAATATTCTACCTTGCATAATCAAAGTTTTTATTTGCTGCTTCCATATCTGTCTTTTTAGAAACAAGGCTAATTTCATCGAATACATCGATATCAGACAAAAGAACTTTAAAGTTCTTATCCTCCTTCATTGATAAAGAATAGAGGATAGTGTTCATCATATCAGGCTTCAAAAGCCCATGTTGCTCTCGGTATACCTTTCTCTCGAGAGGATCGACTTCATATAATTTTTCATTGGAGAGAATGTTCTCTTTATACCAATTTAAAAGCATGCCTTCCAGCATCGCTATTTCTCCATATTTTTCAAACAAATCTAATGACCAATGCTTTCCAGAGCTCTTCCTTTGAGAAGGAGAGATCAGATCTTGGTCTATAAATGACTCGATAGAAATTTGATCTTTCTGCTTTGGTTTAGCAATATCAGATTGCGAAATACTAGGCAAGCCCATCATGAAAAAGTCATATTTCCTCTTGTTGATCACATCACGAAGTTGTATCAGAGCTTCTTCGCTATTCTCTGAAACTCCAACCAATGTCAGACTTTTCTGCTGGTCCAGCAAATTTATTCTCACAATTCCGTCTGGCTCAAAGGCAAATACTTCAATGTTTTTATTTGTAATTTCTATACCCTTTAACTGCAGAACAAGCTGGCTAAAATCCCTATCAGCATATTTTGTTCGAACCTTGGCGAGCTCAATCATGCTCCCAAAAGCGGCTGGAAATCGAACCTTTAGCTGCCCCGTGAGGTAGAAATAGGACACCTCCAGGGCTTTCAACTGCTGCACTGTGAAGATATGATAAAAATCAAGGACATAGGCATAAATTGTTTCGCAAACGAGATTTTCGTTGTGACGAATCAGAGGCATGAGATGCTTGATAATTTCAACAACTAGGCTTGGAGTAAAATCAATGTCTCGATAGTTTGTATTTGTCACCAACATGCTCCGCAGCTCTTCATCCTGAATACCGAAACATGAATAATTGTGAGCCACTAAACTTGTATATTGCAAATCAGATTGCAGCACCTTTGAAGTAATTTCTGCTTTGTTATGGATAAAAATCTCTTTTAGAAAAGGAAACATGTTTGATCTCGATCTGCATTTCACTGTACTCCTGCTTGTTGAAAAGCAAGCTCTTGACCCAAATCTTTTTGCAAAAGAAAACATCTATCAGAATTTTTTGCAAACTTTTGAAAAAGAGCGAATATCTTTTGATTTTTTATTTTTAATTAGTGACATTTACTACCATAATTTCCTTTTATAAATTTCTCTCCTCTTTTTGTCTTCATGTTGGGACTCACCAAATCATATTTGTATAAGATTCTCTAAAACCCCAAGGTGAATGGAACATTTGAAGGAGAAGGAGAATTGTTTTTTCTTTTGATTGAACGAAGTTATAAATTATTCCCACCTCAGAATATCAGAACTTCACACCGATGTCCAACTCAAAGAATTTCATGAATCCTCAAACAACCAAAAAATTATGGAAATTATTTCTTTGAAAGTCTCAATAAAAAAAACACTGAATTTTTTTTTTTTTTTTTCTAAACTTAAACTTGAAAATTTTTTTTATCCAGAAATCAGGGAGATTTTTTTTTTTGGAAAAAAATTTTTTGGTTTTTGTGA
>Ga0182738_1007828_pt1 | contig 10758 bp, 15 predicted proteins | sample eDN5th30CBELigMG_FD_128876 | JGI IMG/M metagenome (GOLD analysis project Ga0182738, IMG submission 128876) | Enriched Miracle-Growth compost microbial communities from Emeryville, California, USA - eDNA 5th pass 30_C BE-Lig MG (version 2)... ... | reverse complement strand
TTTGGTTATGGAAATGCGGCCAGCCGGTGGGGCAAAGCTTTCCCTTCGATTTTTAGCGGGCTTTCGGGCATCTATTACCGTGTTCCAATTCTTCATGTTGCGTTATGGTCACCGAGATATGCTGAACGAATGGGGGATTAACTCAACCACGCTTTTTACGCCTAGGGACAGTACAAAGGTGTACACAGAAGCGAGCCGTCTTACAGGACTGGTGACTTCGCCAACGCTTCTGGGGATGCTACTCGTGATGACCGGGCCCGTATTGTTGATTGGGCGGTCTACCGGCAATAAACATCAAAGTTGGCATTTTGATGATGCCCTTAAGCCATAGCAATGGCAGTGATTATCTGGGCCATTATCCTAACATACACCCGGGCCGCGTATAGCGGGCTGGCCTTGCAGATCATCGCGATTGCTATATTGCGTTTCAAGGCACGCCGAGAAAAACATGGTTTGTCCAAGCTTAACCTGCTCATCATTGCCTCTGCGATTGCCGGCGCGCTATTCGTTATTCCCGCCTCCGGAGCGCGGGTGACCGCAATAACTGACGCAGCTGATGCGTCGATAACTAACCGTTTGGCAGTCTATAATTTTGCTGAAACTTGTTATCTGAACGCCTTTTTGCAGGATGCGGGCCTGGATTTTTTAATAGCCTTTACAATCATTTTTATAACCTTGGACGTGGAGTCGCAGACAGCCTGAAGGATTCGGAAAACAAAGACGTGGATGAGTATGCCGGTGCCAAAGTTTCAGCGCGCGAAAACGCGAACCTGCTGGAATTCATAAGTAATTCCGAAGGTCCGATGGCGAAAATCGCACGTGGTGCGCTCCGGCGTAACGTCAATAAGTGGGGCTTAGACCGATATCTTTCTGCCAACTGGCTGGGTTACACGTACCATAAAAGCGGTACGGCTAATTGTGCAGTCAATCATGCAATGATCTACAGACACGGCAATGCGGATTGGACAGTGAGTGTAATGTGAGGAGCAGCTTTATAGGCGTAGATCGTGAGCTGTTCAAGGCCTTAGGTAAAATTGGATGGGTTTGTTACCTGTTTAACTAGGCTTATTCCCCTTCAGTCGAACAAGTTACATCGATCCACAATCCGAACTCCCTATACCGACCATAGATTTACTGTGGTCGCAGCGCTTAGTTATTGCCACAGCTACAGATTGGGGCTTCTGAAATATCAGTTTGAAGGTCGATGACAGTAAAAAATCTGATATCGCTGGTATCCAATTTCGAAGACTGGTTATCCGCTGCCCGGTTTTCGGGGCGCACGGCCTTAATTCTGGCCGTATTTTCCTGATTCTGATTGCAATTCGAGCGAAATCATGCGATAAAATGCCTGAAAACGGTCGCCATCGCCGCCCGGGCGCACTTATCCCTGTGACAGAGCCACGTAGCGCCTGAGGTTATACGCCAGCACACCGAATGTCAGTTGCATATGCACCTTTTCCAGACCAAGATATGGCGTGAATTATAAGCCTTGTCCGGTGGTGACGTGGCCGATCAGAAGCCCCGTCTCACGGTCCTGCGCCAGGTGAAGTTTATAGCCATAATGAGGCTTGGCATTTTTCACCGTGAAATCCGCCTCCGGGTCGGGCCGCTCCTCTTCCGGCGTGTCTTTGGCGGGCGGGCGCGGCAATGCTTTAATTAGCGTCGCATCAACGATCTGCATGGATCCGGGCTCAATGCCCAGCCCCTGCTCATTCATCTGGATAATCACCTCGGCATAAAGCGCATCCAGCAGATCAGCATCCAGCAGCCGCTTGCGAAAGCGCACCAGGGAGCTGTCATTGGGCACCCGGTCGCCGGTGCCAATACCCAGAAACCGGCGGAAACTCAGCCGGTCTGCGGCCTCCTCCACCACACGCACATCCGACAGACCATACCACTGCTCAAGCAGCAGAAGCTTCAGCATCATCACCGGGTCAAACCCCGGCCGCCCGCCCTTTGAAGGGTCCTTATACACCGGTGCCATGATAGCCCGCAGCACCTTCCATTCGACCAGCTTCTCGACCCGGGCCAGCGTTTCATTATGAGGCGGACTGGCTAAAAATGCCCCGAAAACTTCCTGCTGGTTGCTGCCTGCACGAAACGCCATGGCCTGATTCCTCACATTTTACTGGACCATGCCTGGTGTTGTGCTACACGGGTTTAGAATTGCAAGAGAGAGATTGGGTTTTTCAGAAGTCCCAGATTTTATTACCACAGCTGCAGATTTGGGTTGACGTTGCAAAAATCCACTCTTTTTAGAATCAATATGCAGTTCAAATCCCTTTTGGAGGAAAACTAATGAAAATCTTGAAGCGATACGGTTTGATGGTCGCAGTACTCGGCTTGGCGTTTTGTGGTTCTGTGCAAAATAGTGCGGCGCAGACTGGATCAGGACAAGCATGTGCTGGTTCGGACTCGCAAGGTTGCGCTATCCCAGGCAAGCTTAATGACTGCAACTCGCACCATTCCCAATCCTCGTGCATCTCCGATTATCTTTCTTCGGGATGCACAGGTTTTCCAATAAGGAAATGTGTTACAATAACCACTCCAGGAACTTGTAATGTCAAGCCGGTGACTTGTGGCTTTGACATGATAACCCCGTGCGAATGGCATCCCAATTCTGGAGTATGTTCAGGTGCTGGTCCAGGCACGCCCCTTAGATGCCCTGATGACAGTAGCTGTTAAGTGATTCCACCTACCGGGCAACGGTCCATGTTGCTAAGCAAAGCCCTTAGGCTATGCTCTGAGAAGCGCAAGGGCTTCCTTAGCGACATGGACCGAATCCTCTGATTGTCCTGCTCGACCATTTCTCGCGGTAAGGAGACTTACAATGCTGTATAAAGACCTGCGTATAAAAAAGCGCATTTTCAAAATCTGCTTTACGTTGACGTTTGGATATTGCAGTTCTTCATTTGCAAATGGGAACTGTATTGACATCCCTTCAATTGTCTCCATGCTGAGTACAATTGAAGCTGAGGCGAAGGATGTAAGCTATACATATCGTACTAGTCTAAGAACTATATTTCGCCCTGGGTTTGTTCCAGCACATCGCCAGGTGGCGGTGGGTGATATGGAGGGTACAGCAACTTCGCTTGGAAACAATTATTTCTTTCAGATGCAGTCTGTGCCGAACAGTGGGGATCCTCAGCCGTTGCAAGGATATGGACACAAAGACGGTGTTTCTGCGTTAATTATGTATGGATCAAAAAGCGCATCGATTTCAAGTGGGGACCAGCATAGATCTCGGTTTGCACAAAACACCCCCCTAGCAAGGTATTTGGTTCCTCCTTGGGGGGATGTGAATGGTACTTTCTCCCAGTTTTTTGACTCTGAATTAAAATACGGTGCCATAGAGACTACTTGTACAGTCGAAAACGGTCAAAAATTTGTCTACGTCGGTAATGTTGACTTCCGAATTAGGATGAACCTTAGCAAGGCGGGATACCCGGACCTCATCGAGCGATATAGCGGCAAGATCCCGAAAATCTCCATGCGTGAAACAGTCACGAGTTTTACTAAAGTTCAAGGCATTGTATACCCAACGCTAATTGTATCGCAGAAATTTGCGAGCGATGAAACTGGCACAAACGCGCTTGCGTTTGTGACTACCTCTTCCTTGGATATAATTAAGACCGGAAAGGCTGTAGTGCCCAAAGATATAGAGGTAGTTATTCCGGATGACTTTCTTATTTACGATCAGCGGATTGAAAAGTTCCTAGATACAAAACCTGCTTCTCTAGTCCCCGTAGATCCAGTTCAGTCGAAAAAGGCGGTTGCGGCCGTTGCTGCTGCTGTAATTATAGTTGCTGGAAGCATTTCTTACTACATAGGGTCAGGACGAAAACTCTCCTCGAGGACATCTTCATGATGCAACGTAGGCTTGGCTTGTATTTCGGACTTTTTCTTTTTGCAATTTCTGCCACGGTAAACTCGGCGGTTCTCGACCTAAACCAGATGGACGTATTGTTTCAAAAAGACTTCGGTAATGTGAGCAGGACATCGTCCCCATTAACATGGCATTATACCTTTCGCAACTCGAGCGGAAGCAGTTTGACTTTTATAGGAATTAACAAAAGTTGCAGTTGCACAACAGCAACTATTAATGCCGCCAGGATTGAAGTTGGAGAGGAGTTTACGGTCTCGGTGTCGATTGACATCAAAAATGCCCCGGGTAGCATTGAGCAAGGCGCAGATTTTATTTTTGATAGAGGCACGCTGCGTCTCGAGGGTAAAGCATTCGTAACACGAATCGCTCAAATTATCAAAGCTCCAAAACCAGTTGAAGTTCCAAGTGAAATGGGTCAACTGCTAGCATCGGTCCCAACTTCAGCGGATATAATCATTTACAGATCTCTAGAGGATTCGGTAATTAACCCTAGCATTCACAGTATGCCGCCATATTTGACATTCACGGACTTGACCTTCGTCGCTTCTGTACCGGTAGCAGGGTCTGTTAATGTTGTAGGCGATATTTTTCATCTTAATTTTTCTGTTGACCTTAAAAATATCGGAATGCACGGCGGGGACTATGCAGAAGTAGCTATTTTGTTAAAAATTGCCGAAGATAAGCAAGCGCTTAAATTACCATTAAGCTTTACTGAGACGCGAATTCTTAACCTTTCGCCGGACAGCATAAAAATTAGCTGCAATTCAACATCCGAGTCTGTAAATAGGATGATCGACTATGAACCATCGGGTTCAGTGCTTGCAGGCGAAGCGTCCAAAGGAGCCATCAGTCTAAAAAGAAACGACGCAATTCAGTATACATATAAATGCGAAGATTGCGCTGACCACTTCATTACAAGTGATACTATATATCTTAAGACTACTAGCGGCACGGTCACAATCCCTGTATCTATACTTTGCAAATAAGAGGTGTACGATGAAGTACGATGCTTTTATTCTATCTTGTATCTTAATAACATGTTCAGCCTGTACTAAAAATGAGAAACAACTCAGTACTGTTCCCACCACTCAAGATAATACTACAGTAACTCGAAAAATTGTAGATCCCGTTCCACTTTCAGCAAATGATCAGAAAGAGCTAGAAGCTAATAGGTCGCGCCGGCAGGCTGAACACCAGGCTAATATTCAGAAACTACTCCAGCAGCGTAAACAGAGCCAATAGGTATTTGCTGTTCGCTTTACAGCTATTACTGTTTGAAATAATGGTTTCTCTGCGTATTTTCCAATTTTCCTTACTCTGCATTATTCTTATGCTTGAGTTCTACTCCGTTATTAGCGAAATTGTAAAAGACTCCGCAATAAGCACTGTTGTTAGTACAAACATTGCGTGGTATCCAATTATTTCAGCCGTTCTTTTAGCGTTCTGTGTGGGCGGCGCCTGTATCCTTCGATGTAAGGATTACGTCCTTTTACTATTATCTTTAGTAATTCTATGCTATAATCTGATGTTTGTTGTGAATCATCCAGATATTTGCTATCTGGAATGGGATAGGAGGGTCGTTCCTTACGAATATGAAAATGTTAATAATCTAGCGTTTTTGTTTAGTATGGTTACCGTTCACCGCCTTGCAAAGCATTTCGTTGCAATGTACACTAGGCTGATAATGTATTTTCTACAGTCAATTGGGCTGGTTCACGCGGTCTTTGTATTCTGTGACTGTGGCTTGTTTGCTCTGAAGTTGTGTTGTGGAGCAACATGGGGGCGGCATTACTTCCACTTTCCGCATTCTGTTTTCGGAGAGCGGGTTCCGCGGTTCAGTGGGATTTTGGAAAATCCGTCGCTTGCAGCTTTTGTGTTTTTGCTTCTGTGGCCGTTTTGGCTATCTGAGCGTGAACATCGTTTGTTTGGGCTTCCATCTTGGCTAGGCATCACTCTATGTTTCTGCGGAATCTTACTTTCTGGTACAAGGATGGCCACTCTCTGCTTGTTGGCCCAGATTCTGGCTTATACAGTTTTAAACAGGTTTTGGTTAAGATTTTCTAAAAAGGAAGTTTTTACAGTAGTAAATTGTCTTGTCTACGCTATCATAATTACCATTCCTGCTTCATTAGGGCTCGTTTTGAGGAGCGTGGACTTAGTCAGGATGGATGCATCGACTTCTGGCAGAATACATATTTTCAAAACCGCCTGGGATTTGATACAAGGTCATCCTTATACCGGTTACGGCATTCCAAATGCCTCTAAGATATTAAACCATAAGCTTGGTTGCGGAAGGTATTCCTCGATTGTGGAGCCACACTCTTTCCATCTTGCATTAATGCTCCAGTATGGAATGCCTATCTGGTTATTACAAATGACTCATTTTTGGGTGTTGCTGACTGGTCTCTTTAGGCGTCACTGTATTATTTTTATTGTTGCATTAGCTCCAAGCTTGGCCATTTTTGTGTCAGATAATCCCATAAAGAAGTTATCTTATTGCATACTGTTCTCGACCGTTTACGCTAATGCGGCAACACGAGGAGCTCCGTTGGGTGAAAGGGGCATTTCCCCCAGCGGAGCAGATGAAAGTTGAGCGGTCTTTCCTTGCGCGGCCCGGAGGTGCATCATAATCTCCCTGCTCCCCACCTTTACGCCGTACCACACCCGAGCCGAGCCGTATAGGTTCTAGACCAAGGCGCCTGGCAATAAGGAAGGCCAATGTGACGGCAATGCACGGAGCGCATTTTAAGAGACGGAGCCGTAAGCGTCAGCCGGGCCAGAAATCCGCTTGCGGGTTGCTACTACCGATACCCTGCGGCCTGCCGTCTTTAATACCATAGGGAATTCGACCTGTTCCAAGAAGGTAACTAGAGATGGCTCACCAAGCCGCGTCGACTATTAAAGGTCCGTTTGCGAAGTTAAAGGAATTTACTATTAAATGCGTGTCTCCTAATTTCCAAAGGGTCTAGAAGCTATCTCAAAATCATTTGACAAGAGAAGCTAAGTTCGATTCCATGTCGCAGGTATGCAGCTAAATTCCTGCAATTGTGATGAGTGCTGACCTGACGGATTTAACGAACGAACAATGGGCAATTGTCTCGCGACTATTGCCTCCCGATGATGTGATTGGCAAAAAAGGCGGCAGGCTGAGGCGGCCTAATCGAGATGTGCTTAATGGTTTCTCATGGGTGCTTAGAACCGGCGCGCCATGGAATGACATGCTGGACCGGTCCCCCGCCCAACGCTACGTGCCACCAGGCGGTCCCAAGGGGGAACTAGGCGGGAGTTTTTGATAACGTATTTCAGACCCTGGCCCGTGATCTTGAAGAGCGCAGGGATTAATCTATCTGAGGGCTTGACCGATGGGACCTTTACCCCAGCTAAAAAAGGGGCTCCGGTGTCGGTAAAATTAAGCGCGGAAAGGGTACAAAGATTCTGGGCATCTGCGACAAAAATGGTATTACTGCCGCCCTCTGGACAGAAAACACTGCGCCCGTACGCGGCAACATTCTTAGAAGAACCTCTGGACAGCCGATTTTATCAAGAGTCCGCAGATTATGGTGGGAAATAATGCTTATGACTCAGACCCGTTAGAGGAAAACTGCTGGAACAACATAGGATCATTCTGTGTGCGCCGCATCGCAAAGGCCGCAAAGCCCCAACCATACAAGATGGACGGCAGCATATCCGCTATAAAAGCCGCCGGGTGTGTGAGCGACTCTGGGCCTGGCTGCACAATTTCCGCCGCATCGCGACCCGATGGAATTGGCATCTGGAAAACCACACAGGTTGGATGCAAATCGGTGCTATAATGATCTTGCTCTGATGTCTAATCTGAATTTTCAGATGGGTTCTAACCAAATTGCATGTATTTACTACGAACTCGATTAAATCTTTACGTGGAGTGATCCGTTGAAAGCATTTATTAATAGATCCATAATAATAAGCGCCGCTGTGACTTTGCTCGTATGTGCATGCGCACTTTGGTACATTGCTCGTGAGCAGCCCGGGCGTTTTGTTAAGACGGATCCACATTCTATTACCGCTGGCTCAGATTTCATCTTAATTCGTAACAGTGAAGAGTTGACGCTCTTCAAGCCGGAAAACAGCCAGGTTTTGTTTTCTGATGCAGAAACTGGGCCGGGTACTGCATTACATCTAGGGCAACGTTTTCCCTCTCCTGGTGCCTACGGAGCAATTCAAGAGACAATGCTTGTGAATCGCGCAGCTAGATACTTTGGGCAGGGTTATCAGCTTCTTGGTATAGATGCCGTCATGGCGCCCGTGGCCGATATGTCCCCGCTCTCGCCTATTGTAGGCTGGCGGTCGTACGGTGATACCATCGAAATAGCACAGCCGGCGCTTAGAGCTATGATACAGGGGCTTGCAGATGGAGGTGTAATTCCAATCGTTAAACATTATCCTGGGCATGGCGCTACTCGCACTGACAGCCATACGACTGTAAGCCGGATTGTCTCAAACTGGTCTGAGTTTAAGCGCAACGATCTTGAGCTATTTAAACAGTTGCTTACACTGTCCGAAACAGGTGGCGTTATGGTTGCATTTATTTCAGCACCCGAAAAGCAAGCTGGTTGGCCGCATGGCTCGAGTGATTTGGCTATCGTTTCATCCTTTTGGATGAACATGCTGCGACAGGATTGGAATTTTCAGGGCCTCGTTATATCGGACGCCGTGAATATGGCTGGCATGAAGCAGTTCAAAAATCCGCAATACTATTGTGCGAGTCAGTTTTTTAACCTTGGCGGTGATTTAATAATTGGAAATCCGTCGGAATCTCTACTCTCCAGGTTAGAAGATGACGAGGCTATTCCAGACATTAACCGCTCTGTGATGGGTAAGTTTATGGATCGGGTAAGCGAAAATCGAAAAAAGCGCCGTTCAATAAATCGCGAGGCCTTACTATCAGAAGGTGAAGAGCTTTGCCAGCAGGTTGCAGAAAAAGCACTTGTTTCCTTTGGCAACTGGCCCAGCCTGCCTAACAAGGGCATTGCGACTGCATTTCAAATACCAAAAGGGACCGATAAGGAATTTTTTCAACATGCAAGCCTTCAACTTGGTCTTCAGCTAGTAGACAAGCCGGGTCCATCGACTGGAACTTTGGTCGTTGCTTTAGTGAAAGGTTCCGGCCTGAGGTTGAACGCACTATCTGATGAGTCGCTGGGGCGTTTGAAGACTATGCACGAACGTGGCACCTTGGCGGGATGCATTGTAATTGGAAATCCACTTAACGCAATTTTACTGGATATCGAAGGCATTCCTTCGCTGGTATGCTGGGGGCCGAGCGATTGTAGCCTGGATGCAGCGAGGCGCTGGTTAAACGGAGAAATAAAAGCAGAAGGACGATGGCCCTATCCCAAAGCGGCTGCCAAGTTGCGCAAAGAGCATTAGGCACATCCACAAATCCTTTTGACGCTGCGACTCCTCGACACCTATGAAGTCTGTGAGTGAACTTGGCGAAGAGCTTTCCTTGATCATACTGAGGTACGGGTATATGGATTATCCAAATGCCGCGTGGCCTGGACAAGCTGGACATGTTCAAAACGAAAAGAAATACAGAGAAGGCGACGTACGTGCTTAGCCGGGAAAATCTTTTTCCCACGCGGGCGCAAGGGAACGTGCTCTGGCGCGAGCGTCTGTTTAGGATGATGTCGCAAAATGCCAGGTCTGCAGTAGACTATTTTTGTCTCCAGGCGGATCAAGTGGTTGAGGTAGGAATTCGGATTGAGCTGTAGAAAAGTGTGGCATGTCGCAGTGGTGCCATTTTCGTGCTCAACAGAGGATGGATCGGGTCTGATTATCTTGAAGGTGAGCCAATCCACTGCTATTTTATTTTTTTCTTTGGTATGGCTATTCAGAGGCCATGATTTTGAGGAACTGTAGCGGCGGCGTCATTCGGACCGCAGCCGTAGGACTGGTAGTATTTCATTTCCGAACTAATCATGAATCACTGCTTGAGATCGCTGTCAGGTTCGGTGAAAAGGGATCCGATCGAGGTGTTCTATGGCCACTGCCCCATATCATGTTGTTCAGCGCGGAAAGAGCAAAGTCTGGTACGTCTGGTGGCTGGACAATGGGAAGAAGGTCTGGAAACGAATTTCGGCTGCTGAGGGTACCCTGCTGCAGCAAGGCGCTCCGCGCAAGACCGCTTTGAATCGCGCGGCCCTAATTTACGCGCAGGCAATGAATCCACAAAGCTCTCAGGCAGAGCCCGCCTCAGTTTCAATGCTTGTACCAAAACATATCATCATGACCCACGATGACTTAATTAGGGCTTACCGCCGGGGGCGTGAGCACGAATGGGACTCTCTAACCAAGAACTTTTTAATACTCCTTATATCAGGCACATGTACAAGTCGATTTCACAGGGCACCAACACTCGGCGCAAGAAGGCTCCAGCAAGTGCTTTCCTTGCTATTCCGGTCCAGGTACCGTCGGATCCACAAGAGGGGAAGAAAATCACGGAGGTCGCGGAAACTCTCCAACTGGAAATTAAACTCCTTGAACAGCAGCTCGCACTCCTGCAAAAACAAAAGCGAGCGCTCATGGAGCAACTACTAACCGGCAAGCTAATGGTGTCGGGATTGGAGACTGTTCATGAGTAAGGTGAAGATTCTTTCCTTTGAAGATGCCTTGAACGATACTGAGCAGTATCGAACACAAAAAGGAAACCTGACGCGACATCTGCTGACGGGCAACGGATTTAGCATGGCATATGATCCAAAACGGTTTTCGTACTCCGCTCTCTTTGACGTGGCCTCGCAAGCACTTCCACTAGACGTGCAGCAGATGTTCACAGCCTTGGAGGTAAAAGACTTTGAACTCGTTATGAGGATGTATCAGGATGCTGCAGT
>Ga0182738_1007827_pt1 | contig 10759 bp, 5 predicted proteins | sample eDN5th30CBELigMG_FD_128876 | JGI IMG/M metagenome (GOLD analysis project Ga0182738, IMG submission 128876) | Enriched Miracle-Growth compost microbial communities from Emeryville, California, USA - eDNA 5th pass 30_C BE-Lig MG (version 2)... ... | reverse complement strand
ACAAGAGATGTCCAACAACTTATTGATCGTGAAAATCTTCTTGAAACAATCAACAAGGAAATTTTTGAGATGATTGTTGTCGAAGTTGTCTCGAAAATGCTCGATAAACTTCCTAATCTAAGCATGCTTGATGATGATCTTACTATTAAAATCAAGCGATGCTTTGATTTAATCCCTTGGAGTTCCGAAGTAAAAGACGCAGAGAAGGCTTTATATAAGGTGTGTCTTCAACTCAAAGATTCTGAAGAGCTTTATACACTGAGTCCGAGTGAAATTCGCTCTTGTAATAAGATTGAACTGTTAAAGAAGATCGTGAAAAGTTCTTCGAAAGCGTTTGAAAAGGCAAGTTATGTGGAGCTTTATACTTTGCTGAGACAAATTGAGTTCAAGTCAATAGATGGAGATAAAGAATTTATTGCATTTATGGCAGATTTCATCGACTCATACCTTCAAAATAATGACAAGAGAAAAGTTGATGACCTTATTGATTATCTGAATGAGAATGATTATGAAAAGATTTCTGAGGTTTTAATCAAAATTCTAAAAGAAAAATCCATTGCAGTTAAAAGCAAAGACAAAGAATATTACATGAAACTAGGCGTCCTCAAATGTAGAGATCCTAATTTACTGGTCGAGTACTTCAAAGACGACTCTGTTCCCTTCTTAAAAGATCTTAACAAAGATATTTACACTGACAGTCCTGCCAGTATGAAGGTTCTCCTTGCAGATTTCGACCTCCTGACACCAGAAATCTATAGAAAAAGGCAAGAATTTGATACAGCATGGAATATGAAAGCCTTCTTTATCGATATTTTCAAGAAACTGTCAATTAGTCGTCAGTGGAATGATGCGCTTTATTTCTTCTTAACAAACCTTACAGTGAATCATTCCAGAGCCTTTGCGTTCCTCGCTCAAGCCCCAGGTATCACTGTCAATACTTTTGACATGATTCTCGAGATGCTGATCAAAAGCACATACTTTAATATCGAAAAAACATGTGCATTTTTCCTCAATTATGTGCTTCCTGATAATCTCAAATACAACATTTATGCAAAAGAACAGTCCAGTAACTGGTATAAACAATACGGAAGCTCTTCAGATTTCCAAAGAGTCATCACCAAATACGAAGACTTGCAAGCCTTGGGCAAAGATTTCGCTTCATTCCAGTCATTAGTTGATTGGAAAGATCAAGTAAAATTCGTCTATGATCAAGAGTTCAGAAAAGGTGTCATCTCAAAAATGATCGTTGTTGCTCATTCTGATCCCGAAATCGTCGAAAAAGCTCATAAATACGGTCTCGAAGCTGGCTTCATCCACCTCAGGATGCTTGAAAGTACCTTCTATGCTATCTCTGATACCAATGTGACAAAATCTCTCAACACGATTAAAGAAACTCTTGACCAAATTAATCTCCAGTCCAATCAAGAACAAAAGGACTTTATTAAAATCCTCCGTGATGATATTTATGAAAAATCTCCTTCGATAAAATACCTTCCCGAACTCTCTTCTCTCGTCTCTGAAAAAATACCAAATTGCTTCAACCCCTCCACCATCAAGCTCCTCCAAGCGCTTATTTCCGTCAATTTTCAAGATAAACTCAAGGCTTTCATCAGCTTCAACGTTTTCTTATCCCCAGAATTCCAAAACCCTTCCTTTGACAAAATCCTCGATTTTGGTAAACTCAAAGAAACCATCAAGAAAGAAATCGATCAAAGCAATGTCTTTATCTTGTCTAAATGTGTTCCCCTCCTTATTCCCAACTCTCTCACCCCTGAAGACATTCAATCCACCATGCTTTTAAATCTCATCTGTGAAAACAACATTCTTTGGCAAAAAATGAACCTCATTCGTATTTCTGAAGGAAGAACCTCTGAAAGCAACGAAGCTAAGCTTTACATCGATAGAATCGATATGCTGCTCAACCAAATGAGTCCAAAGCTTCTCCTTGCTGTTATGAAAGAGCTCATTTATATTAATATGGATATTTCAGGCGTTTCTCATAAAGAAGACTCAAATCTTCCGCAGTTCCTAAAACTTTCACTCAACTACCAACAATTCTTTATTGACAAAATCACAAAGAAACTCACTGAAAAGGGTTACCTCATCCACCCCCAGCAAGAAGAAATTGGATTGAGTCAAGTTGTCAAAGTAAAACTGAGACTCTTGAACCAGCTCGAAGGTTTATACCAGAATGACTTACCAAAAGTGCTGCCTCTTCGAGATTTCATGGCGATAAAATCTCCCAATAGACTTTCAAACTTTATCTTTGGACTGTTTAATCATGAAGTTATCAGCTCGCCAATGTTGGTTGGCTTGATTAAAGAGCTAGGCAAGGATGCTTTCATCAAAGGATATCTCAAAAATGAGCTTTCAGCAAAACTTGAAGAGACTTCTATCGAAATTTCAGACAGGTTATGGGACGTGTGGGACCAGGCAATAACTTTCAAGAAGATCTTGAGTACCAACAGACTTGAAAAGAATAATTTTGTGGTGAATCTTGAGAAGATTGAGAACGATAACAGGCAAGAATTCGAGCCTTTGATCAGGTTCCTCCAAAAGACGAATGAGCTGTTAATTCTTGATGAAGAATTTGCGCAGGAGACGAGGGATAGTTTGGCTCAAGTTATTATTAGCACGGTAATAGAGAACTCGAATTATCAGTTCAGACTTAAACTTATGCTTCTGTATATTTCCTTCAAGTACATGTCAGAGATTTCTGTGTCCGCCCAGCAACGCAATAAAAACGTTGTTTTTGAGATATTCGCACTCCTAGATAAAGGGTTCAATGAGTATGAGACGATGTTTCAGTTTGGGAGATTCTTATTGGATGTGTTGCTTTCAGATAGCCCAGGAATTTTCTTGATACAACTCTTTGATAATTTAGTGTTCGCTCCAAAGGAAAAGCTATTTTATCAAAATTTGATCCTCAGAGATGTCGCCTTAAGACTGCCTTCTGATGATTTGATAAGGCATTGCTTGGATAATCTCATCAATTTTAATTGTCATGAGAGTTTTGATATGATCTTTGACTTGTTTTTTGTGAGAAGGACAAAGGCTGTAACTGTTGATAGAGAAACCTCTACAAAAAATATTTTGAATCTTGTCTTGGAAGAAATGGCTTATAAAGTCGACAGAAAGACCAAATCCAAGATTGAAGAGAATATTCAGAATCTCATCAAACCTTTATTGCCAGGCTCTAAAGGAGCACAATTGATTTACAAATACTTGATTTACAAAGCTAGAATGAGTATTTTACAAAAGACAGATCATTATGAGCCTTGTCTAGAATTTGCCAAAGATATGTTTAGAGCCTTTAGCAATAAACAGGAGATATCTGAGGATTTCGATATCGAAGAAGTTCTGGATTATAATGAAGATATTCATCAGATTTGTATCTATGAATTATGGGCTGGAAAAACACTTGAATATATTTTGCTCAAGAATATTATTGACTTGATAGAGAGCGGATCTGACCTAGAAGCTGCGAGAATTGTGACTGAATATCTTAAAGAAGTGAAACTCGAAGAAGGACCAGGCGCTGATGACAAAGCCTATGCGAACCTCAAGATTTTCCTTGAAGGGGTTATTAGAGATGAAAAAGCTGCTTATAAAAAAATCCAGCCTTTGATCAAAGCGACTCTTGATAAAATCAATTAATCGATTCAAGAGGAACATATGGGTCTTTAATTGTGAAAAAAACTCCATCTATCCTTTTAATTTTAAAGGGTTTTGTATATAATTCTATAATTCTTGTAAGAAAAAATTTAGAACTTATAATATAAAGAAAAATGATTGTATGATATAATCTGACATTAATTTGCAGAGTAAAATTTTTTTTCGAGTTGAAGTGGTCAGAAAATTGTTGAAAACCTTTTCGCAAAAAATAATTTTATTAGAAAGTTTGCCCTGACAGAGAGGCAGCAGGCCAAAAAACTTTTTAAACTCTTGTCCACTCAAAGACAAAGGAGAGAATATTCCTTTAAAAGTGAAAAAAAAGAGAGAATATCTTGAAATTATCCCTTTGAAAAATTTGGGAATTTTTTGAGATTCTCTTTCATTTTTTTTTCCTACAAAAATAATCATGAAAATTTTTGTATTATCTTCAACTCTCTTCCATTCATCTGATCACTCAGAATTTTCTCAAAAGTCAAAAATTCTCACATGCTGGAAATCGCACCCCTTTAATTATTTGTTATTCAAACTATCATCATTAGATTTGGGTCAATTGAATTCTTCATAAATAGGCATCACGCCTATCATTGATATATATTGGCATACTTTAAACTTCTCCATAATTTACCAAGTACAAATTATCGGTATTTAACAACAAGAAAATTATTTAAGTTGAATTCTATGCTCTTGCTTGCTTTTCATTTGTTTTTCATTATTCCATCTTCCAAAAGAACTTTAAAGTATTTCAATCCTTTATTCTAGACAAAGTGACTATCTATATGGTTTCAGATCTACGGCTTTGTTTTTGATTCTCTTCAGCTTCTTTAGCATCATTCATCTCCTTTCTCTTCTTTTTAAATTCTTCGAAATAAGTAGGGTCAGTAACTTGTTCAGGTAATCTGGCTTTCATTTTCACCTAGAATAATCATCAAGAAAAAGAAAATTACTCTTTCACTTACAACCAGATCTCTTTCACTAAAATAAACGCAAGTCTGATAAACAACATAAGGAACAGTCAAGAATAAAGAAAAGGCAAGGACATTTCCCTTTTGATCAACTTGCAGTTTTCTCCAAAAGAAATATGCCTTTTCTAGAAATTTGAGACGAATAACTTTGTCGGCCTGAGGGTTGTGTTTAGAAATCTTTTGGATTTTGTTCATCTTGTCTCTATAGTAAACATATTGGGCATCTTCTCTAAGGTAACCACTTTTCTTGATGTAGGGATTTTGAAGAGGATCCATTTCGGTATTGAATTCGGTGCCTAAATAAAAAAGCTAATAATTTTTTAATTCAGATAATTTCTCGTGATGTGTAAATAAACTTTAATTTAAAAGAATGGTTCTTTGAAGAAGACAAAGCGAAAAAAAAATCATTAAAGACTGGGAATCAAGAAACTTCAGTGAGTTGGCAAGAAAACCTTGCAAAAGGAGCAGCCTTCTTTTCTTATGATCTAGAGCGCCAAAGAATAACAGGAAATTTGTAAAGGAAATCAAGACAAACATTTTTTCTCTCGAATTCAAAGGCGAGGAAAATCAATTTCATAAGACCCAAAAAAGTTTTGCTCAGTAGATTTTTATAAGAATAATTTTGAACTTTTTTGAATCATTTCTTTAAATCTGAAGAAGAATGAGTTCAAAAGGAAAAATTCAAAATGTTGAAGAAAAAAAGGGAGAATTTATTTGTGAAATTTTCAAATAAATGATCCAAAGATTTCTTCCTGTCAAAAAATTATCAGAAAAAATCCAATCTACTCCTTCGGATAAGTGGGGTTTTCTCTTTAAAAAATCGTTAATTTTGGGAAATAAACTGCAAAAATATTCGAGACTTTTCTTTTTATCTTCTTCCCATAAATAAAATCCAAATCTTCAAAAATATCAAAACCCCCAATGTCATATCTTGCTTTATTTTTCTTTTGAGCCGCCAATATAAGAATAATTCTTACATTGACTCTCCCTTTGCAATAGCGTCAAACGTTCTAAAATACAAACCACCCCAAAGTACTTGCCATTCTAAATTCTATCCAGACTCAATTCATTATTTTCTCACCAGGATCCAAATCCCCTTTTAGAGCAGCAATTATAAACACTCCTTCTCAAAAATTCTCTCAAACAGCAATCTCACCATTGACATGCTTAAGCTCTAACCTCACCCCCAAAACTCACAAATAAACTCTTTCCAATCAGGAAGATATTTTTTGACTCTCGAAAACCCTCAAAATTAAAAAATCGTTCAGATTTTATATCCCTAGCCCAAAGGAATCAATATCAAATAAAGTAACGTATTTGAATAAAAATAAATAAATAATAAGAGAAATTCAAATGGTAACTTTTAAACTCCTTTCTTCCTCAACCTTCTTAGTCTAAAGCCACCACCTGCCAAAAGGCTCTTAAAAACTGGGAAGAAGCTCACCCTGACCAAAATCCCGCTGAAGCTGAAGAAATCAAATTATTATTCCAAGTTCCTCCTATTGAAAAACTCGAAGCCAATGTTCTCAACACCCTCACTAACGTCAGAAAACTCTCCTTGTCCAGTAACGCTATTGAAAAGATGGTCAACCTTCCTAATCTCAGTATAGAGAATCGCTTGATTATCATCTGATTTTTGAAATAGGAAATCTCGAAATTTTGTCTTTGAGCAGAAACCAAATTAAAAAGATTGCTTGTTTGGAAGAAATCGGAGCAACTTTGAGAGAACTCTGGCTTTCATATAACAATATTGAAAAGTTGGACGGTCTTCAACCATGCACTAAATTACAAGTCCTTTATATTGGCAATAATAAAATCAAGAACTGGGATGAAATCGATAAACTTGTAAGAAAAAGCTTTGTTGAATAATGACTCACTTCTTTGAATAGAAAGAACTCCCTGAAATCGCAAATGTCGTCTTTACTGGCAATCCCATCTATGCTAATCAACAACCTGGTATTTAGATATTTATATTGAATGTTCTCTAAAAATTCGAATAGATGAATCCAGAGCTAACGTCCTCAAGAGAGTTCCTACTTTAAAGAATGTTGACGGCTTATTGGTAAAGATTTTTATTGGAGAAGTTTTGGTTAACTTTGATGATTAGATTACTGAGCAACTATTGAAGAAATTCCTTGCATAAAAAATTTTTTAGAGGAGGAAAGCCCCGCACTTTGAGAAATATCTCTATAATAAAATACTCAGTTGGTCATTATTTCGTTCATTACTCATGAATCTATATCATTGTATGAAAAGTTTTATTTTCAAACCTCCATCTTGGAAATAATTCATTCATTTGAAAAAAATCTTCTCTCTATGATTTTCCACCAAAATCTATACACTCAAACTTGAAATTTAAATTTCTTGTTTTTCGTGAGGCATTTCTGAAATTTATGGTTCTGAAATATTTGACCCTTGTGTGGAATAAACGTCTTATTTCTGAGCAAATTTTCCAGAGAACTAATGATAACATGGGGAGAAAAGCAGAAGTTCTAAAAGATTCAGTTTTCAGGGAATTTTTTTTGTCTGAGAAACAGTGTATAAACAATAAATAAGAAGCAAGTGAAAGTAATAAGTACTCAAATAAAGTAGAAATCTCGCATTTCCAATAGAGAGACTAGGCTCACATTCTAATACGATTATAAAGTATCAAATGATATGTATTGACATTTATTCTCAAATCTAAGTCAATCAGAAGGATCAAAAGGAAATAGGATTGTGCATCGTTAGCTCAGGATTACTCCATATTTTGCTTACTTTTTACTATTATCACCTTGGAACTTCTTGAGAGCATCCTTGATATAATCAACATTCAAGACATCAGTTCCTTTCTTATGCTCCCGATAATAGAAACCTGGCATATGTTAACTTTATTCAGGAATTCAACTTACCTAAAGGAACACCAATAAAACAAAATCCTACAAGAAAACCAAACATTTTTGTTGTGAAATAGAATGGAAGATTTTATTTTGACTGAAATTACACTATAAATTTAGATCTTTTGTTTCGAAAATTCATTCTCTCTGAAATTTTTTTTGGCATAGGAAATTTAGGAAGATAAGAATGAGCCTTGGATAAAAATCAAAGTGACCGGCATTGTCTTCAAAGGAATGGAGAGCTTTTTTGAAATAGTTTTTTTATGAGAAATAATTTTTTTTCAAAAACAAAAACAAAAAAAAAGTCAATCAATAAATAAAAAGAAAAAACGCGTATGCATAAAACAATATTCACAGACACTTTTTGAAGAGAAATACAAAGAAAAGCTCGCTTCAATTTATCCATCTCCTGTAATGTAGAACACTTTTTAGTTTATGTGAGCGATACGCACTATATATTCTTTCAGTATTTTTTGTATATTACTACTACAAAGTGATTTTTCAAAACTCTTTTGAACCTTATTGGGAGAAATCCCTTTCTTCTTCAAGTCTCATAATACAAGAAGGCCTGTTTTAAACCCTATTTCACAACAAAAATCCCACCTTTAAACCTAAAAACCAATGGGCTTATTGATAACTGCAGCAGGATCTATTTTTTGCAAGGCTAGGGGGTATGCATTTTTATTCGAAAAATTCAAATATCCTTTATTATTCCGGCGGTTATTCCCCATGGTCAAATTTATAGCATCTTGTTCTGCGAGATCTTGCTTGGTATCCAAGATCAGATTTTGCAAAAGCCTTTCAGAGCCTTTTTGCAATGCCTTCTCATATTTATGTTTAGCTGCAAAATCCATGCCAAAATTATTCTTTGCCATCGCTTTTGTCCCTTGTAAGGAAGAAACTGGCCAAGAAGGAAACATGTTTTGACTGTGAGTATTATCTGAGTTGATGTTTAGTTTGGGAAGAATGAGGAATTTCTGAGAGGTTTGTTTCTTTTCATTCTTATCTTTGCTATTCTTTGTGGTAATGCTCATACTATTCGAGCCAAACACGAACCCGTCAGAACCTAATTCACAACTCATTATTTCTTTGAGATTTTCTATCGAAATGAGATTTCTCTGGTTCGGCGTAAGCTTATTTTGCTTGCTTTTAGTCGCTGTAACATTTGGCGAGCCCTGTACAGTCAGAGATTTCGGCCGGCTGGTCTCTGAATTCACAACAATTGGCTCAATTTCGTCCACATCTTCCTCTTCTTCTTGATTACCAACGTCTTCGGATTGTTTCTTGAGTGAAAAGGTCTTGTAGTTTGTGTGGTAGAATTTTATTGTCCTCTTTATATCATTGTTTGTTCCCAAGAGCTGGTTATATATTTTCTCAAGAAGAAGCTTCTTGGTTTCTTTTTTCGAAGCAGTCGGCAACTGCTGATCTTCAATTTTCAATATATCATAATTCTTTTTCCATGCTTCTTTTGAAGCCCTTATCTGGCTCTTCTCCTTTTCTGCCTGAGCTGGGTCAATAGCTTCTTCTATACAAATGCTCTTCTTGTTATTACTCGAGGTAATCTTCACCTTTTTCACACTGGAAACCCTCGATGATATATTTGTTGATCCCGCTGCCGCAAATGACAAGCTCTTATCATTATTCGATGTAGAATTATTCAAATTTATGCCTGTCATTACATTCTCTTGTCTTGGAGTCATCGTTCTAATAGCATCCTCTTTTGCAGAAGTCAACAATTGCTGTTGCTCTGTCGCTTCGTTCTCATTCCCTGTCTCCCCTTCTACCGCTCCTTCTTTGGCCAAAACCATTGTATTCACTTTATTAATCACCCCAGACATGTCATATACAGGCTTATTATCTTCTCGAAAATCGAATGAAGGACGATTATCAATAGATTTTGTTGTCATTGGCGATCTTCCTACTTTCGATAGATCTCGTTTCGGTGTCCCACTTGGCTCAATATTTCTCCTTCTTAAACTTTCTCGCCCTTTTGTATCCTCAAAGAGATTTGCTTTGGCTGAAGCCATTGGTGAAGACCCTTTATAAACAATCATCTTTCGCAAGTTTATGTCTGTATTTAAACTCTGGACACCTTCAAAATTTCTCCTTTTGGTTGGCTCTGGATTATTCTGGACATCTGAGTCTACTTCTTCGAGAAAACGCTTTCTGGAGTGCTCAAGAAGAGTGATTAAAAAGTGGTGCGCGTGGATGGGAACTTGGGAAAGGATTGTGGCTAGTGACTCTTCGAATTCAATTATTCTGCTGTACACGTCCTTTCTATGCTGGAAGATACCGAGTTGAGTGAGCTTATCCTTCGCAGAGTTGTTGAGTTGAATAATTTTGTTGCGCATTTTATTCATAAGCCTTGAAGGGATTAAATAACGTGATGCGAGAAACAATTTTTTACTTCTTTTGGTAATCATCTGTCACGTAGGTATCAGAGTATTTCTCAGTAATTACCACCTCATTTTCGACTCTTTTCTTTTCTCGCTCATTTAGTTGAATGTATAAACTGCGAAGATGAACGACATCCATATGATTAGTTGAACCTTTAAACTTCAGATTATAGTCCACAAGCTGGATGATGTTTTCCTCCCTCCTCTTTAGACTATCGATCAAACTGTTTAAATCCTCAATCTGAAGAACTGCTGGGCCTTGAGTTTGTAGTTTGCTCATACCGGCATCTTGAGGGTGAAAATTCATGACAGTATTTACTGTGTACTGTGAATAATTTTATTATCAATAACTTTTTTGCTAATTTGCTTTGCTATACTATTAAAACCTAACAAAAATCTGAATATCAATATTAAAAAATCTCCTTTAGAGAACCATTTTCATGTCGTTATCCAGAATAATCAGATATCGGGAGAGCCTAGAATGAAAGGAAAACCACTTGAAGAGAATTCTCGAGAATTTTTATTTTGAGGTGAAGAGAGAAATCTAGTAGTTTATTTCAAGTTTTTTATTAAATTAAGCCGGTTTTAATTCCCTGCAAATTTCAATACCATAATTAAACGATAAATGAACACACGGAGGCCAACATATAACTCGGGACAAAGGTTCTTTTGACCTTTTGAAATTGATTTTTTGGAATTAGTCCATGTAATTATCTCGCCGGCTTCCCATTAAATTCAAGTTTTAAATATAAACATGAGGTTATTAATACAGTAGATTTTATCTCATTAATCTAGCAATACTTACTGATTCTAGTAAATCCCTTTTTTTCCGCAAGTGACGAGAGATTTT
>Ga0182738_1007825_pt1 | contig 10760 bp, 9 predicted proteins | sample eDN5th30CBELigMG_FD_128876 | JGI IMG/M metagenome (GOLD analysis project Ga0182738, IMG submission 128876) | Enriched Miracle-Growth compost microbial communities from Emeryville, California, USA - eDNA 5th pass 30_C BE-Lig MG (version 2)... ... | reverse complement strand
ATCCCTCAAGGTTCAAATACTGAACTCCTCTTCTGAAGCCGAAGAAAAATTTTATTGAGAAATCGGGGGAGTCAACAACAAACGAAATTTATGTTTAAATTCCCGCGTAAAGCTTAATAATTCTTATTGATTTGGAACGGAAAGTTTAAAATAAAGTCAATCAATTCCGGTTAATTGGCTCTTTCTTGCATAATTCTTTTTGGTGCCACCGCCTGAGACCTGACTTCCGAGGGAAAATATTTTGCGTAAATTTTCAACTTGACGTCAACGAAAAATAACAGGGAATATTTCTTACGCAAAGCGGGCTAATAAATACAAAAGGCATGATGAATTCATTAATTAAACAGATTAGAAAACCATTGAATGATACCTCTGATGAGATTGATAAAGAATTTCCACAAGAAGAAGGTGTCATCTTCATTCAAATTCGGGCAAGAGCATTGTTTAGAACCGCCTCTAATTCTTGTCGAAGAAGTATCTTGAATTTCTCCATTTTCATCAATCACATAATGTTCTCTGCTGACCATAAGGTTCCCTTCCTTGTCATATTCTTCAGTAAGCACAATCACTCTCGCTCCATGCTTGTTTCCATAGCTACTATAACCCGTTTTTCTTCCATAAACAAATTCTACATCTTGATACCACCCGCCAAAATCATTATCATGGTCATGTCCAACATACATGGAAGAAATATCTCCATTTTTTCTTACATGCTTAAAGAACCCAGTGTTGACCAAAGAACAATGAACTCGCTCATTGGCCATGCCGTAGATTTCTTGGTTATTGTAAACCTCTATATATTCGGGGATAGGAATATGATAGAAGGCCAAATGAGTGATATTTTCTCCATGTTGTTTCTTAATTCTCAAAGACTCTTCATCATACCAAGTGATCACATTCTTCTCAATGCAGCCATAGCTGTCGCTATTTCCTTCGCAGTCATGGGCTCCGCTATCAAAAATCCACAAATGAGCGGCAAGTTGTGAGATGTTTTTGCTGGCATAAACAGGGACCCTGAAGTTAGCAGTGCCCGCAATGCCTTCAGATTCTTTACGAATACTTATATGATTACTTTGATCAAGCTCAACGATTTGAGGGTTATTCAGATCGCCTTCAGTGTCGTGGTTACCAAGAGTATAAGCATAAGGAATTTGGGCTTCAAGCATTGGAGCAGTGAATTTTTGCCAGGTTTTTTCAAAGGTTCCTGGTGTGTTTGGCATGGCAGCTGCAGCATCGCCAGTGATAATTACAAAGTCAGGTTGAACCCAAGCAAGGATTTTTCGTTGAAGTTCAGTTGTCTGACTATCCAGGTTAGAGTCTGATCCACAATGGAGATCAGTGAATTGGACAATAGTGAATTTCCCGGTCGAGGTAAAAGTGAGGGAAAGGACTGTTGAGATGAGGAAGGAAGAGATGATAAGGAATAAAGACTTCATTGTTTTTAAAGAATTTAGATTTTTATGATGAGCTTGAAGAGGCGAGAAGACTTAAATAATAGAGTGAATGGAGAACAAATCAATAAACGAGTTATTTGAAAATAGTGGTTATGAAGTCTTATTTGAGAATAAATTTTTATCACAAGAAATCGGTTTTTATGAAATAATACAGAGAAAAAAATTCAGGGTAAGTAAAATTTTAAGATTAAGGCTTGCACATAAAGGAAATCCGAATCAGAAATTTAAATGTTTAAAATAACACCACACACAACATCATTTAATAAAAAATTTATTGGTTGGAATTTTTATAAGCCAATTTATTTCCTTGCCTACTGAAAAAGTTGAGGTTATTTCTTGTAAAGACCCAATTTAGTCCCCAACGAAGGACTCAAAACCTTCAAGAGAACCCATCTTTGAAGTCTTAGTTGATAACCAAATTTCTTGTGACCGAAAAACTTGAATGTAAAAGAGAATGTCATTCTTCTCGTTTTTCAAAAAAATTAATTTCCAAGAAAAAAATTTATTAATAAAATTTCAATTTCTGAATAGTCGTCTGATGATGGCCATTTCGTTAGAAACTGTTCTTTAGGGTCTAAAAATTAAGGTTAATGATCAAGAAGAGGATGACAGAGGTTATAATTTCTATTGAAAGTCTTTGGAGGGCTTTTTTCCTTAGGGCTCTGAGAATTTTGAAACTCTCACAATATTCTCCAGAAAAGAGAAGAGAGATTTAAAGGGAAGGAGGCAATCAACCTTGAAGTCAATAGTTTAAGATCTTTGAAGAAGAGTGAATTTAGAGGAGGTGAATACAAGTGTTGGGGTACTTCCATTGATTAAACTATGGTTAAAATTTAACTAAAGGAAGGGATAGATATTTTGATTCATCTTCAAAGACGACTTTCCTGCAAGGAAATTGCTAGGCAAGCCTGGAAATTAATGTACGAGTTGCCTTCAAATATTAGAAGCTCTCGGCTTTGAATTTAGGCAAGAAATAAACACTTTATTTGGAAAATATCAAGATGGAAAGAATGATTGATATCTAGAGCATGAAGAAAAGTTTAAGTCTTTCCACCTCCTTTTAAAGGCCAGAATGAATGATATTTCAGACTCACAATTGCCAGGAGACTTTCTCTGATAACATTGAGAATTTATTTTTTTCAAAGAAAAAATTTTCTTTTCAATATTTCCAAGAGATGATGAGCTCTATTCGGACAAGACTTCAGCCTGATCTCAAACAAAGACTCAACTATCCTAAAGGCATTTAGTACTTAAAGGAACGTACTGTCAGAGTCATATCAGAACAGAAATAAATTTTAATTAATGAGGTGATCTAATAATGTAAGGCACTCTAAGGTGGCAAGGAAATTATTGATTTTTCGAAAGAAGCAAGAGGTTTGGGCGGGAAGTGGACTCTTTCTACTTTTTTAAGTAACTGGCTATCAACCTCCCATCGATAGATAAATCTCGAGAAAGCGTGAAGATATCAGTATTCGTATCTTGATTTTGAATTACGACTACTAAGAATAGTAGAAACGCTTTTTCGAGGAATTTTCAGGCAACAAGTCATCTAGTTACAAGGAGGTTTAAATATATAACGACCAAGACAGTGTAAAAAGACGCAATTTATACACTGTTAATATTTCAAAGGAACTTTTTAAGCAAAAGGAAAAACCTATTGTTTTGAGAAAATCTAATAATTTGAAGTTTGGCAAATAGAGAAGAATTTGAAAAGCAACTTTTGGAGCTTTTGAGGAAAAGGAGAGATCTTATTTTCAAAAGAAGAGGGAGGGAGTTTGAAGAAACTTGTTCGTTGTATGAAAGCGGTCTTGATTAATTAAAAGTTCGAATTTCTTCGCTTGCTTGAATTAAATTTATTTGAAGGATTAATTTCTTTCGATATTGTAATAGAGAAAAGTTTAAATTTGGCCATTTTTGAAATCATCACAGAGCTTACTTAGACAACAAACAAGACAACAAAAGTTCTCGATTTTTGCGAGACATAAACAAAACTATACTCAAAAGAACAAGACAGTCCTGAATTATACTATTGACAAAGAAGGAAAATATGATGAAAACAATTTTTATCATTTCAGTTAAAGTAGACAAATTAAAACAATAAATATGGTCATGGCAAGGCTATATTTTGAGAGTAAAGACTCTCCAGAATTACTTCCAGCCTTATGACGAGAAGGGCAACTAGCTTGTTTAGTCCCTTGTCTAAACTCAGTAGGGGTTGTTTTCTCGATAGCACCACTCACATCCATGACATAATGTTCTCTGGTAACATAGAGATTTCCTTCAGCGTCATAGTTTTCCTTCAGTGTCACAACTCTGGCTCCGTGTAATTTTCCATAGAGCCCATATCCTGATTTTCTGCCGTAGACAAGTTCTATGCCTTCATACAATCCTCCAAAATCATTACTGTGATCATGTCCAACAAACATGGCTGAAATGTCACCGTTATTTTTAGCAGCAGCAAAAAAGCCAGTGTTGATCATAGGACAGCAGACATTCTCGCCTGCATGTCCATAGATCTCTTCGTTATTGTAAACGTTCAAATATTCAGGGAGGGGAATATGGAAGTAGGCGAGATGGTGAACGTTAGAACCATGTTCTTGTTTCACTTTCTTCGATTCTTCATTATACCATTCAACAACATCACTTTCTATGCATCCAAATCCATCGTCAAGGTCTTCACAGCCATAAGAGCCGCTATCCAAAACCCAGAGGTGAGCAGCAAGTTGTGAGTCATTCTTGCTAGCATAGACAGGGACACGGAAATTAGCAGTGTCAGGGATGCCTTCGCTCTCATTTCTGATGCTGTATGGGTTGGTTGTATCGAGTCTTACAATTTGTCTTTTAGTGAGATCGCCTTGATCATCGTGGTTACCAAGGGTCCAAGCATAAGGGATTTGAGCTTCGACAACAGGAGCAGTAAACTTCTCCCATTGAGACTCAAACCAACCAGCAGCAACAGGCTCGTTTGTGTAAACGCCATCACCACTGATGACGACCAGGTCAGGCTTGACCCAGGAAAGAATATTTCTTTGAAGTTCTTGTGTATGATTATCTTTCACATCGCTTGTCCCGTAATGGAGATCAGTGAACTGAACGATAGTGAAGTAACCAGAGGAGTTAAATTGAAATGCTTGGGTCGAGAAGACAAGAGCTGTCATGAGCAAAAATAATTTGTAGAAAGTAGTTCCAGTCATTTTTTGAAAGGTGAAGAAGGTAGTCAAGTATTTGTTTTCTTTTCTTTAAGGAAATGAAAAAATTTCCGAGTTATTTAAGGAAGATAGCAAAATAGAGTAAAGTTCAAAGAATATTGTGTTTTATGGAATTTTCAGGGGATTGAGCTGAGTTCTTATTTTAGTAACAAAAATCGGAACTTTAATGTTTTCCCAAGTCTTGGAGCCTCGATTATACAGATCTCTTCATTAATTTATTTGTTGCAGAGCTTTATTGGATTAAACCTAAAAAAAGTAACTTTTAATTAACTTACACTCCGCCTCTTTCTTGAAAGATTTTATTTGAACTTTTTGATGGTAAACTTCGTTAGGGTATTTTCCGCTAGTTTCTGGGATTATAAAGCAAGATAGGCATCATAGATTTCATAGAAGACTCCAATTAACGTTGAAAGGTGCAGTTTTCCCAGATTTCATCATTCACATCTTTCGGTCGTTTTAATTTAATTAAACAACCTTTTGCCCGGAAAAGACGGTTGTCAAAGAGATTTCACGATGGGGAATGACTGAGCACATCTCCTCAAACACATTGAAAAGGCCTAATCTTTGATTAATCCTTATTTGTTCTTTCTTGGCGCTTCTATTTCCAGGACAGACACTTTTAAAAATAAGAGGTCAGATATTGAGCTAGTCAGTACTATATTTATCCATAAAATTTGATTTTTCGAAATAGAGATTTTTTCAAGTTGAATTATGGATTTCTAATATCTAGCCAATCAGATCAAGAAAGATTTATCTTTCGAACTTTCCAACTGTGGAGATAATAAAAGTGCCTTTTTTAAGATTAGCCCCGTTTGCTTCTCACTTTTCCTTTGCCTTTACCAAAAAATTAATTAAAAGATCTCGCCAATCAAATAAAATTTAAACCTTGCCTAATTCAAGAAATTGAAATTTCACCTTGTCTTTCGTGAAGTTAAAGATGTTTTTCTTGGTCGGCCTGTGGATTATAGAAGAGAGGATTGGCTTTTCCTTTACGAAGATTTTCATTTATTTATTTCATTGATTTCGCAAACTCAGGAAAAATTGCTATTTCTAACAAACTTCGAAACAGTTTTTCAGGATGAGAGACTCTACGACTCAGACAATAAACAAGAAGGGTCAAAAATACACACTTGGTCTTTACATTATCAAATATATACATTATAAATTTAATTAATTATTGGGACATATACTCAAAAGACAAGGTATAATAACACAATGCAAACCAAAAGTACTTTTTGAAGATGACTAAATAAAGTAGCTCCGCCATCAGCAGAAGTACAGCTGAGTTGTATTTTTCCTTGTCTTTTCTTCATTGGAGAGGGAGGCTCGATCACACCACTCACGTCCACCACAAAATGTTCTCTAGTAACATAGAGATTGCCTTCGGCATCATAATTTTCTTTGAGTCTCACAACTCTGGCTCCATGTAAAGCTCCATAGAGCCCATATCCTGATTTTCTGCCGTAGACAAGTTCTATGCCTTCATAAAATCCTCCAAAATCATTATTGTGGTCATGACCAACAAACATGGCTTGGATATCACCATTGTTTTTAGCACGAGAAAAGAACCCTGTGTTCCAAACTGAGCAATAAACACCTTCATTTGCATGCCCATAGATCTCTTCGTTATTGTAAACGTTCAAATATTCGGGAAGAGGGATGTGGAAATAAGCAAGATGATGAACGTTAGAACCATGTTCTTGTTTCACTTTCTTTGATTCTTCATCATACCATTCCACAACATCGCTTTCAATGCATCCATATCCTTCATTTACGTCACCACAACCATAGTCACCACTGTCTAAAACCCAGAGGTGAGCAGCAAGTTGCGAGTTATTCTTGCTTGCGTAAACGGGGACACGGAAATTAGCAGTGTCAGGGATACCTGCGCTTTGATTTCTTATGCTATATGGACTTGTTGCATCGAGTCTAACGATCTGTCTTCTTGTCAAATCACCCTCAGCATCATGGTTTCCAAGAGTGAAAGCATACGGAATTTTAGCTTCAACAGTGGGAGCAGTGAATTTCTTCCACTGAGATTTGAACCAGCCAGAAGCAACGTTGTCACTTGTGAAAACTCCATCACCACTGATAACAACCAGGTCAGGCTTGATCCAGGAAAGGATGTTCTTTTGGAGCTGAGTTGTGTGAGCATCTTTTTCATCGCTAGTCCCATAATGAAGATCGGTGAACTGAACGATAGTAAAATACCCTGAGGAATTGAACTGCAGAGTATAAACTGAGGAGACAAAAATTGCAAGAAGCAAAAGGGAGGTTGTTCTCATATTTTTTTGAAGAGAAAGTGAAAGTAATTAGTTTGAATTCTTTTGTTTACATTGTTAAATTGAAGGTGAATTTAAGAAGGAAAGGCGGATATAGTAAATTTCAAGAGAAAAGAAGCAATTTCTTGCTCTTGTCTATTGATTGCTTAATTTAGTAGATTAGCTCAGTCAAAATTAATCCAAAGGTTATTTTCTTTAAATTGATCGACAATACAGTTATGTTAATGTGAAATTTTTAGACCTCCTAAAGCCGCAAAAAAGTACTTAATTATTCCTCTACATTTCTATAAAACCAATAATCCAGAATACAGTTTTCTGAGGTTCAAAAATTATATGAACCATCAATTTGAAAAATAGACACATAGACACTTCATTTAGAAATCGAGTGAAACAAATAGAGAAATCTATACTAAAACTGTATCTCTGACATTCAAAAATGAAACTGTGAGACTTTATAACTTCCAAGGAAAACTCGGCAAAATTCTTACCAGAAGAAAGAGTCTCAGATGGATCTCTACGATAGTGAGAGCTTGAGATATTTTTCTTTGAAAAGAGGCCTCTCAGTGTTCAATAAGGAGATGGGTTTTTTCGTTTGGCGGAGAAATGATTTTTGTTGACTATGAAATCAAGAATTCAAAATTATTGAAGCAGCCTTTTCCCTCAGGATCCTGATATTTTCTTGAAGCCTTGAGAAGCAGCGTCGAGCCTCTTTTCCTTGAAGGACCTTGAAGACTTAGTTCTCAATCAAACTAAGCATCACGTGATCAAGATAATTGAGATTACATTTATCAATTGACATTGGGCACTGAGACCATAAATTTAGATTGCCTTCATAAAAATGTTAAGGCTTACTTGCGAAATTGGTTCTTGAGATAAGTGAAATCATTTGTTCATCGTTAAAAGAGATTCGAGAACAGATATCCAATACAAAGGAACTTAAAAGTTCAAAATTTAAATTTTCGAATTATTTTTTTAGAAGATGAGATAAAAACGAACCAGAATAGCCATCATAATCTTTTGAAGTCTATTAGAGAATAATGAATCTTTTGAACTCCTAGAAGAAGAATATGCTTGTAAAACAGAAGAAGAATAGCAATCGCAATCAGGAGCTTCTTCTATTATCGGAGCAAAAGGACAACTTTCTTGCCTTGTTCCTTCTCTAGAATAAGTTTCAGTTGGATATTCTCTTTTCCCATCCTCATCTATAACATAATGTTCTCTCATAACATAAAGGTTCCCTTCAGCATCATAATTTTCTTTGAGGATCACAACTCTCGCTCCATGTCTTTCTCCATATGTCCTATATCCGGACTTTCTGCCATAAGCGAGCTCTATACCATCGTATCAACCTCCAAAATCATTGTTATGATCATGGCCAACAAACATAGCTGTGATGTCCCCATTGTTTTTCGCAGCAGCAAAAAATCCTGTGTTCATCACTGAACAATGGACCTCCTCTGGAGAATATCCATGTATTTTTTCATCATTAACAACATTCAAAAATTCTGGGAGAGGGATGTGGAAGTAAGCCAAATGATGAACATTTGTTCCGTGCTCCTCTTTAATTTTTAGAGATTCTTCGTTTTTCCCACTCCACAACATCGCACTCTATACATCCAGACCCCTCAACAATATCCCCACATCCAGTGGAGCCACTATCTAAAACCCAGAGATTTGCTGCAAGCTGTGAATTATTTTGACTTGCATAGACAGGGACATAGAAATTAGCCGTGCCAGGAATGCCTTTACTTTGGTTTCTGAGACTCAATGGATTTGTTTGATCAAGTCTAATAATTTGTGTTCTAGTCAAATCGCCTTCATCATCGTGGTTTCCAAGAGTATAAGCATAAGGGACTTGCGCTTCAACGATGGGAGCAGTGAATTTATTCCCTTGTGCCTCAAACCAACCAGAGGCGAGTGCTTCTTCATCTCCAGAGGCGCCATCTCCGCTGATCGCAACCAAGTCTGGCTTTACCCAAGAAAGAATGTTTCTGAGTGATTCTTGAGAGAGAGCATCTTTCCTTTCATTTTTCCCCATATGAATGTCAGTGAACTGAACGATAGTAAAGTACCCTGAAGAATTGAACTGGAGGCCTTGAGCTAAGGAGAGAAGAAAAGTTGCAAGCAAAAATAATTTCATTTTCTGTCTTTAAGTTTATAAAATTGAAAAAGATCGGGCCGCTCAAAAGCCAAAATGTCAGTAAAAAATCAAGTTTAATTATATGCTTGTTGACTTTTCTCCAACATTTTAAATTGTTTGTGGCTTTAGTTAAAAGAAAAACGAATTGCTGAAAATTCATAGACAGGTTATCAAGTTTTTTTTGACTTCACAAACTTCAAAAAGAATATCCTCTCTGCTTCATTTGCCTTCTCTTGAAAATTAATATTGTGAGCAAGCTTTGTTTTGGACAAAATTTCAGCTCCAAAAGAAATCTATGAAATCAATTCAAAAAATAATTTCATTTTTTGGTTCCGAGAATCTCTTATTTCTTTAATTTTTCATTCAAATTTCCGAGCCAAGCCAACTAGCGATTGTCAAACCTGACTTCTGAGATGAGTATCAAAGTCACAATCTTCAGAATCTTATCTATTTAGCAATGTAAGGATTTCGAAATTTCTTGCCTAAATCATCATAATGTTCGAAATCGACAGCTTCTAATCTTTAATTTCAGGAAAAAACTTGCCTATAAATTTCAGAATTTCCTTGCAGAAAACTCGAGCTTGAAGATTAATCAAGTGATTTATCCCTTCCTTTCATTAAAAATTAATCGAATTGCAATCGACAATCGACACTCGTATTTGAATCCACACCTTCTGCAGACCCTCAATTTCCCAAATATCTCCCAGTCTCGCCCAAAATCTACATCATCCCCTTTCCAGACTCTTATTTTCTCAAAACTAGCAGTCCCTTGAGATTCTTGAGACCATTTGGGAGAAAGAAAACCTTTTAAAAAGTGAACTTGGAAAGTGTGAGAATCTCAGAGCTGCTATGGTTTCAAGGTTCTCTTCACGAACCAAGCCCTCTTCAACCTTTGTAGGTGATTGAAATATGGGTTTTCCTCAACCAAAAGTTTGGAAAATAAAATTTAAAAAACCAATTTAATTAAAAATTTTAAAGTTAACAAGAAGAAACAACAAGCTTTTACATTGAGTTTTTGAGCTCAAAAATCCTCTAATTCTGATCCTAAGTTGAAACAAAGCGCACTCCGAGGTTTTGTAACCTTTTCTTGGGGCCAAAATCGGGTTTTCAAAGGAATTATGTCCATACTTTCTTTTTCAAAAACAAGTTGTCAAAAGATTCTCACGATTTTCTTTTTTGAATAATTCACAAATTTCTGGTGTCGTTTTTATTCAAATTTTCTGACTCAGAATTTTTTAACTCTACCATTATTATTCTTAAAACTTGTCTGTTTATTCTTTCTTACCCTGAACTTTTTTCCAATACAAAATAATCTTCATTATCTTCATTGCAATCAAACACCCGATTCATTAAAAATTTTAACAGTCCTAAAATTCTATTTCTAAAATAAAAAACTCTTTCTCTTATTCACTTCTTTCAATTTGCCTATGCCTTGAATTTCCCCCTACTTTCTCTTTTATTTAAGCGCCATCAATTCTTTAAAAAAATTTCAAACTTGAAAAAACTACCAAAATGAGACCCTCAAACCTCATCATTTTCGGGTCCATAATTATTCCACCTACATATATTGAAAATCCACTTAGAATTCATTTTTAATTGATTCCACTTAGTTTCGTTTGAAATCCGCCTAATCTATGTGGTTTTTCAACAAGTGTCAGTGAAAATTGAATTATTT
>Ga0182738_1007822_pt1 | contig 10762 bp, 6 predicted proteins | sample eDN5th30CBELigMG_FD_128876 | JGI IMG/M metagenome (GOLD analysis project Ga0182738, IMG submission 128876) | Enriched Miracle-Growth compost microbial communities from Emeryville, California, USA - eDNA 5th pass 30_C BE-Lig MG (version 2)... ... | reverse complement strand
TATATAAAATCCACCTTGATATTTCGAATAATAAATTCCACCTAGAAATACTTTAAAATCACCTAGATTAGGTGGATTTGATATATATCTAAGTGAAAAAAATATATTTCCTGTAAACTAGGTGAAAACTAAACAAACTTTGGTGAAAATTAAATTCTTATCTATTTCTAGGTGATATTTGTATGCTATAAAATCTTTTTGAATAAATTATCAGAATTTAATTGATCTCACTTAAGTGGAATATTTTACAGACAATGTGTTATCACATTGCCCGGCAAAAAATAAGCCCTGATAAAATAAAATCATATCAACCCCACCTGGCCGGGATATTTAACGATAAATGAGTTAACTCCAGTGAGGCCCCATAGCTCCCTAATTTAGCATCAACCCACTTCAAGTCTTCTCTCTTTGTTTTGAGGATTTGAATTCTGCCCATTTTGAAATTTAAAATGATCACAATACAAAAAAGATTCATGAAATAAAACTGATGCTAAATAACTGAAACCGGGAAAAAAATATAGTAGCCTTAGGTTTATTTGTAAATATCTTGAAAACACCTTGGAATTTATAAGAATCTAATTTTCACCAAAGTTTGTTTAGTTTTCACCTAGTTTACAGGAAATATATTTTTTCACTTAGATATATATCAAATCCACCTAGTCTAGGTGATTTTAAAGTATTTCTAGGTGGAATTTATTATTCGAAATATCAAGGTGGATTTTATATATTCATAGGTGGAAAAATTACGGACTCAAAAATATTTCGGAAAAATCAAAATTAAATCAGACAAGACATCGATGACGCAAAAAATGATGATTTCAAAGTTTTGAAATAAACAATGTAAATGAACTCACTTGTTCCATTTTTTAAAATTGAGATTTTTTGGAGGGGTTGGATTTCGTTGTGGCATGGGTGTTCTTTCCAAAATTTTATTCAATTCATAAATTTGGCTTGTTCCTTTCTTGTGAAGAAGTGATCTCGAAAAAATAGATGGCTCCCATAATCTTGGCAAAACAAAACAAATTTCGAAACTGAAAAAAAATGATGTCAATTCATTTGGAAAGCAACTCTTCCCTTCGTTTATCCCAGACTAAGATTCTGACTTTCGGCTGAAATTAGTAATTCATTCATGTTCTCATAATTTTGGTTTGATTGCACATGATATAAAGCTCATAACCAGCTTTTTAAAAATATTACTTTAAAAATTTGTTATGTTACGTAAAGGAGTTCGAGCTCAAGCATACTTCTTTAAAGCAAGGCCCAGTACTTTAGCAACGCCTTTGACACACTCTGAAACGTTTTTAGGTGCGATTCCTTCAACAAGGGAGGCTTTTGAGCTGACAAGACTCTCGCTTCATGATCCCAATCAGACCAGCTCATCTGTTTTTCCTTATAACTTGCCAAATTATCAGAATTATCCGTTCAAAAACATAGCACAAACTTTCACGAATGTAGATCCTTACTCTTCTTCATCAAAGATTCAAACCAAGAATTATCAAGTGAATCCTCTCACCAATTGTCAAGATTGTCTCTGCTCCTCCTTCTGCTCTCCTTTATTCCCCTTCCTCACTCATCAATCGTCTCGGAGCTATTCAACTTCTAAGGAAACTTCTCAAGACCAAACTAAATTCAGCCAAGAAGAGGTAGATGAAATGATTGAAATCCTCAGCAATGGAGAAAAAGTGAGGGGGCTTTTTGACAATGAAGGAAATTTAACTTTAGAAAGCCGCTTAGCTCAAAGACTTTTTCAAGAAGGTGTTGACCTTAGTGAGCTGAGTCTCAGCGATTTTCAAATTAGATTTCAGATGGCTCTTAATGAAAAAAGCAAGCTTGTTTTCTATCCCACAGAAGTTACAAGTGATATTTTCAGAATTGTTTTACAAGAAGAAAGAGGACCAAAGATTTACCTGACCTCACAAAAAGGAATTGGCAAAAGCTTCTCAATAGCATTGCTAACATATCTGATAAGGATGAGCCCCAATTATCGAGTGCTCTACATCAATAACCCTGAGAATTTTCTGGGAGACTGGCACTCCGTTCAAAATGAGTTTCAGACTGCCTTTCGCGAGGAACTAAAAGACCCTGAACTTCAAGAAAAACTATCCTATTTCTTTGCTACTGAGAGTGAAACACCCCGTCCAGGCCCATTTCTTCAAGCATTGTATTCTGTTTTGAGAAAAAAAAATATCAGGCTTTTTCTTATTATTGACCAAGTCAACTTGTTGGATAATTTAGAAAAAGCTACAAGTTCCCCAAATAGAATCCTCGCATATAATCTTTATACAACTCTGAGATATTTAAATTACTCATATACTACTCGAGTGCTTGTTTCCTCTGCCACCAACGAGATGATCACCTTGAAAAATGACCAAGAATTTCCAGAGGTAACTCTCTATCCGAAATATCCATCTGAAGGTCTTGCTAAAAGGTTGATTGCGAGCAAATTCAAAGTAAGTGCCGAAGACGAATTTGTGCAAAGAGTCTACAAAATGAGCTTTGGCTATTTCTTACTTATACACGAGCTCTCGAAGAAGATCAACAAAGAACGATTGGAAGAATCTATTATGAGTTTTGAATATGAAAAAACTCTCGAAATTCAGAGAGATCTACTAACATTCATCTCCTCAGGTGACAGCAACAGACGAAAAAAGGCAATGATGACAGTCTATCAAGCTTTGACAAAAAACCCAAATTTCCCAGACAAACAAGAAAGAAACATTCCTCGAGGACAATATCTAAAGGATTCAATTGATAGAAGATACATCATTTACAGAATAGGAGAGGGAAGTGTTTCTGTGCTCCATCCTTTTGTCATGAAAGCTCTAGGGTCGCTTTTTACGGATGTTCAATTTGTAAGTGATACGTTTTTCACCAGAATCCCACCATGATCGGGTTCATATTTGAGCATGTCATGATCAATCACTTAGCAGATCCTAGGAGTGATATAAAACTTTGTATGAAACCCTTGCAGACGCTTGAGAATGAATCTAGGGTGATTATATCCTCTTTGCTAAAGATAATTCAAATCGACAACATTCAAGATCTGAGTTTTACCGAAATAGGCTTGTACAAACCCAAATCTTCAACTTTTCCAGCGTTTGACTGCTTTATTTCCTCTTCAAATACAGTGTATGCAATTCAGATCACAACCAAAGTCAAACGAAAAAGACTCGCAAAGTTGATTACTGCCTTTCAAGTCTTAAGGAAAGAGGCTGAAAATCAACAGAACGCCAATCAAATTCAAGTTGCTGAGAATACAAAGCAAAAATACACTTTAGAAATGAACGAAGATTCACAAAGCACAGAAGAGAAAGGGAAGGAGGAAGAGAAAGCAAACGAGAAGACGGGAGACGGGAGCAAAAATAAAAGAAGGGGAAGAGAAAACGAAAGCGAAAGCGCCAATCAAAGTTGAAATCAAACAGAAAAGCTTACACACTATTAAACAAGTCCATGATGCCACAAAAAAAAAAGCAACAAAGTTCTCAAAATTCTGATTTTGTCTCTTCATAAGAACCCAGCAAAAGAAAAGGTTTTTGACATTTGCAAAAAAGCAAAAATTCAAGAAGAATTCTACCTTGTTGTCACATCGAACCTGAAGGCAATGACATACACTGAAGATGAGATCCAAAAAATGTCTAAGGGCACTAGAGAAGATGAAGATGAAGAAATCTAGTCTTATTTGCATTCGAAAAATACTCTTTGAGACATTGATCATGATTCTGATCATCATTGTGATTTTCATTTTTATAATTATGAGAGAAACTACAATTAAATTTGTGAAATGTGAAACTCGATAATCTGTTCTGCAATCTTAGTCAGTATAAAATCTTTTGCTTCATAAAAGCCCTCGTGATGCCAAAAACTTTGAAAGCGTTTGTAATCTTTTTCGGTGGGAGCAAATCGACCAAACCCAAAATCTTTTAATAATTTTTCAATTTTTAATTTTTCTAAAATTGATGAGGGAAAAGTGAGAAAACGAGTTTTGAGGGCTTTCATTATTCAAATTAGAAATCTTTTAAGGAACCAAAATACTTTTTGGTCTTCTGCTAAAGCATTCGAAACTTTAAGAAGAGAGGGGCTTTCGAATAACTGAAAAATCTGGATTGTTTTGATTCATTCGAGATCTTTTAGAGCAAAATCATTTTTCTTTTCTCAAAAAAGTGAAGGATTGTGAGTTACAACTATTTTCGTATTGAAAACTGGAGTTGTCCTTTTCTAAAATTTATGGTCCTAAATGTGCGTATTTTCTGAGCAAATTCGATTCTTGTCTCATGCCTCAGAAGTTTTTGTCCGAGTTAAACATTGAATGATAACATGTCTTTAAATCAGAAAGCAGTAAAAATTGAAGGCATTTTTTTCTTGAAATTCAATAGTTTGATAGAGTTTTTTAATTTAACCTCTGTTTTTAGAGCTTATTTTTTCTATGCGAGCTTAGCTCAATTTCTAGCGAACTAACCCGATTGAGTGAAAATTTGTTGATGACATCAGATAAAAGTCTTTAAGACAAATAGAAATAAAAATTCTTGAATTTCTTTAATTTGCCAGATTTAATCGAATTTTCTCTTCAACTTTCAACTTTCATAAAATTTAAAGCCATAGAAATCACATGATTTATTTTTTAATTTGATGATTTCTGACTTGTCTAAAAAACTTTTATCTGATGTCATCAACAAATTTTCACTCAATCGGGTTAGTTCGCTTGAAATTGAGCTAAGCTCGCATAGAAAAAAATAAGCTCGGAAAATAGAGGTTAAATTAAAAAACTCTATCAAACTATTGAATTTCAAGAAGAAAATGTTTTTCCTTTTGAATGCCTTCTCGTGAGAAACCCTCTGTATGATTCTGTCTTTCAATCAGACAAAGACTTGTCAAGAACAAATTTACAATAGGATAACCTGAGGAAATATTGATATTTGTGGTCAAAGATTTCAACTCCAGTTTTCAATACGAAAATAGCTGTATTTTAGAATATTTTAGGAGAAAATATCCAGCATTTTAAACTTTATTCAACGCGTACTTGCAAGTTCTTACAAAAGAATATTTCTTCTACTTCCCTCATGGCTCTTCCAAATTCCCCGATCATCATTCAGAAATACTTGTGGAAGAAATTTGACGACAAATCCCCTTCAAATGCAGATCCGAAAAAGAGTGATCTTTCAAAGATTTGCCAAATGACCTCCATCAACAAACATCTTTCCTTGAATGTTTCTAACTTTCAATAATACAACGCTAATAAAAGCAAGCAAAAACAGGAGAATTTCGATGCATAATGTCTATTCTTCTATCTGATGTTGAAAAAAACTTTTATTTCTAAAGAAAGGTAATTTAAAAAGAGGTTAAAAAAGAAAAAAGGGACCAGTTTTTGTTATAAAGGTTGTTTTTCTCTTCGATTTGATGTTTTTGAAAATCAAACTGTTAAAATGAAATTCTTCTGCCTGAAGAAAATATTTTGATGAATGAGTTTTTTGGAAACTTTTTCTCGAAGAAAATTTCATCCTCTGAATATCCAAAGTATTCACTAAAGACAAATCAAATTTCAACCAGCTTTAATTCAAACTTAATTGACATGATCTATTCATCATATGCCTCAAAAACTCTTTTTACGTTATTTTTCAGGACCAATACTCATATTACAAAATTTAATAAATGACTTTGGTTTTATGGATATATTTAACAAGTAGAACTGAAATTATCAGGAAAACACAGCACATTCTAAAAGGCCCTGATTTGCTCACATGATCATAGAGCAGGCCTCCTGCTGAAGCAATTAGAAAATGACTTATGTGCCCAGCAAAACCAGTCACACTCATCATAACTCCCCTCTTTTCAGGGGGGAAATGCTTCATATTGATAAAGTTTATAATGACAAAAAGCCCAGGAAGAGTTGCTCCGATCAAAGGAGCGCCCAAATACAAAGTCCAGTCGTCGTAACGACTTGAAGTTGAAAACAAAAAGAAAGCAAAGCATCCGCCGATTAACGCAATGTACCCAGCAGTTATGGGTTTATTCTTTTTATCCAAGAACCAACCATAAAATATGTTGGAAAAGAAAGAGGTCAACTTCACCATAATATTGAAATTAGTCACTATGATATTGGCTTGCTTTGGATCAAAATCTTCCGGGAACATGGACTTCACAAAGACTGACATGAACATAAAGAAGACCATGATATCGGAACCTCCAAAGATTTTTAACACTAACCCGATTGCAAGCCATCCATTCTCCTTAAAAAGACTGACTGACTCTCTAATATTTTGCTTCAGCGAGGTAATATTTTCTCTTGCCGTTGAGCTGTGAAGATTTTCACTGAAGTAGTGTCCACCTTTCAACCCCAATACATCCAAAATCATCACTAAGGAAACTCCAATCCCAAAAATCATATAACATGACCCAATCGAAAAGTTTTCTTGGAATAATTTCCTCACCGAAAGACTTGCTGCGATCGCAGAGAGACTTGTGGCCATATTTAAAAGGGCTGATGCACGTCCTCTGGACTCATTAGAGATATAATCAATCATCAAAGGGACAGCATGAAGACAGGAGGTTCCGTTTGCAAGCAAGATCTTTGCTACAATCAATCCTAATATAGTTGTCTGTAATGGTACGAGGATAAAGCTTGCTAAATAGCATACACTTCCAAGTACAATCATATTCTTCCTTCCAAACTTGTCAGCAAAATGTCCATATGGAATTCCTACAATAACCTTGACAACGAGTTGAACAGCCATGATCAATGATAGCACGCCTCCTGTTTTATCTTGACTAATGTTGTAATAGTCTTTATCAGTCAATATCAGCGGCTGAAGACTGTGAGCTGCGGTAAACCCAAACACCATGCTGCAGTAGAAAAGCACACAGCAGAAGAAATTGAGCTTTGAAATACCGGGATTTAGTTGAATTGTGTTCCATAGCAAGGAAACCCCGATTTGGCTGGGACTTTTTTCAGATTCAATATCAGTTTCCAAGCCCTCGCTTTCTACATCAAATGGAGTGTAGCTGTGATTAGCCTTCTTCGTTGACTGTTCTTGCATCATTTAGGGAGAAAGAAAATACACTATCTTTTTATCGTTTTTATAATTTTTTTATTTCTCCAGATATTTTTTCAAACTTTCTGAATCAGATTTTAATTTTCTCTTTTTTCAGGCAAGTGGTGGTGCTCGTGTCAGAAAAAATAAACTCAATTTTCATTTACAAAAAAACCAGAGTTTTTAAACAATAAACTAATTCAAAAGCTTTTTGTATATTTGAATTGATACTTCTGAAACCTCGCTGGGAAACTTTTTAATCCAAAGGAAAACTTTTCATAGAATAAAATTTCTCCGAGAGGACAAATTCAATTTCTCATGATCCTTAAAATGTTATTGTCCCTTTAGTCAACAACTTTTGTTTTATGTATATATTTAACGAGGAGGGCTGCAATTATAAGTAGAATAGAACACATTACCAAAGGACCTGATCTGCTTATATGATCGTAGAGCAGACCTCCTGTTGAAGCGATTAGAAAATGACTTATATTTCCGGCAAGACCAGTAAAGCTCACCATAATTCCTCTTTTTTCAGGTGGAAAGTTCTTGATGTTTATGAAATTTGTAATTACAAAAAGTGCTGGCAGCGTTGCTCCGATCAAAGGAGCCCCCAAAAATAAGGTCCAATCATCAGGATGACGTGAAGTTGAAAACATAAATAGCGCACAGCTTCCACCAATCAAAGCGATGTATGCAGCCATCAGAGGTTTGTTCTTCTTGTCCAAGAACCAGCCATAAAACACGTTGCAAAAGAAGGAAGTTAGCGTCACCATGATGTGGAAATTGGTCACTGTGATATTTGCAATCTTAGGATCAAAGTCTTCAGGGAACATAGATTTCACAAAGATTGACATGAACATAAAGAACACCATAAAATCAGAACTACCCAGAATTTGTAACGCCAACCCAATTGCAAGCCATCCGTTCTCTTTAAAGTGACCCGCAACTTCTCTTATGTTGTGTCGTAACGAAGTAATATTCTCTCTTTGCCCTTGGGAATCTTCATCGTAGTAATGCCCGCCTTTTAATCCCAAAACATTCAACAGCATTACTAAAGAGATTCCAATCCCAAAAATCATGTAGCACGACCCAATCGAAAAATTTTCTTGGAACAGTTTTCTGACACAAATACTAGCGATAATTGAAGAAATTCCAATGGCCATGGATAAGAGGGCTGATGCACGACCTCTTGAGTCATTCGAAATATAATCAATCATCAGAGGAACAGAGTGAAAGCAGGAAGTTGTATTTGCGAGCAAAATCTTTGCTGAAATCAATCCAGGAAATATTGTTGTTTGCAAAGGCACAAGGAGAAAACTGATGAAATAACAAATAGTCCCAAAGACAATCATATTCTTTCTTCCAAACTTATCAACAAAGTGTCCATATGGAATTCCCACAATCATCTTGACAATTAGTTGAACCACCAATATTAATGATAGCACACTTCCTGTTTTATCCTGGCTGATATTATAATAGCTCTTATCAGTCAATATCAGAGGCTGGAGAGCGTTTGCTGCCGTGAATCCAAACACCATACTACAGTAAAAAAGTATGCAACAAAAGAAGTTGAGTTTTGAAATGCCGGGATTTAGCTGAATTGTATTCCACAACATGGACTCCCCGACTTGTGAGGATTGTTTTCCGGGTTCAATGTCAACTGACGAAGCTTCGACTTCAACATCGAATGGAGTATAGCTGTGATTTGTGTCCTTATTTGGTTGTTCTGGTATCATCGAGCCACAAACTTTGTTGTCTATTTTTAAATTTTGAGATATTTCTTTAATCTAATATCATAGAATTTCAGGCGAGTCTTCTTATTTTTCTCTCAGTAAGAGCAAATAAATTCAACTTTTCAAAAATAACAATCAGAAGTATAAAGAAGAAAGATGATGATTGTATATTACAAATTTTATTACAAATACAGTCAAAAACAATTTTCTCATTCCAATTTTCAGATCAGGTTTGATGTTTTTGAAAACTGAGCTGTAGTTGGTTTTAGTGATTTCTTTTCGACTCCTTTTTGGCGTTGTTCAAATTCTTTTGTAAATCCACTTTGTCGATAGAACGCTCTTAAATGATTACATTTTTTTCCACAAGCAACGTGACTACCCAGCCACTCATTGATGGTTGATTTAAAAACCGCACGATTTTTCAATACCAATATATCTCGAAGCTGATCTTCCATTTGCAGGACTGGGTCTCCAAAGCCATCTCCCTCTTTACTTTGTCCCAAAGCCCTTTTTAACAAACTAACTTTTTGACCAGCACTATTTACATCACTCCTCAAGAAATTATACAAAGACTCAATATCCTGATCGCTCAGGGGACCCTTCTTCTCCACTGCCGATTGAGTGTGATTGAAATCGATTGCATCTAGTATCTTGGCTTCTGGAGATAAACTTCTACTATCAGAGTTTCTACCACTTGCTTGAGGCAATTGATTCATTGTTCTGGCCTTTCCGACTGTAATTTTTTCTTGAGAAGTGTTCACGATCGATCCTCCTGAGTGGCTTGGACTTTCGTCTGCTCCGATTTCAGAAATATAATTAGTTGGTAGAATTGTCTTGGAATTATTTGATTGGAGTGTTTTAATCGGACCAACATCATTTAGTCGATATGAATCAGCGTCAAAGTTGAAATTAATACCTCGTGGAGCGCTTGATGACCTATGATCAAGCCCCCTTCTGTCGCTCGTAGAACCGTCTTCTAAAAAGGCTCCTCCTTTTGGTCTGGTCATTGCCTTATAGTTTGGATTCGATTTGTCAAGAAGGATAAAGTGAGCTTTTTCAGTGTGCAGGAAATTGGGATCTAAAAGAGAAGCCAGTGCTTGTTTATCATAACTGGCCAATGCTCGTTTTTCTTCAAAGTATTCTTGACGGCTGATCTTTTTCATTTTATCCACTCTCTTGGGCTTGAGTTGCTTTGCCACCAGTTTTGGAAAAACTGGCAACACCTTCGAGCTATCTCTATCTTCATAGGGCTGTAAAGAAGCTAAAGACATTGTACGTGTCGGCAACACTTTCTTCTGTCCTCCTTCATTTTTCATTCCATCATACAACATGAGATTTCCTTCCTCTTCCCTTCTGCTTGGAATAAAATCATTCAAAGTTTCTTGAGTGAAGCCCATTTGTCTAATATCCTGGCGCATTTGGCTATAAAGGCTATTATCGCTCATAGTTGGCAGTCTTGGGAAAGTCATTACAGTGACAGCAGCTGCTCTTCTTTCAACAATCTTTGGTGGTTTTCTTGGAGTAATCAATTTTGCTTGAATCTTACGAGTCAGCCCCTGAGGTTTCTGGACAGGAGGTGTTTGCGAAAGAGAGCCTGCTGTTCCTGGGTGATCCACAGATTGTAGTGATTGGAGAGTATTCGCGTCCTCATTTTTGGTTCCTTGTGGAGTTGCTGAAGGTTCGCCTCCTTTCACATTCTGGTTATTGAGACTTGAGAGGCCCTTCAAAGAAGTGCCACCAGATCCGAGCAGCCTGGTCATTCTTGTCAAATTGCCCGTCAGTTCCACCTCAGATGGAGGTGAATCTAGTCCTGTCCAAGGAGCTAGTGATTTGGATCTTGTTCTTTCTTCCGTAAGTGCAAAATTATTCTCTGCCTCTTCTTTAATCACCTCTGTCAAAAGATTCGTCTTTAAGCTTGCAGATGATGAGCCTCCTTTCTGAGATGAGGTTGGTGCGTGACTTGTTGAAACTGTTATCCTTCGTCTTCTTTCACTTGCTACATCT
>Ga0182738_1007821_pt1 | contig 10762 bp, 5 predicted proteins | sample eDN5th30CBELigMG_FD_128876 | JGI IMG/M metagenome (GOLD analysis project Ga0182738, IMG submission 128876) | Enriched Miracle-Growth compost microbial communities from Emeryville, California, USA - eDNA 5th pass 30_C BE-Lig MG (version 2)... ... | reverse complement strand
TCCCAAACATGGATCAAGCACTGAAATCGCCCTCTTGGAATTCTTGGAACAATTTGGCGAAAATTATGATGTCATCAGATATCAACATTATGATGAAAATTGCTTAAAATATCCCTTCTCTTCTCAAAGAAAAAGAATGAGTACAATCATTAAAAATGTCAAAAATGGTCTCGATTCGAAAAAACGTATGCATATCAAAGGTGCATCAGAAATCATCTTAGCAAGTTGTGACAAATTTTATGATATTACACAAGGAAAGGTTGTACCATTAACACCAAATCAAAGACAAATTATTGAAGAGCAAATTGAATCTATGGCCGATCAAGCCCTTAGAACGATTTGCATTGCTTATAAGGAAATCACGGGTCTTGAAGATTTTACAACAAAGGACAAAAAGAATGTCTTTAGTATCGAACAAGAAGATTTTACTTTGATTGGAATTCTTGGAATCCGAGATATCTTGAGAAAGGATGTCAAGACAGCTGTTGAAACTTGCAAATTAGCTGGAATCAAAGTTAGAATGGTTACAGGCGACAACAAAATCACTGCAAAGGCTATTGCAAGAGAGTGTGGCATTATTGATCCTAATGATACTGAAAGCCTTGTCATGACTGGTCCAGAATTTATTGAAAGAGTGGGAGGTGTTGTTTGCAAAAAATGCAGAACATGTGAATGTGATTGTCCTCGTGATAAACACCAAGCTGAAAAAGAAGGAGTCGATGTTAGAGTTGATACTTTACAATATGGCGAAGAATTTGACAAGATTTACCAAAATCTTGATGTCTTGGCAAGATCAAGACCTGAAGATAAATATGCACTTGTCGTTGGCTTATTAGAAAGAGGGGCTGTCGTTGCTGTCACTGGAGACGGCACTAATGACGCACCTGCTCTAAAGAAAGCTGACGTCGGCTTCGCAATGAATTCAGGTACTGATGTAGCCAAGGAAGCCGCCGATATTATTCTTATTGATAACAATTTTGCGTCAATTGTTGATGCTGTAAAATGGGGAAGAAATATTTATGAAAATATAAAAAAATTCCTTCAGTTCCAACTGACTGTCAATGTTGTCGCTGTTGGGATCACTCTCCTTGGAGCGGCCATTCTTAAAGAAGCTGTCCTCTCTGCTGTCCAAATGCTCTGGGTTAATTTAATTATGGACACATTGGCTTCTTTAGCTCTGGCAACTGAACCACCAACTGATGAACTTTTAAAAAGAAAACCTCACGATAGAAATCAATATATCATCTCCAAAGTACCTCTTAATTATTTTGGAATCCTTAAATAATCACAGATGATGAAAAAACACATTATTGGTCAGGCACTTTACCAGTTCATCGTTATTTTGGCTCTGATATTTACAGCAGACTCTTGGATACCTGAATATCTTCCTCAGGAAGAAATTGAAGGTAACAGCGGAGAGCTAAAATATTATAGCAGTAAAATGTGAAATTTTGACTTTCCTCTTATTAAATTAGAATCTGGTCATATGAGATCTGGTAGAAGCTACATGGTGCCAAGTGGAGAAGAAGATTACAAGAAGTTTGAACCTGTAAAATCTTTCTTTACTAAGACGAAAAATTAATTCAACCCTCATAGGCTCTTGGTCCTTCCCGTCATTATACATTAGTATTTAATACTTTTGTTTTTTTACAAGTCTTTAATTTCCTGAACTGCAGAAAAATTCAGGACGAAACCAACATTTTTAAAGGTATTCTTTTTATTTAAAGTTTAGCTAATTCCCATCTTCAATAGGCATTCTAAACAATCTTTTCTTTGTGACAATCGTTTCTTCTATTGCGATCCTTCAATTAATCCTTGGTAATTTTGGTGGTCTCCCATTATCTGTCTCTTTCCACGTAATTTGATCCTCTTCAAAATTTATTCTAATTTTCAACAATAGGGTCTTGATTTTAGACAATGGCTTATTGCTATTGCATTCGGATCGGGTTGTTTGCTTTGGTCCTTCATTCTTAAATTAATACCTGTTAGCAAAGAAACCTCTCCAAAAACAAAGGTAGAGATCTCATCTTGTTTTTTCTTGATTTCTTACAATTGTTAAAGGTTCAAGCTGCTATTCATACAACTGTGGAGGTTTCTGTAGAGGATATTGAGACAGACCAGATGGAGAAAAATAAAATGGTAGAAAGATTGCCAATGATTGCCTATGATGAACTCAAAAACAAACCCACAATGCAAAAGGCAATTTCATTAGATAGAAGCCGCAATGAGAAGGAGATTTCAATCACGCAGGCTCGAGCCTAAGAAAAGATTTTAGTCCTCAATGTTGTTTAATGTATAAAATATATTGTCCTTAGGCCGTCTAATTTGACGTCTCGTAATATTATACTACTTTCTCGTAATATATATGTATCTTTGTACTCTGCTATACAAGATATTCTATCCTACATAATAAACTAAATAACTTTCTGTAAACACATTGACAGATAAATATATTATATACTATGGTATAATGACTTTTTAAATTATATTCAAACAAAAATAAAACGAAAGAGTTCTCTAAAAAAAAAGAACCAGGTGAGAATCTCAACAAGATCAGGATTCAAATTTTTTCTTGGAGGCTTGAAAAAGACAAATAATCAGATCACCAAGCTTTCATCTTTGACAAATTTCAAAATACAAAAAGTTTAGAATTTGTAAAAATTATCAGTATAACTGCAATCAATAAAGTTCAGAAAATAAGTTTAACAATTGATGATGAAAAGAATTTTTAATTTGATTTCCATTTTCATCACACAAAATGATGGCTATGTTTTTCAAAAACTTCTAATCAACCAAAATAATTGGAAAAAGATCCCAAAAAGTTTTAGTCACAAGAAAAGCAATAACCTTGAGATTTGACAGAAAGTAAAAGTTAAAGTTGATTTTTCTCCAGATTTGGAAATTTTAAAAACGCTTCTCTCTTTCCTGAATAAAAATCAAAGAAAGAACTTCATTACTTTTTCATTCAAAAGAAAAGAATCAAAAAAATGTCTTGAAAAATAAGGTTCAACCCCCCAAGCTTTAAAAAAAAACTCTTCCCAAGTCAAATATCTAATTTCGTTTGAGTCTGGTGGGGGAAAGAGATTTTAACTTGTAGAAAGAAAGAGCTGTATTTTCTCCAAAGAATCTCACATTCTCATCAATTTTCTTCTTCTTTTTAGACTTTTTTTTTTCGAAAAATATTTCTTGTCTCGAATAAGTCAGTCTGAAGAATTGATCAATAATCAAAACGATCATCATCTCTTTATTTTTCTTTGAAAAGATTTGAGAGAGAAAAGAAAAGATAAAAAAATTTTTGTTCTTTGATTATCTACTTGATTCTTTTGGGATTTTTTCTTGCTCAAATTTAAAGGAAAAAATTTTATTGTTTCAAAATTCGAGATTTAAAAGACATCGATTGAATTGCTTCTGGAGTTTTGCTCAAACTCATTTAAGAGAAAATCTCGATATGATGCCAGAAAAAGCAATTTTGAAATTTGTCGACACGGAAAGAGGAAAACTCACAGGGCTCAGAATTCTAAACTCCGAAAATCCGGGCCCTTGTCCTGATAAATCTGGAAAACGCCCAAAAAAATTTAGAAAGTACAATTCCCTTTTTTTTGGTATTTCTCAAATTTTGTCTGATTTTGTGTGGGACTTTTTCTTCACTTGAACTTGATGAGTGATGAAGAGACATGAAAAATATGTTTTGAGGGCAAAATTGTCGAAAAAACATTGTTTGGATTTTTTGCTGAAATTTTTTTTTGGAAAAAGATTTCTAAAAGAAAGGAAAATTTTTTTGCAGAGTTTTTTTTGGGTAACCTATAAAAGTTCGAAAATCTCGAACAAATCCAGGCGATTCCGAACCCTGAAAATCCAATGAATAAAGTCTGATTTGTTCGTGACAAAACTCCTCTTTTTATTAAAGCAAAGAAATAAAAAAATTGAAATATTTTTCACACACAAAAAAAAATGGATTTGATTGACCAGATAAAATTCATTTCTTCAAATCAAAACAAGACATTTGAAGTTGAAAATTCTTCCTTGTTTGGAAGGTTAAATCATTTTATACAGAAGAATCAGTTTTCGCAGTAAATCAGGACTTCTTACGTCATATTAAATATTAATTCACTATTCTTAAAAAGGCGAGAAATCCAAGTTTAAGGTTTTAAAGCGTGTAATTCGCTCGAAAATTAATTTCGAAAACATCACACTTGGATAAAAAAGAAATTCCAATTCTCCCATTCCTCTGCAAACTATATTTATCCATTTACTGACTACTCAAAGCTCTTTCCTCATTCTCACTCATGCTATTCCTGTAAGCATCCCTCATCAAATCTTTGTTTTAGACATTTCGACATTTTGCCTGAAATATGAAAAAATAATTTATTCTTTTTACCAAATAAATTTAGCCTTTCTTTAGAACAAAAATTTGAATTTTCAAAAAGAGTTTTTACCTTATTTGAGAGAAAATCCTTTGCTGAAATGCATCAACTAAAAAAAACCATATAGTTCTTCCCCACTTTCGCTGGGCTTATTTCTTTTCACAAACACTTTCGAGATAAAGAGGGAGAGAGATTAAAAAGAAGAATTTTTTTATTATTATGAAAATGATGATTGTATATGAATAGATTCAAATTATACAAGTATCAATCACTGAACAAACATTTATGAAATCAATGCAACTATTTTATTTTATTTTTTTCGAGAGGGAGGGAAGGAAATTATGGGCATCAATATAACCTTTTATAAACAGAGAGATTATGAATTTCAGCCTTTGTTATTTACTTCTTTTCAGCGTGTTCTTTTCTTAATTTGGCATCAGCTCTTTGTCTGTTTTCCAAGTTGTCCTTTTCTCTATTTAACAGTTTAGTCATTCCATTTTTCAACAAAAAAAAACTCACTTTTGAGCGTTGTCAAAGTCCTTAAGCTTAATATATTTGGAGTCTTCTCTAAAGAGGGAGTCAGAAGGCAATCTGTTTTCCATATTCTCAGTCCAGTCGTCTTCGTTATCTTCGACTTTCCACATTAAATCGTTGTTGATTTGAATATGAGAGAGCCAAGAACCACTAGAAATTTATTAAAACCAACTCAGAAAAAAACAATTCCTTACGTTCCTTCGCAAAGGACTTCCTTCTTAGCATCACCTCCTTGTTGCTTCTCATAGTTGAAGAACACAACTTCAAATTGATCACTTGTTGGCTTTTCTTTAGAAGAACCAAACATGCTCTTCAATCCTGAAGTCAACTTGGAAATAGTGCCAACGTCCTTGAGAAAGAGTTTAATCAAACACGTCTCAAATAATTTTTACTTCGTAGAGGAAAGTGATTTCAGCGGAGAGCTTGTTACGTTTATCCAAGAAAACGCAAGTCTTGATGTAGTTATATCTTCTATCACCCATCAAGAGACCATCGATTCTCCTAAACGAAAAAATTTAAATTTCAAATTTTTTTCCCCCGTTTTACGTGTCAGGATTAGTGAACACAATCTTTCCTCCATCAGCAAATTCGATGGTGGTCTTTCCGATTCTTCTACCGATAATGTTGTTGAAACCATTCATCTTAACTTCGAGCTAATCAGAGACATTAATAACAATTTTCTCAAAGACAATTCGTTTACTTCTCCTGTTCCATAAAGCTTGTATGATCTGTTGGGTCCGACGATAAGGTAAGCAGAAACGGGAGGATGATGGGAGATTTGTTCGCAATATAATTCAGTACCATCTTTCTTAGTAGCCTACAAGAAAAGGATGAAACTATGTTGGAAGTCAAGTCCCTTACACGATAGGTTTCACCGAGGACGGGATTTAAAGGACCATTGTTTTGGAACTCAGCGGGATTTCTGCCGATACCAGAGAGCTACCAAATTAGAGAAAAACTAGAGAGGGTCGCTTACGAAGAAGCAGATAACGTTCTTCATTCTTTCAAGAGGGTCTGAGGTTTCAGCGGCTTTCCTCAAATATCTGGTGTTATAAAAGTCACTAGGAAAACATTAAAAAAAAATTCAAAAATATAAAACTATTACCCGGCCACACATTGAAGATAGGTCTTGGGATAAGAAATGATTGCTGGACGAGAGATCTTGAGAACATCAAAGACACCTTCTTCCTTAATCTAAACAAATAAGAATGCAGAATCCCAAAAACACGTCACCTTGACGCCCATAGTCTTCAAAATACTAAGGCCAACTTCCTTGACTTTACCAGCTTGCTCGGTAAGATGAATACCACCTAAGACGATGAGAACTTTTTAAAAGAGTTAGGAAACCTTTAGGGTGAGATCTGGCATGACGAGCGTACTTTGCCTTAGGATCGTATTTTTCTTGCATTTTTGAAAGGCCGGATTTTAAAATTAATAAAAATTTTATAAAGAGCGGTTGTGTTTGCAAAATTAGACACTCAATAAATCAGTTTTTCGAAAATTTCTTCGACTCAATGAAAAATATAACGAAAGAAAAAATTCTTGCAACATTTTCGCCCTCAAAACTAATCACCTTGTCTGAAACTTCTCCACATTTCTGGTGAATTTTTCCCACCATCAGGGCTAGATTTCCTTCTCGACTGAAATGGAAAGGAGAGTTTTCGCTAGGCGGGAATAATGTAAAGTTTTTATTGATATTCCTGCGTCACGTTTAATATTTTCACGGGCTTTCTAACGGTTTCACTTCTTGCAAAGCTTTGGATCTAAAATTTGAATTTAGGAAGGTACAAAGGAATTCGAGTTTTAAACAAGGGCCCTAACAGCTAAATTATAACTATCGATATAATTGTTTCATTTTTATGGTAAAGGGCAAAATTAATTAACCAACAAAGAAAGATAATGCTGACGAGATAAAACGCATCAATAACCTTAACTCGGAAATTCGCCTGCATCAAAAGAAAAAAAAAGTTAGCTGGGCGTGGTTTGAAAATTAAAACGTCATCGAATTTGCCTTAATACGAAATTAAAAATCAAAATTAGGACTTGAACTTTATTCTCACGCAAAATACTTGAGCAATTTTTAGCCGCTCACCCGCTTGAAGCGACTTAATCTGGGCCGACTTCACATTCCCAAAGTCAGCCTCATCCAAAATATTTTTAGACAAACATCCAGACACGTTGAAAGAAGGTTCAGCTCAATCTCTCTCAAATTTTCTATATTTCAAAACCAATCCGAAATTTACAATATCTTGTTCAAGCTAAAAACAGATCTTGTCAAAGATGAGAATCAGCCTAATTTTAGTTTAAATCATGAAAAGCTACACAAATTAAGTCAGCAACTTATTTCAAATTTTCCATAGTGATTTTAAAAAGTGACTCCCAAGAAAAATTAGGGCGCGACTGAGACTAAAATCCCTTTCCTCTCCTTAACTGTATTCAAATTAATCAAGAGAAAAAAATATTCGAATTCAAAGAAAATGAAAAGATTCTTTTCAATCTGAAACCACTCTTTTTCAAATCTTTTTCTTTAACTTTTTCGTAACCACGTGTTGGATTATGAAAGGTTTTTGAACGTCGCAGAGCAAAAAGAAAGGTTGAAAGACTTGGGCGGTTTCATCCAGATGGTATTTTGTCAATTCCGATTCCAAAAAACTCATAGTAGAGAGATTGTATTTGTCTTCTCGTCCTCTGTGGTTTGATCTCTGAGATTAAACTCTTCTATGGAAAAGGTTTAAAAAAACGATTAGGGTATCATTTAAAGGTTGATTTCAGAATTTAATAAATTAAATTTCGAGTCATTGTTACCATACAAATCGAGATTTTTACTCTGGGGATTTTGTTCATAAAAACCACATTGACCCATTAATTAGAGAGGATTTTCTCATTTTATCAATTTTCATATAAGATAAGATAAATAGATTCATTTCAGAAAACATAAAAATCTTTTATTCACCACTTCAAGCTTAGAAAAAAATGAAGCCCTTTAAATACTCAATTACTCATAAAGTATTCTTAGTTAGATCCTTTTTTATAAAGATTCAAGATCAGTTAAGAAGGAAAATCTTTTTTAATATAATTTGACTCGAGCCATATAATCCAACTTGCTTCCTGCTGTGGTATTCACAGAAGTATAGTTAGAGGTATAATTGGGTGTCAATAGCTTGCCCAAGTCAAGTTGAGCGTCCTTTTGCTTCTCATAAACCTTCACCTTTCTCAAAGGAGATCTTGCTTCGCCAATAAATGCTTTAGCTTCCTTGCTACGAGCGAAGCTCTTGACAACATTGTCTGAACGTCTCTCAATGCCATCTCTTAATTGCTTAGATATACTACTCAGGAATCCCATATGATAAGGTTGAGGCTTGAGCTCACTCTATGATAATAATTTGAGAACAAATTCAATTGATAAAAACACTTACAGAAGAAGGAGCCCCCAGATTTCCAAGACTGCCATTCAGCATCTCTTCAAGAGAGAAAGGAGTGGATTTAATTTCACTAGCAGAAGTTCCCTCGCCAATATTAGCAAAGGTAGATGGTTTGTGGCTTGTGTGTCTTCGAAGATCAACAGGGTTTGGCGTAGTAATAGTGATTGGTCCCGCGATTCCAGCATTTGATGATGTTCTTTTGTGTGGGACTTCACTTTCCAAATAAGAAAGACCATCATAACTGTTTTCTGAAGTCACTTGGAAGGAAGTTACTACATCACGCTCAGTATTAACATGGAAAGATCTATTCTTAACTTGGCCATATTGATCGGCGGTAGATGAAGGTCTGGTTTTCAAACCTGGTTTGCCCAACCCAGGGGATCTGGAGTTAAGGCCAGGTGATCTACTGCTGAGCCCAGGCGAGTTGGAGGTTGACTCAGGAAGGGGAGTGATGCTTGCAAGGTGGCCAAAGACGGGATTCAGATCCAAAGGGCTGGCAGACAAAAGAACTCTGAAGGATTCCCATTGTTTTAAATAGTAAGAGTGATTGCGGTCCTTTTCAAGAACTTTGTTAAGGAACTTGGTAACAAGATCAAGTATAAGAATGGAGGAACCAGAGTTGGATTGAGAAGATTGCATAATGGTCAAAGATAAAAAAAGAGTTTAAAAAAGCAAAAACAAATTATAAATAAAAACCAAGACCTTTTGCAAAAGAGTTTAAAATTCAATACGATTCTGACTGATCCCACCACAAATTTATTAAACTTCATCAAACTCTCATAAAAAACCCTTGAAATCATTGAAAACTTCTCATTTGGTCTCTCAATTATTCGCATTCGAATATCAACTTTAAACCTTTTCAGATCTTTCTTTTCTCAACTTAGTCAGGGAATTAAATTTTTCCCAGTGTATGAGTTAGAATCATAATAAACCGAGTTTTTTAAGAAACGGAGTTTGCTTCTTTTTCGTCAAACCTTTGAGCTCTTCAACCGACTTTTTTCTTCACTTCTCCTTAGAGAGGAAAGTTAAATTCTCTTTCCTCTAAAAATGATTTCTGGCAAAACAAAAAATCCTCCAATCATCTCAAACAATAAGAAATTTGCTTTAAAAGATTCAAATTAACGGCAAAACAAAAATATAGGAACATGATTCTCGATGGCTCTATTTTTAATTCAAAAAAGTTGATTTAAAGAGGAGAAATTTCACGTAACAAACAAAAACTTTTATATTATAATCTCAGATACTGATTCATCAATAAAGAGTACAAAATTAAGAATCAAAAATTTATTTATATAAAATTGAATAAATATTTTCAAAAAATCTATTTCAGAATGATGCCAAAACTTCATACTTCAGTTTGTGAGTTTAATACTTTTTTCCATTTAAATCCGAGGGAATGTTAAATCGGACTTTTTGCTGACTTGCAGTGGCAGCAACAGGTTCATTAACTCTCCAATTGAAATATTGACGAGGTTTGACATTTGTCGGAACACTGAAAGTGGCACTATGCCTATTCCCTATTTTTATTTTAATACTTATTCATCACATAATAATGGATTTACCATGAATTTTTGAATAACTTGAACCCTCTCCTGTTTTTGCATAACCGCTATCATTCATTGCAGACACTGATGTCTTTCTCATACTTGAATCTTTCTCTCCAGGTGGAATTCTTTTACCAATATCAACATGTATAACTTTAATATTTTGTTGTCCTCGCCCTTGTTGCATTTTACTACTGCTATTGGCACTTGTAAATCTTCCTCCAACTTTCATTGGGATCATTGTAGATGAATTTGATCTCGACAAATTTTTCGATGAACTTCTTCCAAGGGCTCCACTTCCATTAAACTTTCCATAATCTGGATTTTTGCTCTCATTATTCTTGATAATTACACTATCTTTTCTTTCAAGTTGAGCTTGACTTGGATGTCTCCCAGTTGGGAACCCTCTAGATTCTGTTCTGCAATGAGAAACTGAAGCTAAACTTGCCTTTCTATCAATTTGGGCATAACTATCAGTTTTCTGATCATGACCCGTAATAACTGGTCCTCTTGATCCTGATCTTTGATGATTATAATATGAAGCAAAACTATCTTTTCTCTCAAGGGTTGCTTGACTTTGATGTCGAGTTGTCAGTCCATTTGATTCAGACTTTTTATGTGTTGCCAGAAGGTCACTCACAGAATAAACCCGGCTGACTTCTTCAACGTCAACTCTTTCATTACTGTGAATACTAATACTTCCACATTTTCCTTTCTTTGATTTAGTGGCTGATCCTAAAGGACTTTTATTAGGACTTGTTGTGGGACTATTTTGGAAGAGTCGACTTGCTGATCTTGACAATTGATTATTTCTTTTTAAAGGAACATTTGAACATGCAAAACAAACATCCCCATATTGCTTATAATCGGAAAGTTCCTATCAAAATTAATTTTTTTT
>Ga0182738_1007820_pt1 | contig 10762 bp, 9 predicted proteins | sample eDN5th30CBELigMG_FD_128876 | JGI IMG/M metagenome (GOLD analysis project Ga0182738, IMG submission 128876) | Enriched Miracle-Growth compost microbial communities from Emeryville, California, USA - eDNA 5th pass 30_C BE-Lig MG (version 2)... ... | reverse complement strand
GCATAGGGGTAAGGCTGATAATCTTTGCGATATACGGTTACAGGCGTTTCGGTGCGCATGCCTAGATCGGATCAGAATAGGTAACGCCCTATTGTAGTAGTAGCCCGCTGGGTATTCTGCCGATAGAAATATCCAGTTGAAAACTTTTGTCCGCCAGCGAGGTCAAAATAGGGTCGGTATGATGGGTTCGTCCTATTTTTTTGCAAAATCGCCGGGCCGTCTTAGAATTTCTCGCCCCTCATAGAGAGGATCGTTCAATATCCTGCTCCATGAGTTTTAAAGGAGACCCGCTATGTTTGAGTCCCGCAAATGGTTGAATCTGTGTCGGGTAGCGGGCGTCGCCGCTATCGCGCTTTCGGCAGCGATGCTGAGCGGGTGTGTCACGCCGACAGTGCAGGCCCGCGTGACATCATTTCAGCATTGGCCGTCTGATGCTGTAGGAGCGACCTACCGATTTGTGGATGCGACACCGGGACAGGCCAATAATCTCGAATATCAGGCGTATCAGGATGCCATGCGCGCCAGTATTAGCTCGACAGGGTTGATTGAGGCCCAATCTGGTAAATCTGCGAGATTTAATGTGTCATTTCAATATGGCACGGAGCAAACACAAGTGATGGTGCGCCAGCCCTATGATCCGTATTTTTATGGTGGCTTCGGAGGGTTTTATGGCCCGCGATGGTGGGGGCCAGGATATTGGGGGCCAGATTGGATCGACGTCCCGACGGTGGCATATCGCAATCGTTTAACGGTTGAAATCTACGATAACGCTCACAACGGAGCCCAAGTCTATCGTTCGACGGCTTATGTTGTGACCAGCCGCCAAGAGCTCGTACGCACAATGCCTTATTTGACTCGGGCGATATTCGATAGCTTTCCGGGCAATAACGGCTCGGAGCGCGAGGTGGAATATCCCGTAGGACGCTGATGCGTATATGTCAGGAAACAATAATCAGCATTTACTGCGGGGAAATGATATTTGATACCAGTATCTCGAAGTATGTCCGCCTATATGATGCTGTCGATTGATGAAATGCTAATCGACAGCACATATAGGGGGAAATGAATCAGCTGGTTGCGAATATTGTGTTATTCCCCAATGAGGAAAGTTTCCCGTTTTTTTCCCGCGGCTTCCTCGGCGGCAAGCCAGCGCGGTGCCTTGCCACGGCCACTCCAGGTTTCGCCGGTCTCTGGGTGGCGATACTTCGGAGCGACTTGGCGTTTGGCGGCCGGGGCGGCAGATTTGCGGCCACTGGCGGCGCGAGTGGCCTTGGCCGAACCATTGAAAGCGGCGGCGATTTCTTCCGGGGTGATGCTGTATTCACGCATGGACGAAACGATGGAGGCAATCACCGGTTTGCGGCGTTTCGTTTGCAGTGCTTCGGCTTTTTTCTGCAATTTGCTGATTTCTTTTTCTATTTTGGCTTGCAGGGTTGCGTAAGTCTCACGGGGCATATGAAGTCCTGGCGATTAATCAGGCGGATTTTGAATATAGGTATTGAGCCGGATGTGATTTTAAAGCGGCTATATTGATAATAATACCTAAATTGGCCCCTATATTGGTAGAGGGGAGTCAAAATTGTCACACGAGGGGGTATGAATGAGTGATTCAGGATTAAAAGAGATATCTGTCGCAGCAGTTCAAATGATTTCCAGTCCAGATGTGAAAGATAACTTGCGTCAGGCAGGTGAGTTAATCAAAAAAGCGGTGGATACGGGTGCAAAACTGGTGTCGCTGCCCGAATATTTTTGTTTTATGGGCACCGGTGACCGGCAAAAGCTGGAGATAAAAGAAGAGCCCGGTTCGGGGCCTATCCAAGATTTCCTGGCCGAGCAGGCGGCATCTCACCAAATCTGGCTGGCAGGCGGGACATTGCCCTTGGTCTGCCCTGATGTGGAACGGGTATTTAATACCTCGTTCGTTTACGGCCCGGATGGGCGTTCAGTCGCACGATACGACAAAATTCATTTATTTAATTTTAAACGCGGTGAAGAGGCTTACGACGAATCGATTGCCATTCGTCCCGGCGACACGGTGCAGTCGGTGCAAATGCCATGGGGGCGCGTCGGGCTATCGATTTGTTATGACCTGCGGTTTCCCGAGCTTTATCGGGAATTGGGGCAGGTGGACTTGATTTTGGTACCCGCAGCCTTCACCTACACTACAGGCAAAGCCCATTGGGAATTACTGCTGCGCGCCCGCGCCATCGAGAATCAGTGCTATGTGTTGGCCGCCGCCCAGGGAGGGCGTCATGTCAATGGCCGGCGCACCTGGGGGCATTCCATGTTAATCGACCCGTGGGGAGAGATCATTGACGTATTACCAGAGGGGCCGGGCGTAGTCAGCGGTACCATAGAGCCTGAGCGCTTGACACAAGTGCGCGCCTCTTTGCCTGCGTTGCGTCACCGAGTCCTGTAAACCGAGATTTTTTGATGAACCTGATCGATCCCGATATCCAATCCTTGGCCACGGCCAAGTCACTGTTGCTGGACCCCTGGGGCTTGACCGAAGCCGACATGGCGCGCGCGCTGGGGGAAATTTTTACCCATAAAGTCGATTACGCCGATCTGTATTTTCAATATACCCGTAGCGAAGGCTGGAGCCTGGAAGAAGGTATTGTCAAAACGGGCAGTTTTTCGATCGGACAAGGTGTGGGAGTGCGCGCGATCAGCGGCGAGAAAACTGCGTTTGCGTATTCCGATTCCCTGTCGCCGCAGGCGTTGTTGTCTTCGGCGCAAACTGTGCGTGGTATCGCGCGCCGTGGGGCGGGCAAGGTCAAGGTTGCGGCGCAAGTGCCACCGCTGGCTGGTCGCAGCCTATATGCTGATGTGGATCCCCTGACGACGTTGAGCGCGCCGGACAAGGTCGCGCTGCTCGAGCGCATCGAGCGCATGGCGCGCGCGCGCGGCCCGCATGTGATCCAAGTCATGGCGGGATTGGGTGCTGAGTATGATGTGATCCTGGTGGCCGGCAGCGATGGTCGCCTGGCCGCTGACGTGCGCCCCCTGGTGCGTTTGTCTCTGACCGTGATCGCCGAGCGCAATGGACGCCGCGAGATGGGGCACGCCGGCGGTGGCGGCCGCACCGGCCTGGCCTATTTTTCGGATGAGATTCTGAAAGGCTACGTGGAGCGCGCCGTGCATGAGGCGATGGTCAACCTGGAGGCGCGGCCTGCTCCTGCTGGGGAAATGACAGTGGTGTTGGGCTCGGGTTGGCCTGGCATCCTGCTGCATGAGGCGGTCGGCCATGGGTTGGAGGGCGATTTCAACCGCAAGGGATCCAGTGTGTTTTCTGGCCGGATCGGCGAGCGCGTCGCGTCCAAAGGCGTGACCGTGATCGACGATGGCACGTTGCCGGATCGCCGTGGGTCATTGAATATCGATGATGAAGGTAACGCGACACAACGCAACGTGTTGATTGAGGACGGTATCCTGCGCGGTTACATGCAGGACACGTTAAATGCGCGTTTGATGAAAACGTCGGCTACCGGTAATGGCCGGCGCGAGTCGTTTGCCCATCTACCTATGCCACGCATGACCAATACCTACATGCTGGCCGGTGAAACTCCGCCTGAGGAGATCATCGCTTCGGTCAAGCATGGTCTATATGCCGCGAATTTCGGCGGCGGCCAGGTCGATATCACGAACGGCAAGTTCGTATTTTCGGCATCCGAGGCCTACATGATTGAAAACGGCAAGATCACCTATCCAGTCAAGGGCGCCACCCTGATCGGTAATGGCCCCGACGCGATGAATCAGGTCAGCCTGATCGGAAACGATCTGCAGTTGGATTCCGGCGTGGGGACGTGCGGTAAGGACGGCCAGAGTGTGCCTGTTGGCGTTGGGATGCCTACCGTGCGTATGGATGGGTTGACGGTCGGTGGAACTGCCTGACGCAGACGCTGGACGAGTCCCACGGTCTTATGCTAGAGTGTGTCGCTATGAAATTTGCGTCCCCCGCTTTTTATTTTTATTTTTTTGGGTTTCTGAAGCCGCTGGCGGAGGAAGGGACGCACTTACACTGAAAAGTCCGTACAAATTCCTTAAAAAAGCCGCCAGCTGTCTGGCGGCTTTTTTGTGCCGCCAGAGCCTGGTGGGTCACCCAGGAGTCTTTCGTGTCACACAATACCGACGACATTCGCATCCGCGAAATCAAAGAACTGAACCCGCCCTCGCATGTCATGCGCGAGTTTCCCTGCACCAAGCAGGCATCTGAAACGGTGTTCGCCGCCCGGCAATCGATGCATCGCATTTTGCACGGAATGGATGATCGCCTGATCGTGGTGATCGGGCCGTGCTCGATTCACGATACCAAGGCGGCAATCGAATACGCCCAGCGTCTGAAGCCAGTGCGGGATCGCCTGGCCGGTGAGCTGGAAATCGTGATGCGTGTGTATTTCGAAAAGCCACGCACGACGGTGGGCTGGAAGGGGTTGATCAATGATCCGGGGTTGGATGGCAGTTTCGATATCAATCGAGGTATCCGTGTCGCTCGCGAGTTGTTGTTGGATATCAATAGCCTCGGCTTGCCGGCAGGGTGCGAGTTCCTGGATATGATTACGCCGCAATACATCGCCGATCTGGTTTCCTGGGGAGCCATCGGGGCGCGTACGACCGAAAGCCAAGTTCATCGTGAGCTGGCTTCCGGCCTATCGTGTCCAGTCGGGTTCAAGAATGGTACGGATGGCAATGTCAAAATTGCGGTGGATGCGATCAAGGCGGCCTCGCAGTCGCATCATTTTTTGTCGGTTACCAAGGGTGGACATTCGGCGATCGTGGCGACGGCTGGCAACGAAGACTGTCACGTGATTCTGCGCGGTGGCAAGACCCCCAACTATGATGCGGCGAGTGTTTCCGCTGCCAGCGAAGCGATGGCAAAGTCCGGCCTTGCACAGCGTGTGATGATCGACGCGAGCCATGCCAACAGCAGCAAAAAACCGGAAAACCAACCGCTGGTGGCCGACGACGTCGCGCACCAGATCGAGGTCGGAGACACACGTATTGTCGGCTTGATGATAGAGAGCCATCTGGTCGCCGGCCGCCAGGATATGGTGCCCGGAGAGCCGTTGGTCTATGGCCAGAGCATCACCGATGGTTGTATTGATTGGGATGCCTCGGTGACTGTGCTGGAGCGCCTTGCCGCTGCGGTGAAAGCACGCCGGCTGACCTCGGCTGTCGTCGGGAAATAAGGGCGGCGATATCGTCCGCCTGTGCTCGGCGGTGCTCACTGTGAGCTTGAATGCCGCCAGGCTCGCAGCGAGCACCGCACAGGCTGCCGGTCTCTGTCCGTGCATCTACTAAAGAAGCTGGCAAGCGTAAGGCGTAGAATGACATTTTTACTTTCTACGCCGTTTTGCCATGAACGCTCCCGCTGCTGCCGAATCTCTGCGTCGCCCTGTCCCCCCTGTCTGTCTGGACGCGCTGCGTGAACGGTTTGGCGACCGTCTGTCTGTCGCTCACGCGGTGTGCGAGCACCACGGCCGCGATGAGTCTCCGTATCCTCCCATGTTGCCGGATGCCGTGGTGTTTGCACACAACACCGACGAGGTGGCTTTCGTTGCGAGTCTGTGTAACGAGCACCGCGTGCCGTTGATTCCTTACGGTGTCGGTTCCTCGCTGGAGGGCCACCTGTTAGCCATTCAAGGCGGCATCAGTCTCGATCTGTCGCAGATGAATCAGGTGTTGGCCGTCAATGCCGAAGATCTGACAGTGACCGTGCAGGCGGGGGTAACGCGTAAACAATTGAACGAGGATATCCGAGATACCGGATTGTTTTTCCCTATCGATCCGGGCGCAGATGCCAGCCTAGGCGGCATGGCGGCCACACGGGCTTCAGGAACCAATGCGGTGCGTTACGGGACAATGCGTGAAAACGTGGTGTCGCTGACGGTAGTCACGGCAGACGGTCGCATTGTGCGCACCGCAGGCCGTGCGCGCAAATCATCCGCCGGCTACGATCTGACTCGGGTCTTTGTCGGCAGCGAAGGCACGTTAGGCATCATCACCGAAGTCACGGTGCGACTGTACCCGCAGCCCGAGGCTGTATCGGCGGCCGTGTGCAATTTTTCATCATTGGATGATGCGGTACAAAGCGTGATCGAGATTATCCAGATGGGCGTGCCGGTCGCGCGTGTCGAGTTCATGGATGCGGCCTCTGTGCGGGCCGTGAATCTGCACAGCAAATTGACGCTGCGCGAAACGCCCATGCTGGTGTTTGAATTCCACGGCAGCCCCGCTGGGGTACAAGAGCAGGCCGAGGTGGTGCAGAGCATTACGGCCGAGCATGGTGGCATGGATTTTGAATGGGCCGAACGCCCGGAGGACCGCAGCCGGCTCTGGACGGCACGGCACAATGCGTATTTTGCGGGCCTGCAATTGCGACCTGGCTGCCGCTCCAGCACGACTGATGTGTGTGTGCCGATTTCACGTTTGGCGGATTGCGTGCGTGAAACTGTCGATGAACTGGACCGCGCGAGTTTTCCCTATACGATCGTGGGCCACGTGGGTGATGGCAATTTCCACGTGCTGATGTTGCTGGATCCCGACAGTGAGACGGAATGGCGTGAGTCGGAAACGATTAATCACAATTTGGTGCGCCGAGCGATTGCGGCCGATGGTACGTGCACTGGTGAACACGGTGTCGGTTTGCACAAGATGCAGTTCATGGTCGAAGAGCACGGTGAGAATGCATTGGCGTTGATGCGCAGTCTGAAGCATGCTTTCGACCCCAACAATATTCTCAATCCTGGAAAAATCATCAACTGGTAGGTCCATGGCAGCGTGGCCGTTGGCGCTGGGCGCTGGCGGCCACAGTGAAGAGCGCGTTGGCAGATGCGGGTAAATCCGCTCTGCCATGATTGATAGCGAAACGCTATTGTGTCTATATGAACTCATTGGTCGAACCCACCCTGCGTCACACCGAGTCAACATTTTCCACAGCTCAGGTGCTGGATGCACTGCATCATGTATTGCCCGCGCATTGCATTCTGCATCGCGAGGAGGATACGCGTCCCTATGAATGCGACGGTTTATCCCTCTATCGGGCCCTGCCTCCTATCGTCGTATTACCCGAGACCGAAAGCCAGGTCATCGCAGTCATGCGGGAGTGCAAGCGGTTGAGTGTTCCCATTGTTGCGCGCGGCGCGGGTACGGGGTTGTCGGGCGGTGCGATGCCTCATGCGCAAGGCGTGCTGCTTGGCCTGGCCAAATTCAACCGTATTCATAGCGTAGATCCGGTGAGCGCGACCGCAGTGGTTGAGCCCGGTGTGCGCAATTTGGCGATTTCAGAGGCTGCTGCGCCGTACGGTTTGTACTACGCGCCCGATCCCTCCAGTCAGGTTGCTTGTTCGATAGGGGGTAACGTCGCGGAAAACTCCGGCGGCGTGCACTGCTTGAAGTATGGCTTGACTGTGCATAACGTGTTGCGTGTGCGCGTGGTGACGATTGACGGTGACGTGATCGAGCTGGGATCCGAGGCGCCTGATGCGCCGGGCTTGGACTTGCTGGCATTGTTCATCGGATCCGAGGGCATGCTGGGTGTCGTGACAGAGATCACGGTCAAGCTCATTCCCAAGCCGGCGTGTGCACAGGTGGTCATGGCCAGCTTTTCCAGTGTCGAGGCGGCGGGTCAGGCCGTCACCAATGTGATCGCCGCCGGCATCATCCCCGCAGGCTTGGAAATGATGGATCGCCGGGCCACGCAAATGGTCGAGCCCTTTGTCAAAGCGGGTTATGACGTCGAGGCGCAGGCGATCCTCTTGTGTGAGTCCGACGGCACGGCCGAAGAGGTCGAGCATGAGATTCAACGTATGGAGGAGATCTTTCGCCAGGCCGGCGCGACACGCTGTCAGGTCTCGCGTGACGAGGCCGAGCGGCTATTGTTCTGGGCCGGCCGGAAAAACGCTTTTCCTGCGGCCGGGCGTATTTCGCCTGATTATTACTGCATGGATGGCACGATCCCGCGCCGCCATCTGGCGCGCGTGCTGGGAGCGATCGAGCAAATGGAAGACGAGTTTTCGCTGCGTTGCGCGAACGTCTTTCATGCGGGCGATGGTAATCTGCATCCGCTGATTTTGTTTGACTCATGCAAGCCGGACGAGGTCGAGCGAGCCGAGAAGTTTGGTGCGGCGATCCTGGAGTTGTGCGTACAAGTAGGAGGCACCCTGACTGGAGAGCACGGGGTGGGTATGGAGAAAATAAATCAAATGTGTGTGCAATTTTCGCGTGATGAACTGGACGCCTTTTTGGCGGTGAAACGAGCGTTTGACCCCCCTGGTTTGCTGAATCCTGAAAAGGTCGTCCCTACCCTGGCACGTTGCGCCGAGTACGGCAAAATGCACGTGCATGGGGGAGAGTTGAGCTTTCCCGATCTCGCTCGCTTTTAGGGCGGGCGCATATGGAATTCGTTCTCTCGGAGCTGTGTGATCAGGTCATGACAGCGCATGCCGGCCACAAACCCTTATTCGTCTGTGGCGGCGGCAGCAAATCTTTTTACGGGAACTATCGTCCGGTGACGCCGCAAGACGGGCATTGCCGCTTGGATATGACGGCGTATAACGGCATCATCAATTATCAGCCGTCCGAGCTCGTTGTCACGGTACGCGCAGGGACGTCGCTTGCAGTGCTGGAGGCCGAGTTGGCTGAGAAAGATCAAATGCTGGCATTCGAGCCGCCGCATTTCAGCGAGTCGGCGACGGTGGGCGGATGTGTGGCGGCGGGCCTGGCAGGACCACGGCGCATGACGGTCGGTGGTGTGCGGGACTTTGTCCTGGGTGCGCGTTTGCTGGATTCTCAAGGGCGTCTCTTGTCATTTGGCGGAGAAGTCATGAAGAACGTGGCCGGGTATGACGTGTCGCGCTTGCTCGCCGGGTCGCAAGGGATTTTTGGCGCGATTGTTGACGTTTCGCTCAAGGTGCTCCCCAAGCCTTTTGAAGAATGCAGTCTGCGGTTTGAAGCGACGCAACACGAGGCACTGGATCATTTCGCACGATGGCGCAGTCAACCGCTGGCGATCTCGGCAACGAGCTGGACTGCGTTGGACGATGGTAGTAGCGGTGCGCAGAGCCGCGCCGGCGCTAATGTGGAAGGCATTGTCACTGTGCGCTTATCAGGTGCGCCGCCTGCGATCCGCGCCGCCAAGGCAAGCGTCGGTGGTGAGGAATTAGGCGTTGAGCAGGCCGCTAATTGGTGGATGGCTTTGCGCGAACAAACGCATTCTTTTTTCAAACGGAATCAACCGTTGTGGCGAGTGGCCTTACCTCCGACTACGCCGGTGCAGGACTTTGGTTTACCGACGTTAGTGGAGTGGGGAGGCGGGCAGCGCTGGCTGAGCGGAGATATTGATGCGCACGCAATACGCGCATGGGCGCAACGTCTGGGCGGTCACGCTACGTTGTTCCGGCCTGCCGGTGGCGTGATTCCCTCTGACGGTGTGTTCCATCCGCTAGCGGCGGGAGTGGCCGCGATTACGCGACGCTTGAAGCAAGAGCTGGATCCTGCGGGATTATTCAATCCCGGTCGAATGGTGTTGGAGCTATAGCGCAGTATGCAGACGAATTTAGCTTCTTGGGCAAGAGAGTCCGATCAGGGCCGCGAGGCCGACGCTATCTTGCGCCGGTGTGTGCATTGTGGATTTTGCACGGCGACGTGTCCGACTTATCAGGTGTTGGGTGATGAGCTCGACAGTCCGCGCGGCCGCATTTATCTGATCAAACAGGTGCTGGAGGGTGCGCAGCCCACGCAGGCGACGCAGCAGCATCTGGATCGTTGTCTGACTTGCCGTAATTGCGAGACGACGTGTCCGTCGGGGGTGCAATATGGGCATTTGATCGATATTGGCCGGGATCTGGTGGACCAGAAGGTCGCGCGTCCGTGGTCGGACCGCATGCGCCGTTTGTTGTTGCGCAAAGGTATTAATTCTTCGCTATTTGGTCCTGCCATGCGAGTGGGGCAGGCATTGCGCAATGTGTTGCCCGATGCGCTGAAACGCAAGGTTCCGGCGCGTCGTGATGCCGGTGTATTGCCCAATGTGGAACAGCATACGCGCCAGGTTTTGATGTTGACGGGCTGTGTGCAGCCTTCGATGATGCCGACTATCGATGCGGCGACGATACGGGTGTTGGATGCGATCGGCATCGGTGCGCGGTTGGCGCCGGGGGCCGGTTGTTGTGGGGCGGTGAATTTTCACTTGGATGCGCAAGCGGATGCGTTGGATCAGATGCGTGCGAATATTGATGCGTGGTGGCCATTGATCGAAGCGGGCAATGTCGAGGCGATTGTGATGAATGCTTCTGGCTGCGGTGCGATGGTCAAGGAGTATGCGCATCATTTGCGGCATGATGCTGGCTATGCGGAGCGTGCGGCGCGGATTGTGGCGTTGGTGAAGGACGTTGCGGAGATCGTGGCGCCGCATGCGGCGCAGTTGCGTGGTCGCTTGGCGGCTGGTGGCCGTACGGCGTTTCATCCGCCGTGTACGTTACAGCATTGGCAAGGGTTACGGCCGTTGAGTGAGCGGCTGTTGATTGACCTGGGATTCGAGTTGCAGCCGTTTTCCGATTCGCATTTGTGTTGTGGGTCGGCGGGGGCGTATTCGGTGTTGAATCCGGATATGGCTTTGAAATTACGTGATCGCAAGATTAATGCGATTGCTGTGACGCAGCCTTCGGTGATTGTGTCGTCGAATATTGGATGCGTGTCGCATTTGCAGAGCGGGACGGATGTGCCGGTGCGGCATTGGATTGAAGTGGTGGATGAGCGGTTGCTG
>Ga0182738_1007819_pt1 | contig 10762 bp, 6 predicted proteins | sample eDN5th30CBELigMG_FD_128876 | JGI IMG/M metagenome (GOLD analysis project Ga0182738, IMG submission 128876) | Enriched Miracle-Growth compost microbial communities from Emeryville, California, USA - eDNA 5th pass 30_C BE-Lig MG (version 2)... ... | reverse complement strand
TGTTGGGCAGCATAATAAGGATCATAAGGAGGCATATTTTGCATGGGCTGAGGATAGTTTGTGTAGCCAGAACCATATCCAGAGCCGCCTTGTGGAGGATAGTTAGGGCTGGGATTTGATTGGACATCTCTGTAGGGATTGATAGGAGGGATGTTATCTTGAATAGGAGCAGGCTGATATGTAGGTATTTGTTGTTGGATTTGTTGGGGTTTGGGGATAGGCTGCTGCATGACTTGATTGTATAAAGAGGTTTCTTTTTGGTAAACAGGAGGCTGAGAAGGTTTAATTTGTTGATTGGGAGGGTTTGTGATGGCCTTATTGGAGGCGCCGTTGCGTTGTTTAGCGAGGATTATGTCCAGTCTTTCGAGAGATTCTTCGAGGTCGTCTTCGTTTTGTGAGCCACCAGCAGCTTCAAAAGAATTAGAAAAGAGCTTCAAAGAGGGGAGAGTACTTTGAGGGACAGGGTTTTTGGTGACATATTGTTGAGTATTTTGATAGGCGGTGTTGATGTTATGCTTATGTTCGACTGCTCGGACCTTACTGATTTCTTTGGCATGCATATCGAGAATTTCTCTTTGCAAATGCGCTTCCTCTTTATTCAATAATTCAAAGTCATCCTATTTGTAAATGATTACATTAAAAACCCTATTTCTCTTACCTTGAGGAACTCTTCAACGTCAAGATCAGTGTCTCTTGTGCATTTTGTGGTGGGAGAATCAGGTCTTTTACCACCTTTATTAACAGGAGGTTTCTTGGCCTTATTATTCGCAATACCTTGTGCAGCTTTAACTTGTCCTTGTAATTTTGATACAAGGCCTGAATTTCGGCTCTTATTCTCCTTTCCATCCTCTGCTTTCTTCGTTTGGCTTGTATTGCTCACCACTGATGCTGGCTTGCTATTCACTTTTGGCACAGGGTTTATCTTCTTCACCTCTTCTGCCTTTCCTATTCTTGTGTTTTTCTTCACTTCTGGCTTGGTGTTACTCACAGAAGTCTTCTTATCTTGCTGAGAAGGAGCATTGGAAATCCCTTCCCATTCTTCATCAGCAAACATTGCGTTCATTTTGCTTCCACTATCTTGTACTACAGCCTTATTATTCTCAATTTTCTTTCCTTCTTTGACATTTTTCTCCCTATTTTTGGTTCGACTGGGGACTTGTCTATCAAGCCCTTTATAAAAATCATCCTCTTGAGCTTCAACCGCCCATTTAAAATTCAAGCCAGTCTGTTGTTGAAACACTCCATAATTCCCAAAATCCATCTCCTTTTCCAATGACTCTCTCGCCTCTTTTGCGCTGATTATCTTTCTTGGCTCCTGCTGCTGAGGTTTTGGCTGCTCATTAGGAATCGAGCCAAGGCTTTTTGGATCTTTATTGGTCACAACTACATTTTCTTTAGGTAACGCGATGCTAGAAGGGATGTTCTTGGGCGTGATGGACATTCCAGGAGCAGGCGGCTTTGATTTAATCTGAGACTGCGAGTCTATATATTGAAGATGCCAATTTTGTTTGAGTTCTTTTTGCGAGACTTCTGACGCCTTCACAAGCTTCTTTCTTTGTATATTTCTTCCGTTAATATTACTGCTCACATTACTCGCCTTATCATACTCTATACTATCATCTTCACAAGGCTCGATTATCTCATCAACCTCTTCTTCCTTTTTATCCTCCTCTTCTTCCTCCTTCTCCCATTCTGGCTCTTCTTTTCTATGCTCTTGTCTTCCATACCCTCCATAATTCCCATACTTCCCTGTCTCCTTCGTCTCCTTTGGCTGCTTCTTGACGTCTTCGACGTGCCAGAAAGGCTCAAGAGAGGGGTCAAGAGGCTTAGAAGGGCTCCATTTTGTCAAAGAAGAGCTCAGATCAAGACTCTCTAACAGCTTACTGGGAGGCACAGGGAGGTATTGTTGGACTTGGGCATCGTAGAATTGTTGTAAAGGGATAGCCATTTCGTCAGGTTGAGTCCTTTGGCCTTGTTGGGACTTTAACTGGTGCATTTCTTTGTGGTATTGATCGATGATTTTCTTGAAATTACTGGTGGAACGGTTAAAATCGAGGTCTAAAGCGTTGAGATTGTTGGTGTTGTCAGGGGTTGTTTCTTGTCTTTCTCGGTGTTCTTGAGGAACTTCACGAACGCGGGGAAGATTCAAATTACTATTCGCACTTGCCGGTTTATTGTAATGGCCACCGTGGTTATTGGAAATACCACTGATTTTGTTCCTGGAAGCTTTTGGAGGAAGTGGTTCAGCGGATGTTGGTTTGTTTTTGGCGTAGTTGATGGGAGCCAGAGGGGCCTTTTTGAGGTTTTTGGATTCATCAGGATTGCCGTTAGAGTCCTTTTTCTTGAAGTTTTGAAGGATTTCTTTGGAGTTCTCTTTTAGGTATTTCATGTATGCTGTTTGTTTTTCTTCTTTCATCTTGCGTAAGAGCTCTTCTTCTTGTTGACGTTTGTCTTCCAATTCTTTCTTTAACTGCTCTTGTTGCATTCTATTGAAGGGGTTAGGTGGTGAAGAGAGAGAATAGAAAGCTTACTTGGTACGCTTTTTGTTTTCAAGCATGAGTTTCTTATGCCTTTCTTGCTCTAGTAATTGTTTTTGGACAAGATCGTTCATTTCAGATTTTCGTTCTTGATCAAGGATTTCTTTACGTTTTTGGCTGTATGCACTACCGCTACGAGAATACCCAGAAACAGCTGATCGAATTTCAGAGCGAACAGAGTAGCTGGTCTGATTGGTCGCAGAGGATTTGTAACTAATAACACTTGACATTGAAGTTTGGTAGGGACTCTGTTTCCTTGTGCTTGTGCTTTTTTAAAAAATAAATTTTTGTTTAAATTAACAGATGTAATAAAAAAAAGAAAGAGTTGTTGCAAATTTGTTTGTTTAATTAAAGGCCTTTGTGTTGAATGTTCAGGTCTGTGAGGGTCTTTTGATAAATTTTCCCCTCCTTTTTATCAGAAATTAATCATACAAAGGAATTACAAAGAGCTATATTTAGTACAAAGAAAATTAACGCGATTCAATAGGATTTTCTAGAACCTGTACTGGACCTTTTTAAAGGCTTGATGATTGGATCAAAAAGTCAAAAATTACTGATAAATTTTCCTTTATAAGGACCACTTTTTTCCTTTGTACTTTTCCTCAATATAAAGAACTTTCAAATAGAAAAGACTTTTTGAAGATTTCATTGAGAAGCAGAACAAAGAAGGGATTTCAATTTTTTTATGAGACCCTAAAAAGGGTGCAATAAATCACATGAAATACTCAGGATAATAACTATTTAACTTTCTTTTCAAACAAATAGGTCTTTTACAATAGAGATTATTGATCTTCTACTATAAAATCCACACAAATTAAATTTTTAAAAACTTTGCTTGTCTTCACTTTAAATATATATTCTTAAAATCCATTCATCTTCATCATTTTCTTGTTAAACTGTCCTTTTCCTTTATTACCCTCAATGCTCATCTGTCTATTCAATGGCTTCAAATCTTCAATCAGACTATTTCTTTTCTCAAATGTCTACTCATATTTATTAGAAACTCCCCTTTATAATAAAGATCTCTTTACCTTTTTAAGGTTTAATAATTCTTCATCACCTCCCCATTCATCACTCTCCTTTATTTTATTCAATCTTCCTCTTTCATCTCCTTGCAATCCGATCTTCTGTGGCACTTTATACACTGGCTTTTTCAAAGGACTGCAATCTTGAGTCTCCTCTGTACTATTACTGCTTCCAATTGACACTTCTTGTCCAACAAAACCTCTCAATTTCTTGATAGCAAAGGGTAATGTCGCTTTGCTCATTCTCTTCAATTTCATCAAAGGACTCTTCTTCCTATTCTTATGAAAAATCTTCCTTTAAAAATTTTCTTTACAGTCCAAATGAAGGAGTCAAAAGCTGTAAGAACGAAGATTTCGCCATAGAAAGACTCTTTCTGAGAGTAGGCTCAACCAAAGGCAAAGAATTGCTTCTGCTCATGTTCAAAACGCCAGCGTCTCCCATAGACAATGATCTTTTAAGAGAAGGAGCGGCCTTATTAGCAACAAGACTGTCTAATTTTGACTAAAAAAATAATGAGAAATATTAAAGGGAAACGATGTTTACCATGTAAGTTCTTGCTTCTTTTTGGTCCAAAAGAGCTTCTAACTTCTTGGAATAGGAGATTTTCTCTTCTTCTTTCAACACAGGGATTTCAATCTTCTTCTCAGAAGCAGGCTTACTGGTGACTTCTACAACCATAGAGTCCTTTTCCTTGACTAAAGAAGAAGCTCTAACCAATTGTTGTTCAGTCTTTGTTGGTTGTTTGAAGAGAGATTGTGAGATTTCCATTCTTTTCTTGCTGACAGGAGCGTCAAGGTCGTCCTCCAAAATACTATTCAATGAGAAATTAGCAGGACTGATCTTAGTAGGTTGGCTCAATCTTTCAAAGATCTTTTCACTAATTGACTTTTCTTGGGCAACAGGGGCAGGCTCTTGAGGCTTTTGAGCAGGTGGGGGCATTATCTTATTCAAACTTTCCTTTTTCTTTTCAGCAGGCTGAGACTTCGCTCTTTCTCTTGCCTTTTCCTTGGCTTCAGCTTTTGCTTGAGCTTGAACTTTTGCTTTATTTTCTCCTTCATTTTCGATCAACATAGGTCCATTTACTTTAGCAGATCCTTCTTCTAGCTTCTTTTTGCCTTTCTCATTAAATAATGCCACGGGAGTCTTTGGCTTTGGCTCCTCTTCCTTTTCTTCCAAATCCCTCATTGTTGGTTCTTTCTTTTGCTTCTTTTGAGCTTCAGGAGTGGCGGCTTCTTTTAAAGGCTTTTCGATGTTCATTTTGGTGGGCTCAGCAGCGGGAACTTCTTCAGCAACAGTGGCTGGGATCTTTTCAACAGGTCCTCTGAGGACGTAGGTCAAAAGATATGCATTTTGCTTCATGACATTTTGGATTTGGCTTGGTCTGACATCTTCATCATTCATCTAATATTTTACAATGAGAATGTTTAAAGAAGAATTTTGTTTACTAAGAACCAAGAACCATTAGAATTCTTGACATAACTGAAATAATGACCACAACTGCAACCACTTCCCATATGGATAACCATGCCTTGGAGGTCGTAGACAAGAGGATTTGAAGTCTTGTCATCAATGTATGGCTTAAGGGAAAGAGTTTCGGGGAATTGAATGTGACGGTTAATCTTGCTGATTCTCATAAAGAGATTGTCGAATCTTTTCAAATGAATTGTCAAGACAACAGGGCCTAGAAAAGCCAGTCAATATAAAGAGACGTTAAGGAAAGTTTACGTTGGTGGATGGAGAATTTCTTGGTGGCTTCAACGAGCTTATTGCAGCTGGAACATCTGTATTTGTTAGAGCCTTTAAGCTCTTCGGCTTTGAAGAAAACATCAAGGCATTTTTGAATAGAATCGTTCTTATTCAGTTCCTATCGGAAAGTCAGAATTTATTGAGAAGTTCTCAATGAGATACCAAGCTGAGATCGAAGAAATTTTCGAATATTTCAGACTTATGATGGCATTCTTTACATTCAACGGAGGATTTAAGCTTACCACCAAACATTTTGGAGATATCGGTGGTTTCAAGGAGTTTAGGAGCGGGCTTTTCAACAAATCCGGTACAAGATTTTTGGAAAGCGTCGATTAAATCTCTGAGAAACTCTTGGGAGTCTTCTTGACGGCCAATTCTGAACTTCTTGTTAATCTGTTTGATATTTCTTAAGATTTCTGTGGGCTGAATTTCTCTTTGTTTGCCTCCGCTAAAGACCTTATTCACATGATTCTCAAAAGCGCAAAGAGCGCAAAATTGTCCGTTTTTCTTGTTACAATTCTTCGAATGAACTTTATCCAAAAGATAATTCGCAAAAGGAGTTGTATAAGTCAACATTTGCAACACAGAGTTCAAAAAGCAGGTATTTCCGGCATTCACAAGGCCTGGACCGATCTTATGAACAGATTTCCACGCAGTTTTGATTTCCAACTCCTTTGTGTTATTTCCTTTTACAACATTTTCTGAAGGCGTCTTTGCAGGGTTAGCGCTTTGGGCTCTTTCTTTAGGCTTTTGAGTGGGCTGTTGTTGCTTAGGAGCGGCCTTGGGGTTGGGTTTGGGGTTACGAGGAGACTCGATATTCATGTCTGGACGATTGATTTTATGTGTGGTGGCCTTCATCAGTGGTTAATTAGAAATAGAATAAAATTTAAAACAAGATTTGATGAGTGAGTGGAATTGAAAGTTCAACCAGACTTTCGAGAAGTTTCAGGGCTGGATTTTGATCAGATCGACAGTTGTGATGGAATGATTTGATGGTTTTTGACGGTTGGGTTGGGATAACGAGGATATGGGGGTTTGGAGGAGAAGGAGATGGAGATATGGGGTCTTAGTAGTCAAATATATAGAGATTAAATTTTAGAATGAATATAGGCTTCAGATTAAATAAACAGAATAATTGAGACTAACTTAACAGAAACCTGATAGAGAACTTTGCATATAATGAATTGGGAGAGTAGGGACTCTTATTAATAACGATTAAAGAACAGTGTTAGGAAAATGGGAAAGGTCGGACTAGATAGAAATGAGAGAGAAAAGGCATAAAATGTTGGATAATAAGAGAAAGTGAATAGGATTTGATGAAAGGAGTTTTTTGTTGAATTGGATGAGTTTAAGAGGATTTTATTTTAATAAAAATAGTTTATCATGAGAAACAAAGGGGAGAGGGTATTTGAAGGAATCTCTTCAAGGTTGAGAGGAGAATTATCCGAGCAAAAAGAATTAAGGAAGGTTTTTGCAGTGGACAAGGAAAAGGTAGATCTGACTAGGATTTGAAGAGACACTGAAAGTGAGAAGACCTTGGACTCTGTTTTAATTGAAGGAAAAGAGTGTTTTAAAAATCAGTATGTAAAGATTTAAACTTCCCTGCCAATGAAATTCTTTTTGAGGAGAAACTTCATGAAGCCTTTTTGTAGATCAGTGGTCAGGCCTTTTTTCGCCACTTTGACAATAAGATTGTGAAAGACTAGAAGAAAGCTTTTAGAATTTCTGTTTACCTTTAACCTTCCAGAACTTTGGAGCTTATTCTAAAATAAAAATCTTAGTGAATTTTCTTCTGAAAAAAAAACTTTCAAGGAGTGAACAAACTTTGATGATCATCATGATGATGTTGATGAAAAGTTTCTGAAAAACTCAATTCAAAAAAATCGATTTTTGAAGTCTCAAAAAATTCTCAAGATTTGACTTGGCTTCTTCTCTGAAAATGAACCTCAGTTGTTGCAGGTTTTTCTTCAAGCTGCTATGATTCATTTTTCGAGTGACTTTTATTCCAAGAAAACTTTCCTATGATTTTGTTTGTTTTTTGGATCAGACATTTTTTCTCAGGATTCAAACTTCTTGATAAAAATTAATTTTTTAAGAGATCTCAGGATGTGAATTCCCTTTTCAGCTTTTCTCTTTTTGAAAATCGAACTTTTCATATTGATTACACCTCAAGCTGTTTTTTCAGTTGATATATTTCCCATGAAAATCTTTAAAAAAAATGAGTATAAAATCAAAAAATAAGATTACAATGCGCTGAAATAATGTCTTTTGAAATTTATTTCTTCCACTTTTCTGGTTTTTGAGCGAAAATCTGGAGTTTTTGTGATAAGTAAACAAGAAGAGAAAGGCTTTTAGGCAGAAGAAAATGACTTGTCAACGCAGAAAATTGGCTTGTCATCAAACACTTTCGCTCTACAGGTAATGTAAAATTGCAAAATCGAGGGCAATTTCTCGGTTTCTGCAGGATCTCGAACTCTTGAGACTGCAAGAAGACGAAAATTACTTTGATATTTTCGAATTGAAATCGATTTTTGCGCCTCTTGTCGAGAATTTATTATCTAAAACTATAGGTTTGGTGCTAATAAAATTGCTATTTTGTAAGAAGGTGAGATTTGAATCTAAAAAAATAGTTAGAAACTGAAATTAAGTCTTCTCTTGATTAATACGATCAATCCAAACGTCTTCCCTTCAAGTCCAACCTCTGAATTTCCATATGCATATCTCAATGAGGGAAATTTCAATGCTGTTACATTCAGGAAAATTCGAGTAATAATGCTTTGTAAGCAAGAGTCGAGGGAGAATTTAAATACAAGTTTCGAACTCAAATTTCCTTTTTATACAAGCGAGGGATTTTAAAGAAGTTTTTCCATAGAGAAATTTTTCTCTCCTATCGATTTTTCAAAAGGCCACTCTAGAAGCGTCAGTAGCTCTCTATGAAAAAGTTAAGTATTTCATCAAAATATTCAATTTTTGGAGAAACAACAAAGTTTTCATGAAGCAAAAAGCATTGATTTCTCACTTTCGAAACTCATTTTTGGTTCTAGAAAATATTATTCGCATACGTAGAAACACGCTTTTGAGCTAATTTTGCGTTTTTCAGCATCGCTTCTCAAGGAAGAACATTTCAATGCCAAATACTTTCCAAGCAACCTCTTTTGAGAAGGGCCGAAATTGCTGATATCCTTGGATTCTTTTTTTCAAAAATAAAAGGCATGAGATAGGGTTCCTTATTGTGAATGTAAGACCAAGAGAAAATTTGAATTACCATTTCAAGCCTCGTAGCCAACCTAAAATGAGGATGATATATTTTTTAGTGCTTAGTTCTGGCTCATTAAAAATTTTAAATATTGTCTTCTCTTTTTCGAGTAGGAGAAAGATCCTACCTTCGCGGTCCTAATATTTTCAATACAATAATGAAAAGAGAAAAAACCTCTCTTATTATATTTTATTTTTGAAGCAAAGATGATCAGAAAAGCAACTGAATCGAAAAGAATGCTTATCTGATTCTCCTATGAAGGCAAGGAGAACCAGGCAAAATATTATAGTGCGAATTATTCTCCTATCTTTTTGAATTCTCATAGAAATCTAACTATTTCGTTGATATTCTAAGGCAATGGAGGGCTCCAAATCTCCTTGTTTATCAATTATCGAAAGTTTGTCTCAAAAACACTGCCTAATTTATTCAATATTCGCCTGCTTATGTCGTTATTTTTCCTCTCTTTCTTAGAAGATGAAATGTTTACTCTGATATTCTTCTAAAAGGACCCAATGTTTCTGGTTGATCTTTAAACAATGGAGCTTGGAAAGTTTATTGGAGCCTTAAATAGAGCTTTTTTAAGCAATCTGCGAACAAATTTTTACAAAAGAAATTTGAAATAGTACTCGAAAAAGATAAACCATTTCGCCCTCCAAACTTTACTTCAGTTGTTTTATTATTAATCTTCTCCAAAATGAATCCATCCCAGGACCTAAAATTAGTACAAAAGATCTGTCCAATAAGAATTATCCACGGTCTTTATTTATAAAGAAGACGTTTTTCATAAGGTAAAGTGAGAAGAATGAGGGAACTAAGATAAAAGGGGTATTTAGAGAGGGAAAAAGAGAGAGAGTAAAATGTGAAATGAGGGTTATAAAGACTAGCAAGGACCTAAAGAAAGGATGATGACGAGGTTTAATTAATCAGGCAACAAAATTTTCCTATTTTTGGAATAAAAAGAGCTAAATAAAATTGGTTAGATTCTGATGTTGAAATCCATGTGTGATAAAATAGGAACGTGTGAATAAATTCAAATTTATTGCTTTAAATTTTTTATTGTAAAGGGAGGAAATATGTTGACAAAGAAGGAAGGCAAAAGAGGAAAAGAAAGGTTTTTAATGAGAGATTAATTCAATTTCTTGCACAAAACTTGGCCAAAAATTTGAATTAAACTGAAATCCAAGGAAATATCTTATTCGCCTTGTCTTTATCTGAGGCTCAACAACTAATTTTAGCTTTTATGAAATTAAATTTTCCGTCTTTTCACCTATTTTCCAACCGCCATAGGCAAGTCTTTACCCTCTAGAACTTGAGATTCTTTCTTCATTGAGGACCCATGGCTTTTATTTTTCAGACAAGAATTCAAGAATTTTATAATCTGTCCGATCTGTTATAAATTAACAGATATATATAACGAAAGATTTCATGTCCAGTTTTTCTGGGATTATCTGATACTTTCATCTATTTTTTTCTTTTTTAAGGTGAATCTCGAATCATTATCCGATTATTGGCCTTAAATTTTTAAGTCTAGTAGTAACAGTTGAATTTGACTCATGAGTCTGGTTTTTCATTCCACAACACGTGTTTTTTATCTTCCCTGTCGAAGTTTTGAGTCTATTTAAAAAGATTTTTTATGATCATTTATTTCTTATCCAATATCCAGAGAAATCTGATGAGAGAAAGGGATGGATAAAAATATTGATACTGAATAACGATGATTCAGGCAAATGAAAGGTGAGGAAATAAAAGAGAAGAATGAAAAGGAATCGAGCGTTAGTGGGTTTTTTTAAAAGGAAAATTTAAGAATATTTCAAAGGAGAGTCCGAGAGGGAGTGAGACCTCCAGGAAAGGAGGGAGAACACAGGGGAATAGACCACCAGAAGATACAATATAATATGGAAAAATTTTCTCAATGAAATCGTTAGATATTGATAAATCGAAAGTCTGGTAATTTCTAGAACAAACTGGATCATTATTTGTCTTGCAATGAGAATTTCTCCTTAACATATAATTAGATTAATTTTTTAAAGAACTTTCTGTAAGGTTTGTTGACTGGTTTATAGGAAGAAATTATGGTGTGTTTTTCAAAAAAGGGATGATAGTGAAAGAGTTAATGGGCAAGGATTTATATCGATAATTTGGGTGATTTGAGATGAGATCGGTGGGAATTTTTATGATTAAATTTTTAGGTTTTCTG
>Ga0182738_1007818_pt1 | contig 10763 bp, 9 predicted proteins | sample eDN5th30CBELigMG_FD_128876 | JGI IMG/M metagenome (GOLD analysis project Ga0182738, IMG submission 128876) | Enriched Miracle-Growth compost microbial communities from Emeryville, California, USA - eDNA 5th pass 30_C BE-Lig MG (version 2)... ... | reverse complement strand
TACTCAAAATATAACAACAATAAATTCATAAAATTCAAGGCTTACTCCAATATATCGTTTTTTGTGTCTAAACAACTCTTACATATACTCTCAATCTTCACAGAGAACAAACACGAGAAAGCAATTACTCTCTTTCAAGAGAAAAATTTATGACTCATATCCCATTATCAGCTTCAATTAGAGCTCAATTAAATCTGTACTTGCGCTTCTTTCTCTTCCGCCCATCAAACTTTCTCTGATTAAAAACAAATCCAAAAGAAGTTTTCCTTTCCAATACAAAAACCCTGCAACCAAAAACTGAACAAAACTAAACAAAGTCGTTAAGATCAAAGATTTGACCCTATTATCTCTCAATATCTCTGCAAATGTCTCCTTTGTATCAGATTCCCATGTAATCACTGAAAAACATCCCAAGAAAAACATGATTGCCTTGATAATTATCACCATGAATAAAACAGCTGTAAAATTATATTGTCGAGACGACTTCATTTTCTGCTTTGCATCGACTCCTACAGTCCAAGTATACAAGCAAAATGACTCCAATAAACATGTCATTATCATCCATATTCCTTCATGCTGAGTTATATACAATAACATCAACGCTATTGAAAGCACCGCTCCCAACATCACCAGCATTGTATAAACAAAATAATCTTTAGCAATAATCTGTTCATAGCTTTCCAATTGGCCCAATATATCTGTCCCATACATATCAGAGGTTGGTCCTTGAGAAAGAAGCGTTTTATTTAAAGATTTGGAGTTGGTCGATGTCTGAGAATCATCTTCAAGATCAATCGTCATCTGCTTGATCTGATTAGTCTTTTTTTCTGGATCAACATTGAGTTCAAAATTCATCTTTGTTGACGAGGTTGTTGGAATTTTTAAAGAGATTTTTATTATTAATCCTGAATAAAGGATTAAATTCACCCTAAATCATAGACAAAATCCTAACTAATAAAATTAGTTCGGTGCAATTTCTAGAACAACAACAAAATTACTCTATTATGAAGTATCGGTTTCCATCCCAGAAGCTTCTCCTCAGGGATTCTTCTTGTCCCCTCGATGAACACACGCTTCTTTGCAAAGGGATAAAATCACTCCAATATACTGTCAAAGTCACCGCAAATCTTTTCTTTTTATTACTCTACCTCCTCTCCCATAGAACCCTCTCTTCAAAGAAGATTCATCTCACGTTACAATATTGTCAGGAACTCAAAAATAATCATCTCAATAAACTCGGTCGTTGCCTGCTAAAATTAGCTAATCTTACACATCTCACCCTTGAAATTTCCAATTGCAATAAAATCTCACAAAAAGGTGTCACCCTTCTCTTTCGTTCTATCTCCAAACTCAAACATTTAACGTCCCTCCACATCAACCTTTCAGGTGATTATTTCCTTGATGATTTTGGAGTTCAGTCCATTTACAAATCTCTATCAAAAATACCACGCCTCAAATCTCTCTATCTCAATTTCTATAGCTGCTTATATTTGACTGATGCAGGCCTGGGGTATATCAGCTCATCACTTTCTACAATCAAATCACTTCAGTCCCTTTATTTGAGCTTCAGTCTTTGCAGACGGATTACTGGTAAAGGTCTTGAAAGCCTCAGTACATGTCTTAGAAACCTCAGAAATCTCGTTGAAATCGACCTGAATTTATCTGAATGTCCCCAATTGGATTCTAACATGCTACAGAGTTTAACCCAAGGGATCTCAAACCTCCCAAGCATCAAATACCTGAAGCTGAAATTCTCCCAATGTAGATTCCTTTCTGATGAAACTATCATGAACCTTTCAAATTCAATAAAAGATTTGAAAGGTCTCAAAAGCCTTTTATTGAACTTTGATCAGTGCACTGAATTAACTGATGCTTCTTTACACCATCTATGCTCTGTTCTTGGCGAGGTTCAAGAGTTGAAACACTTATATTTGAGTTTTGACTCTTGCTTAAAAATTACGGATACAGGTCTCAATGAGATCGGGAATGTTTGTGCTGAACTCAAGAAATTAAGCCATATATCGATCAGTATGCCTGGATGTAAGGAGGTTTCAGATGTGGGACTTGAGAAATTAAAGGAATCATTCGATAGAGTGAATAAGCTGGAATTTATTCTCTTGAATTTGTACAAGACAGGCGTTACAAATAAAGGAATGGCAATGTTTGAAGCTAATTTCAGAAAACTTGATTTACATTTACAAGTCTAGAGAGTTATTCATCTTTTTTAATTAATAAAATAATTACAAAAAGTCAATATATTAATCACTGTATACAAATGTTAATAATGATTTACATCCATTAATGTAAATTTTGAAAATCTTAATCTTCATTTTTCGTGAAGCTGAGATTGAGGAAGACAAGACATTGCATTTTTCAATGATGTTTTTGCTTGATCTGTTATCTGTTTACAACTAAAAGAGTTATTTTCAATAAATGAACCAGAAAATTTTCTACAATCCAAAATCCAAGACAAGATTTTTTATATTCTTTAAATCTGTTCCAATAATCGTTGTCAACTCTTTTATCCCTTTATCTGTTATTTGCTTACAACTATGGAAATTTAATGAAAGATTCTGTAAATCTTTCAAATTGACGCTTATTTGAGAAATCAACTCTTTAATCCCTTGATCTCTTATTTGCTCACATCTAATATTAATGAATCCTCATCCTCAAAATGACTCTTTACCCATAAAAATTAAATGCCAAGCTTTGGACCTTCTTATAATTTGTGCTTATCTGTGTACTCAATTCTTTCAGTCCTTGATCTGTAATCTGTTTGCATCCTTGGAAACTGAAAGACATCTGATGTATTCCTTTACAATTATTCTTTCTCATCTTCATTTCAATATCTTTCGTAAAACATTTTATCCCTTGATCTGTCACCCTAATTTCATTCACATTAGCTTTCCTAATCATCTCTTCTTACCTTTTGGAATCCACTTTTCTGATTGAAAAATATTCATTTGGTTTGAACTCAAATATGTCTCTCCATTTCTCATGGATCTCTTTCTTCACTATCTCCAAATCTGCCATTGTCACTGCTTTATCTTCAATGTTCTCCAAGGTCTTCTTTACATCTTCTAATTCTGCCCCAATTTTATCTGGTAATTCAGCTAAGCTTCCAATCAACATGCTTTCTGCAACCATTTCGATTTTACTTTCTTCAAACGTTGGCAATTCTTCAGCCTTTCTCTTGGTTATTCCCAAAATTTCACCGTAGTTTTCTTCTAACGATTTCTTCACATCATTAACAGTCTTTCTTTCTCCAATATCACAATTCAACAAGTTCTCTATCAATCCAACCAATACCTTGCTATATTTTCCTTCTAGTCCTTTCAATTTCTCTTTGATCTGTAAATGTCGATCTTCGTTTGGTAACGGTCTTCCTGACTCTATCAACCTTGTCTTTAATAAGCACAAATCAGCAATAACAACACCAAGGCTCCAAGCATCAGCTTTATAAAGATCTCGCTTCTTTAATTGTGGATTATTAGAAGTTTCTGGCGCTGAATAAAGTGGAGTTCCAGCAATATCATTCACCAGATAAGAAGTCTCATCTTCAGGGACGAATTTTGCGATGCCAATATCTGCCAATTTGGCGTTTCCTTGTTTATCAATCAAGATATTCGTGGGTTTGATATCACGATGAGCAATTTTGCGATTATGCAAATATTCCAAACCACAGGACATCGAGTAGAAATATTTTACAATTTCTTCTTCTGGAATCATAGTATCGGTCTTTAAATATTGGTTCATTACATGCTTGAGAGTTTTCTCCATCTTTGGCATCTTGATATAAAGATTCCAACCAGGATTTTCAAGACTTCCTTTCACATAATATCCTTTTATTGGAAGCAAAGAAGGATGATCGCAATTGAAACCAAGCACAATTTCTTGCATAAAAACGAGAAACGTGTCAAAATTTTTGGCGAAAAGATGTTTGACAACCCAGCGATCATCATTGGGATCTTTCCGATAAGGATAAACCCAGCCATATTGGCCACTGCCAATAAGTTCATCAGTAACGAGCTTTGTGGAATCAAAAGTAAACATTTTGAAGAGGTTCAGAGATGAGGTCTCAGAAAAAAAGGATTATAAAGAGGTGGATTAAATGAGAGGGAAATATCAGAAAGTAATTGAAATTATCAGTTTAAAACAAGCCAGTCTAAAAATTTATGATTATCCTTTTAACCAAAAGAGGGCTCGAATTTTTTGTTGTTGGGGTTGAGAGTGATTGGAGAGAAGAAATTACCAAGGCAAAGATGAAAATGATAGAAATTATGCAGACCATGCTGTTTTAGGATCAAACAGTAAGTACTATCTTTCCAGGAGGGAATTTTATTAAAAATTTTTAGAGATTTGTTTTTCGCGGTCAAAAAGAAATTTATTCGTAATTGAGCTTGTAGTAGGAATAGAGTTGCTTCATCAATATAATGACTTGATTCAGAAAAATTTGACAATTTGGAAAACTAAACTTTCTACTTTAAAAAAAATCTTGGCAATAATTTTTCATTTTTATTTTCCATTACCTATTCAAAATAATTCACACATGATGCCTTCTGTTCATTGACCCCAATCTTAATTTCTCAAATTAAAAATTATCAGTTTCTTCAAGATCTATTTTCTCTCTTTTCAAAAAAAAATCAAAAGTTGAACAGGATTCGATTCATCTCTATGATTTCAAAGATTAATCTTCCCCATCTAGCGAATCTCAATCTTCAGATGACATCTAAAAGCTTCAATTTATCATCACTTATAACTATCCTCTCATCTAGAAAGACTTTTATTACTTTAAGAAAGCTGACCAAATTGAAATTCTATTTTTATTGAAATTCAAACTCAAATGATCTTTCGTTCAATACCATTTTGACATAAGATCAAGAGAACATTCAGAGGTGCCTCTCATTAACATCTCCACAAAATGATCGAAAAAGGAAAGTTTCTTAGAATAAAAGTTCCATATTGTGAATTGCCCTATCTCAGAATTTTTTCAATTAAAACCTTCGATTCTTTAACTCTCTAGCCGAAATAAAATTTAATTAAACCCTGAAATTTAAGGAGACAGCAAATTATGTGATGAGCTCATCCTTAAAATCACCAAAATTCATTGCTGCTGGCATCATGAATATCCTATTCTATTCAAGTCTTCAATCTTAAATCGTGGCTATTGGATGTGATATTTTCATATTTTTAATGTATCAGAAAACTAAGTTTCACACGATGGGATTATAAAAATCATGAAATTAATTTTTTCTTACAAATAAGCAATTGAATCTCAATAAACTCGCTATATTTATAATTTAATTATTAAAAACCAAATACAAATCATTCAACAAAACCTCTCTAAATGTTTAAATATAAACCAGATAAACTTCAAGAAGATCAAAGACTTGGTGAAGGAGCTTTTGGAGCTGTTTACGTTTATCAGTCTAAACCTGAAGATACTCGTTGGGTCGTCAAAGTTATCTATGCCAAATCAGACGAAGAACTTATCAAATCCCTTCAGGAAATTGTTATAGGCTTCAGTTGTGATCATCCTGGAATTTTGCCCGTCAATGGATATTATATTGAAAAAGCAGGTCGTGTTGGCTACAATATTTTCATAAAAATGCAAAGAATGAGAGGAGATTTACGCAGTATCCTCAACAAACACAAGGCCCAAGAAGTGCCTATTCCAGAGAATAATGTCATTATTTACCTTTATACATTAGTCTCTGCTCTTGATTATTTGCACAAAAAGAAAATTGCACATAGAGATATTAAACCTGAAAATATTTTGGTGGATCATCAGGGAAATATCAAACTTGCTGATATTGGCTCAGCAAACTTTCTGGATGATGAACAATCTCTCAGAGTTGTTACAGAGGCTGCAGGAACCAGATTATATCTTCCACCAGAACTTCTGAATGACAAGGCTTTGAATAGAGTCCAGAAACAATCATTGTTTGCTGCAGATATGTGGACTGTGGGAGTCATTGTTGGAGAACTCATGCTTTTCCAAAGAATCACAGGATTGTATAACGATGCAAGAATTGCTGAAAAATTGCAAGAATTAAATGGAAAATTCGACCCCAAATTAATTGCTTTAGTCTCTTCTTTGCTTAAACCCAACCCTAATGAAAGAAATACTGCTGCAAAAGTTAAAGCTGAATTAGAGGATACTTTCCCTTTAATCTTGGTAACTTTTTGAGAAAGAGAATGATATTCAACATCTTTCCCCTAGGAAGCATACAAAAATGGAGACTTTCAATTAGAAGAAGCCGTTGAAGAAAGAGCCAGGTTACAATCGAATATGCAACAAGCTCCAGGCTTAATAAGAAGGCTTACTTCTGCATTTACAGGAAAAGTATAAATTAATGATAATTTTGGAAAACTCATTTGTTATAGAATAAACAAGAAGAATATCAAGTTAATAATTTTGAAATGCATCAAAGTGTCGCTCTCAGTAATTAAAAAAATTTTTGTGTTCAACAATTAAAAAAAAATAGAAAAGAAAATTCAAGAAAAATGGGAAAAATCCTTTTCTGTAGAAACCAAAGGATTTGAAGTCAAAGCAATCAGACCTAGCAAGATTGGAGATAATTATACAAAGGACTTTATGTTTACAATGAACAACAAATTGAGAGAGGCTAAAGCTAGAAATCTTCAACTTTTCGAGCTTGATCTTGCGCAATGTAGTGATATAACTGACACTGGAGTTGCCAGTATAACTGAAGAAATCGCACGCCATATGAAAACTTTAACCACTCTCAAACTCAATTTCAGCAAGTACGATTTTGATATTTCAATTCCGCCACAATCAATATTTTAGTTGTGAAAAGATCACAAGTGGAGGAGCAAAGCAATTGGCAATGACTTTAGGAACTAATCTTCTCAACCTTGAATACTTTGATCTCAACCTAAATCAGTAAATCTAGTGATTTTCTCGGGGAATCCTAACATTCCATTTTAGTTGTCGACGCATCAATAATGAAGGGTTAGAACAACTAGTTCATTATACCTCAAATAATTTCAAAAGACTCCGTCAATTTGGTCTTCATCTTCATGGGTTTCTCAAATTAAAATCTCTGTCTTGCTTATCTTTCGAAGCTGTGGAGAAATTACAGACTCTGGATTGATTCATTTCGCAAATAATATTCCCTCAAGTCTCAAGAATCTCAACAATTTTGCCGTCACTTTCAGCTAGTAACTCTTATTTAAGGCTTATCTCTCAATCTATAGCTGTGAAGGAATCACTGATAATGGTGTTTGTAGTATTATCAACAGTATAGGAGCTCAATTAAGAAGTCTTCAGCGTCTTGAACTCAATTTTGTCTAGTAAAATTTTTGAGAACATTTATTTTAAATCATGGTTAGTTGTAAGAACATTACAAATCGAGCTTTTGAAGACCTTGCGAATGTTCTTATTCCTCATGCTAGACAATTAGTTCACCTTGATTTGAACTTTGGAGTGTAGCTTATCACTTATTTGGACTTCCTTTGACTTACATATAGTTGGGATAAAATTACGAATGAAGATGTCAAGCACATCGCAGCACACATTGAAGCTAATCTCAAAAACTTACCTCATATCGGTCTTTATATGGTCGAGTAAGTCCTCTTTAATCTAACCATTGAAGTTAACCTATTTCATCAGTCAAAGAAATGTTACGGATGACAGTATAATTAGACTTATGGATCAAATTGGTACTTACTTGAGGAATCTTGAGTACCTTGGCCTCAATCTCAGCTAGTAAAAATGCTTGTGTCGAACTTTCTATAATTTCTGGATAGTTTCTCCCAAATTACAGATTTGTCAGTTCAAAGTATTGCCACCAATATCGGAACAAACTTGAACAAATTGAGAGAAATAGACTTGAACCTCAGCTCGTATCCCTTGATTTTTCTTCTCTTTACAAAGACTTTTTAGTTGCAAGCAAATAACTGATTTTGGCCTTTATGAACTTGTCAGTTACCTCGGATATAATCATCCTAAACTTCAACATCTTGGATTAAATCTCTGGAAGTAAGTAGTTTTCCCTTCAAAAACATCAAATTTTTAGTTGCAAATCAATTACAGGTCAAGGAATAAGGACTTTAACTGCACATGTTGTGGATAAATTAGTGGAATTGAAATCCTTGGATATTGATCTGGAAGCGTAAAAATTTTCTAGAGGTTTTTCTCCGTAAACAAACTTTAGATTGCATTTGGTAACAGATGAGAGCATCAAAGAGCTTGTGAGTCATGTTAGAGTTTATTTGAAAGAATTACAGCATTTTGGAATCAACCTTGCTCAGTAAATTATTTTCTTGGTGTAGTGATCGACTGAATTATTTTTAGATGTGAAAAAGTTGGCCCACAAATTAAATCAGGACTTCCTATTTATCTTAACCATATTCCTGACCTTCAAGTTACCATCAAATAATTTTTTTTATCAATATATTTGAATAATTAATCTAGGTGAAATACATTAAGATCTAATAAAAATCGTTTTATTATTATTTATTATTTATGATCACTACTTTTGTTCAAGTCTCCAATCTCTCATCAATTCGAAGGAAAACATCTGAATTCTTATTTCAGAAATGCAAATGAAAAAAAAAATTTGGAAAATGTTTCTTTCGAAAATTGTTTTCTCATGATTTTGATCTCATTATTTTTCCAATGGTTTTTCTTGCTGGAGCTAATTTTTGAGATGCTTTTGGTCGCAAAGCGTCGACGGCATGAAAAAAGGGAGCATCAATCTCGAATTGAAACAAAAAATAAATAAAGTACAACTCTGCTCAGAAAAATTTTCCTTTTTTTATTTATTTTTTTGTTAATTTCCACTGGCTAGGAATTCCTTCAAAAATTCTCAATCATTCCCATTTCAGCATTTTTTCCCTAGAATACCTCTTTTTCTGCCACATACAGAAGAAGAATTTTCAAGAGCTTCGTTTTTCTCAATAAAAGAGCTTTCCATTGAATCTGGAAAAAGATTCGAGAAAATGAAAATTTTCAAATCTCATTTTAGCAATTAAAAAAAATTATCTGAGACAAAAGCTTATTCACGAAAAATTAAGCTTAAAAATTCCCATAGTCTGTTTTGCTTTGATGACATTTTTATGCTTATTTTGATTGATCAATTATTCTCAAAGGAAGTCATTTCCTCTTCAAAAAGAGATGAGATGGTTCCCTCTCCCTCTAAAATTGTGAGCTTAACGTTAATGATATTTTATCGTTATCTGTTCTTATATAATATGTCTTCTTTGAACGAAATATGGATGACTATCAATATTAAATTACTTGTAAAATATTTAATAGGTCTTTAGTTTGTTTAGTAACAATTTCTCTAGGCTAACTGTCTCAGTAGTACTCGATTGGTTTTTCACTCGACTCATACTCTTTACTCCATTTGTTTGTGAATAGCAAACAAATCACCGATTTGGAACAATGGAATCTCTTTAGGTAACTTGCTCACGAAATTAAGCATCTCCTTCTTATCAGCATCTTCAAACACCTCCTGCAAACTTTCAACCTTTTCAACCACACTCTTGGGGTATTTTCCTTCTGCACATTCAACATAAGGATCTCCACTGATCTTATGAGTCAAGTTGTCCACAAAACCTGCAGCCTTCATTGGGAATTCAACAAACGCCTTCTTCACCTTACTAAATATTTTTGGGCTAGGTTTTCCCTCTTTCTTCTCTTCTTTTTCTTCCACTTCTTCTTGATGAGGCTCATTATTTTCTTTCACTTCTGGAATATAAGGGTTCTTTTCTTCTTGAGGTTGAGCTTCAGATTGAGCTTGAGAATGAGCAACCTTCATCTCATCAGGAATTGATTGGAGAATGCTTTGATAGTAAGGGTACAGACCAATCTGGTTCCAATTGTATTGAAGGGGCTTCTTCTGTTCTGAAACGTCACTTCTAAGGCTTTCTTGAATGGAAGAATTTGCTTTGAGGCGGGCAATGATAAAAGGCATCTGCTCCTCAAGCGTTTCTCTCACAATTTTCCTGACTTGTTCTTCTTGAGGAATTTCTCCTTCTAACTTTTGAACTTTAGGGACGACGTGAACTTTGGTCACTTCTTCTGTGATCTCTTCCATAAGATCCTTCACTTCTTTCTCCTCAGCTTGGACCTCTTCTGGCTGCTTTTCAGGCATCATTTCATATTCAGAAATTTGATCGTCATCAATTTCTTCTTTGACTTCTGTAATGACTACCTTGACTGGCTTGTTGTATTCCTTGCTTTGAAGAGCTTCATAGTCTTCCTTGCTGTCCAATGGTAAAGTTTCTCCTTCTGGATTCACATAGGATAGAACAAAATTTCTTGGAAGACCAGCTTGGAACATTTTGGTCAGGAAGAACTTGAGTAAGAAAAAGTCAGAAGGAGGATCAGAGCATCGGTGGATCTCGTTTTGATAGCAGAACTTGATGATCATAGGTCAGAGTGAGAAATAGAATATTTTGTTTTCTAACTTTTGACTCTCCGGTTAAGTTAAATATATCAATATATTTTTTTGAGTATATAAACTGATCGTTGTGCTGATACTGATGTCATAAAAAATTACTTTCAGAATATTCAACCAATCAGCGGTTAAAGTCAGTTTTATTCTTTAGCCCTTCAAACTTGTTTTTTAATCTCCTAATTTTCAAAAAAACAAGCAGAGAAGAGGCCTTGCCTGAATATTGATATTTTAAAAAGAAACAAGAGTTCAATTAGAGAGAAATTCTGACTGTGTTTCGGGACTGAGCCAACCTCTTTTTTTTTTTTTTTTTTTTTTTTTAATTTGTTTTTTTTT